>Ga0209458_1000292_pt1 | contig 20199 bp, 18 predicted proteins | sample WorMetLIZAISLAND_FD_187411 | JGI IMG/M metagenome (GOLD analysis project Ga0209458, IMG submission 187411) | Marine gutless worms symbiont microbial communities from Max Planck institute for Marine Microbiology, Germany - Inanidrilus manae... ...
GCGCGAAGCGCATCATAGTTGAAACTATGGACTTTAAGTCCCTTCACTTTCAGTCCGTGGCTTGTCCACGGATGAGGACTTTAGTCCTCCAGACTATGGACTTTCAGTCCATAGTGGTTGATTGCGGAAAAAAAGAGAAAACAAATGGGCCGAATTGTCGTACCGGTAAAAGTCACGAATCTCTTCGACGAGGACAAATCCATACACTGTGAAATGTTCGTCGATACCGGAGCGGGCGCCTTGATTCTTCCCCAGGCATGGAAAGAAAGACTCGGCGATTTTAAGCGTTCCGAACCGGTAGAGCTGCAGCTCGCCAATCAGGAGGTCGTGCGTGGGGAGGCCTGCTGGCCGGTGGAAATAAAAATAGAGGGCTTTCGCCCGATTGCAAACGAAGTGATCTTCGTCGATATGGGTTTAAATAAAGCGAATGGCTACGAGCCGCTCTTGGGCTATGTCATTCTGGAGCAGGCTCAAGCAGAAGTCTGATATACTCGGCCATCGTTTGGTTCCGGTAAGATACATCGATATGAAATAAGGTCTTGGTCGCTACCGGATCGGGCTGGATGCCAAATACTATGAAGAGAAAACTACGAATCACGCGAATCCTCACGAATCGATTCGCGCCAATTCGCGTGATTCGTCGTTGAAACAACAAAGATCAACAGCTCCTGAGTTTCATCAACGGTAGACTCCATGGCACTTCTGCAAATCTCGGAACCGGGCCGATCCGCCGCACCGCACCAGCACCGTTTGGCGGCGGGTATCGACCTGGGGACGACCAATTCACTGGTCGCCACCGTGCGTAGCGGTTCCGCCGTTACCCTGCCGGATGAAGAAGGGCGTCATTTGCTGCCGTCCGTGGTGCACTTCGGCGCGGATGCAGTCATCGTCGGCGAGGCGGCAAAGGCCGCTGCCGCCGATGATCCGCTGAACACGGTCGCCTCCGCCAAGCGCCTCATCGGCCGCGGGCTGGACGGCGTCGAGCGCTTAGGAAACCGGCTGCCGTACCGGTTCGTCCGGACGGATACCACTGTTCCACGTATCCATACCCGCCGGGGGGATTTCAGCCCGGTGGAGGTCTCGGCGGAGATCCTCAAGGCGCTTGCCGCCAGGGCGGCGTCGGCCCTGGGGGGGGATCTCTCCGGCGTCGTCATCACGGTCCCCGCCTACTTCGACGAGGCCCAACGCCAGGCGACCAAGGATGCCGCCCGCCTGGCGGGACTCAAGGTATTTCGACTCCTGAACGAGCCCACCGCCGCAGCGGTGGCCTACGGCCTGGATAGGAACGCCGATAGCATCCACGCCATCTATGACCTCGGCGGCGGCACCTTCGACATTTCTATCCTGCGTTTGCGGCGCGGGGTGTTCGAGGTCCTGGCCACCGGCGGCGATTCCGCCCTCGGCGGCGATGACCTAGATCGTGCGGTGGCACGCTGGATCATGGCGCAGGTCGGGGTCGAGGACGCTACCTCCCATCACTTCCTGCGCCGGCTGCTGCGCGACGCCTGCGCCGCCAAGGAGGCCTTGAGCACGGCGGAGCGGGTCCCCCTAGGTGTCGAGCTGCCCAACGGAGTCCGCTGGGAAGGGGAACTGGATCGGGCGACCTTCGATGCTTTGGTAGACCCCCTCATCACCAAGACGCTGGTAGCCTGTCGCCGTTGCCTGCGGGATGCCGGGCTGCAGCCGAACGAAGTCGAAGAGGTCGTCATGATCGGCGGCTCCACGCGCGTGCCCCGGATACGCGAACGGGTCGGGGAGCTCTTCGGTACGCCGCCGCTGGTGGAGATCGACCCCGACCGGGTGGTTGCCATCGGCGCCGCCCTGCAGGCGGACGTCCTGGCCGGCAACAAGGGGGTCGATGAGGTCCTGTTGCTGGACGTCATTCCCCTGTCTCTCGGGCTGGAGACCATGGGCGGACTGGTGGAAAGGATCATCCCCCGCAACACCACCATCCCCGTGGCCCGGGCCCAGGAGTTCACTACCTTCAAGGACGGACAGACCGCCATGGTCGTCCATGTGCTTCAGGGCGAGCGGGAGCTGGTGGCGGACTGCCGTTCATTAGCGCGCTTCGAGCTGTGGGGAATCCCGCCACTGGTAGCCGGTGCGGCACGTATCCTGGTCAGCTTCGAGGTGGACGCGGACGGGTTGCTCAATGTTACTGCCAGGGAACAATCGAGCGGAATCAAGGCCCAAGTCGAAGTCAAGCCGTCCTATGGGCTCACCGATACCGAGATCGAGTCCATGCTGCGGGATTCCATGGTCCGCGCGGGGGAGGATCTGCAAGCCAGGCGCCTGCGCGAGCAGCAAGTCGAAGCCGAACGCACCCTCGTGGCCCTGCGGGCCGCGCTGGCGAGCGACGGGGATGTGCTGCTCGATGCGAGCGAGCGCGGTCTGGTAGAAGATGCCCTGTCGAACCTGGAACGAATAGCCGCCAGCGAGGATGCGGAGGCGATCAAAATCGCCATCGGAGACCTGGAGAAGACCTGCGACTTCTACGTGGAACGGCGTATGAACCGGAGCATTCGAGCGGCCGTGGCGGGACACCGGGTCGAGGAATTCGGGTAACCTATGACGAAGCTCATCTTCCTGCCGCACGAGGAGATCTGTCCCGAAGGCGCCATGATCGAGGCCGAGCCGGGTGTCAGTATCTGTGACGCCGGGCTGGCGAACGGCATCGAGATCGAGCATGCCTGCGAGAAATCCTGTGCTTGCACCACCTGTCACGTCATCATCCGCGAGGGCTTCGATTCCCTGGCGGAGGTAGACGAGACCGAAGAAGACCTGCTCGACAAGGCCTGGGGACTGGAGCCGGAATCCCGCCTGAGCTGCCAGGCTCTGGTGAGCGATGAGGACTTGGTGATCGAGATCCCCAAATACACCATCAATATGGTGTCGGAACAGCATTGAGCAGGTAGGGTGGGCTGTGCCCACCAACTAAGCGGGCCGTGCCCAACGCCGGATGTTGGGCACTATACCGCCAGTAGCAACTTGTTGATCGATAAAAATTTATACGCGCTCGCCCTGGTAGATCGGCTTCAAGCTATACAAACGAGTCTGAACGTGCCCTAGCCCCGATAACCGATGTGAAGAGAAAACTACGGATCACGCGAATCGGCGCGAATCAATTCGTGAGGATTCGCGTGATTTGTAGTTGTTCTTCTTTTTTGTTGGCCGTAACGCTTAGCTTAATGGCATTGAGCGAAGACGACAGAAAATAGTCCTAATGAAGGAGGTTTCTGTGTCAATATTAGATCTTTTTTCTAAGCGTCAGAAACGCTTGAGAGGAGAATACCCCGATGTATATCAATACACTGATATTCCGAATCAATTGCGAGTTCAAGTTGTACATATTATTAAGGATGCGTTTGGAATAGATAGTTGCGTGCCCTCTTTTGCTTCAGAGACATTTAAATAACTCCACGATTCTTTGGTTAGGGAGTATGGTGTCTTATCTCTGAAAAAATTGGCAGGTGATCATTTTTCTATTGAAAACGAATTCGATGCTATCTATAAGTATTTTCTATTGACTGATAATTATGAGCATGTATTAGATATTATTGAGTGGGGTTTTAGCTATATTGAGAGAAGGGTCAGTAATGAAGACTACCAATCTGGGGGGCACGGAATAAAACGCACTCCAGATGAGGGCATCAGTGAGCCAAATGATATTGATAGAATGGTCATGAATAAAGAATTCCTAATCTATTCCTACGGAATAAAATGAACTCCGGATGCGGCCATCAGTGAGCTGAATGCGCGCTTTAAAGAACACGGCGTTGTATTTCAGTATGAATCCGGTGAGTTAATACGAGTAGACTCAGAATACATTCATTGCTTCAATAACTTTAGTGCGCGAAGCGCATCATAGTTGAAACTATGGACTTTAAGTCCCTTCACTTTCAGTCCGTGGCTTGTCCACGGATGAGGACTTTAGTCCTCCAGACTATGGACTTTCAGTCCATAGTGGTTGATCAGAGGCCGTCAAGCCTGTTTTATTCCTTCTGAAGGACAAGAGGTTCAAAGGAGCCAACCAGGAATTTTTAAAGACACATGAACATTATCGATATGGCCGCTATGAAGAGTGTTTAGTCGATAGTTTAAAGGCATTTGAAAGTGCGATGAAAGCTATTTGTGATAAACAAAAATGGAAATACCCAAATAATGCTACATCAGAAAAATTGATAGATATTTGTTTATAGATATTTGTTTTGATAATGGGCTTATTCCTAGTTACATGAAAAGTCATTTCTCAAGTCTAAGGTCGTTACTAGAGAGTAGATTACCAACTGTGCGCAACAAACTTGGCGGTCATGGTCAGGGGGTAGAGAAGCGATACATATCCAAGCATTATGCAAGTTTTGCGTTACATTTAGCCGCTTCCAATATTCTATTTTTGTTCAATATGGAGCAAGAGAATTGTGGCTAAACATATGTATGTCAATCGGATCTCCAAAGCGGTTCACCTATTGATTTGTCGCTTTGGGGTCCGGTTACGCTTGACGATAGATAACGCCCGATGGGCACACAAACGTAGCTCATCAACGGACCGGACACTGACCTTGGAGGTATTTTATGGGCTTGAGCTGGACCGACACACTCGAGATAGCGATTGCGCTCGATGAGGCACATCCTGACGTGGCCCCGCGCTATGTGAACTTCGTGGATCTACGTGACTGGACCCTGGCCCTCGAGGCGTTCGACGACGACCCCGCCCATTCCGGTGAGAAGATCCTGGAGGCCATTCAGGCCGCCTGGATAGAGGAGCGAGAGTAAGAAGCTGTCTGGCTAAAAGTGGTATCGGCTGCAAATGTCCCAAAATGGTCCCTGTTTCCGCTCTTTCTCGTTAAATAGGCTGGCTATTCGCCTCGAAAGCGCGGAAAAACGCCCTCATTTTGGACCATTTTCGCTACGATCCATTTTAACCAGACAGCTTCTAAAGGGCCTCTTCGTTCTTTTTCTTCGCTGTTGGAGCTGGAAGTAAAATCAGCAGTCGCCCAGTTCGTTCAGCCCCTTCCTCATCGTTCCGGTAAAGGCGATGTGATGGCAAGATTTACCTCAAGTCCGCTTGCGTGGAATTTTTCTCCACCTATACTAGTACTCTATTTCACCTTATTTTCTGTTCTCAGCGCGGCGAGAGGCGGCTAGATGCGAGGCGCGCGAGCGCAGGAATAGCCAGTCCTCTTTCAAGCTCGCGCAACAACGCAGCTGGCCGTCTCTCGTCGCGCCCGAAGGGAGCCCCCCAAACGCGCCAAGGCGGCGTTACAGCGAGAGAGCTATTCCCTGCGCGCGGTGCCTTGCCGTGACGCGTTTGGGAGGCTCTGAGAGCGAAAAATAAGGTGAAATTGGGTACTAGCTAATCACTATACACAGGGGGTGACCTGGCTTCGACGTGGGTTGCGAAACCTGTGGTGCATGCCGAGGTGCGGATTACCTCGTAAATCCAACCGCACACCAATAGTTGCCAACGACGACAACTACGCTCTCGCCGCTTGATCCGGCGAGCCTCTGACCACTGTTTGCCTATGGGCGGTGGATCTTAAGGGGTAACATCACATGGGATCGCGGTGACGGGGGTCCGGACCTGATCCGCTAAAACCGAATTCGGAATCGCTGACCGAATGCCCCGCCCGCCGGGCGTCGGAAGGTCAAAGACAATAGGCCGGGCTAAGCATGTAGATCCATGGGTGGAGGATTCGCGGACGCGGGTTCGATTCCCGCCACCTCCACCAATTCAATTCCAAATAACATCCTAGAAAGTCCATAATACCGCATAAAAGCGGGCTTTTTTATTGCCTCTACGCTCGATAGTGTCTAAAGTTACCCTATAGAATCCTGAATCAAACGGGGGTAACTATTGGGGTTACCCCAAGACTGACGGAGCAGTTACCCCAAATGCCACTTACAGACACCGCAATCAAGAAGGCCAAACCCGAGGCCAAACAGGGCAAACTCTTTGATGAGCGGGGCTTGTTCCTGCTGATCAGCCCCAAAGGCGGCAAGTGGTGGCGGTTCAAGTACCTGTTCGACGGCAAGGAAAAGTTGCTTTCCCTTGGCACCTACCCCGACGTGAGCCTGAAAGACGCCAGAGAACGGCGGGATGAAGCCCGCAAACAGGTTACGGCTGGCATCGATCCCGGTGAACACCGCAAGGCCAAGAAATCGGCAAAGGTAGCGAAGCAGGCCAACAGCTTTGAAGTGGTGGCGCGGGAGTGGTACGCCAAGCACCAACCCAACTGGTCCGCCAATCATGGCGACCGGATCATCCGCCGCCTGGAGCGGGACATCTTCCCCTGGATCGGCGGTTCGCCGGTAGCAGACATCACCGCCCCGCAACTGCTGGAAGTGATTCGACGTATTGAACAACGGGGAGCACTGGAAACCGCCCACCGAGCCCTGGGCAACTGCGGGCAGGTCTTCCGCTATGCAGTTGCCACCGGACGGGCTGAACGTGATCCGACCGTTGACTTCAAAGGCGCACTCCCTCCCGTCAAAGGCACTCACTTTGCCGCTGTGACTGACCCAAAGAACGTCGCAGGTGTACTCCGGGCTATGGACGCCTACGAAGGCACCCTGATTGTTCGCTGCGCCCTCCGCCTCGCCCCGCTGGTCTTCGTGCGCCCCGGCGAGCTACGCCATGCCGAATGGGCGGACATCGACCTGGATGCCGCAGAATGGCGCTACACGGTATCCAAAACGAATACCCAGTACATCGTTCCCTTGTCCCGCCAAGCTGTGGAGATATTGCAGGAGATTCACCCGCTCACCGGCAGGGGTCGCTATGTATTCCCCAGCGCAAGGAATCCAAAGGGCGACCGCCCGATGAGCGACAACGCCATCCTTTCAGCGATGCGGCGCATGGGTATTGAGAAGGATGAAATGAGCAGCCACGGCTTCTGGGCCATGGCGAGAACCATCCTTGATGAAGTGCTGGGCTTCCGCCCCGATTACATCGAACACCAGCTTGCCCATGCGGTACGAGACCCCAACGGGCGCGCCTACAACCGCACCGCGCACCTGCCGGAGCGGCGCAAGATGATGCAGCAGTGGGCGGACTACCTCGACAAGCTGAAAGCGGGCGCGGAGATCGTCCCGATTAACCAAAGCGCCTGAACGAGGCAACCGGGGAGCCCCTTGGGGGCGGACGGGTGGCCGGGCGGGGGATGAAATAAAAAGTGGAGGCAATTTACACATAATGCAAATTATGCGGCGAAGCGGACAGCGCGGTTTTTGCGCTGCGCATAATTCCAGCATTATGTTCAATTGCCTATCACCTACCCTGGTTGGGTAGGCAGCACCAAACCTTTACCGGAGCCTTCGGCAATTGGGGGCGGGAAAGACCAGTGCAGTACGGGGACGCGGCAGGCTGGGCGATAGCCGAGCCTGCCAGTGGCCCCGCGCAAGCGGTAACGAAGAGTAACCAAGCCAACAAGGGGCACAGAGCCGGTTGCGGAGTTTACGGAGCATTCGGCGGTGGTGAATCCCGGCACGGCGCAGCCCGCTACGGAGCCGCAAGCCCTTGGCCCCCGCTGTTTGGGGGCGAAGGGCGCAGTAGCGGAGTGCGGGCGGGAACGGAGGGGACTGAATTCGACCGAAGCCACGGAGCCAGTCTGCCGGAGCTTGCGGAGGCAGTCTGGCGGCCCCGAATCCTGGCACGGCGTAGTCCGGCGCGGCGCTTGCCGCGTAGCTTGCAAGCGGCGTGACGGGCGGTCCGGGTGAATCTGGTCTCCAGATAGACAAAAGGCCCTGCACCTTGCGATGCAGAGCCTTGGATCAGAGGCCCCAGTCAGTTTGTCATCACCGGCTGGGGTCTGCTACCCGGAGGTAGTCTTACAAGCCCGATTTATCGGGAACACTCCTATTATGGTTCCTGGACGCCATTGACTCAACCACTACCAGCTGAAGCTGGTAGGTTGGGCCACTAAAGTGGCTCGGCGGACTAAACCGCCGACTGAAGACAATACACCTGAAGGTGGAGGTTTGTACCTCCGGTCCGCCCTACGGCGGACTGAAGTCTTTTTCGGACTATCAAGATGGATTGACCAGCCCGAGGGCCATCATCACACCCCGGCGGATCGCCTCCAGATCATCGGCGGTCACCGGGTCGGCAACGTAAATCCGCTTCCCGCTCGACTCCTTCCCGACCATCACCCGGTCCAGCCGCTCCAGCGAGACGGTGGCCAGCATATCGCACTTGGCCCAGGTCTCCTTTCGGGCCAGTTTCCCCGGCAAGGAACGCGGGTCCATGCGATGGTGGAACGGCTCCACAGGATTTGGAGCCGTGGTGCTCAACGGAACTATCGTGCAAAGCTGGTTCGAGCGCCGGGGCTGAGGCAAGATCACCACTACCGGCCGCCGCTTGATCATCTCCGGGGCCTTGAAGCCGGTATTGAAGTCGCAGATCAGCACCATGCCGGGATGAGGGTGGAAGGTCAGCGGCATCTTTAGCGGACCACTGCTTCATCATCAAAAATCTGATCAAGCTGTCTATTGCTCGTCACCGCCAACACCTTCTTCCGAACCGCGTCGTTCCCCACATCCAGCCGGAAATACCGCTCCACTCCATCCGCTCCCTTCTTCTTGCGGATCAGTTGAATCCGGTCAAACAAGGCCCAGTGTTGTTCTGCGAACTTCGCCAGACCCACCGCCTTGGCGGCGTTGTCTTTCAAACTCGGATCATGGGGCTCCAGGATGTCGAACAGATAGCCCTTTGCATCCTGCCGCACCACCAGCAGATCGGGGAACATGGGTTTCACATTGCCCGCGTCCTCGTAGGGAATCTCCAGTGACCAGGGCTTACGGTCCACATTTCTCAACCACCCGATCACCGACGCATCGGCCAGTTCTTCCTGTAGCACCTCCTGTTCCCAGGTTCCCAGGTCAGCGCGGAAGGTGTCGTCTTCCTCAAGGAATAGATGCTTGTCGTACTCAGGGGCCTTTGGCGAACGGCGAAAGTAGATGGTATCCGGCAAGGCCCATGGGATCGTCTGCGGAACGCTAGTAGCCAGGCGCAACCTCTGGAAATGCTGCTGGCGCTGCTCCTTCAGCTTGGCAATATCTCGCTTGTGTTTGGCATAGAGCGTATCGAATTCGCCCTCCGCAAAGGTCTCCAGGTTTTTCATGCCTTCGTGGTCTTGGGCCAGCACAACGGCTTCCACCTTCACTTCATCGGCGTCCCGGTCGCCCTGATCTCGCCAGTAGTCCATGTGCAAGCCGTTACCCAGCAAGCGCCCCGCCTGTTGAAAGTGGCGGTCGATGTCGGCGGATGCCGCCTCGATGGTGTACTCCCCGTCATCCTCCGCAACGCCGGTTCCGTGCTCCACGGCAATGGTTTTCAGGTCGATGCCGGTAATCTGCTTGGCCTTATCCTCCAGCGTCCCAGCATCTCGCAACCGTTGCACCTCCACGGCCATCTTGCCGATGATCTGCTTCTTTACCGTCTCCTGCGCATCCTCGTCGGTGCGGTCATGGGTCAGCCCCCGACCCAGCCCCATCAAGCGGCGCAGTGCGCTTTGCTTGCGCACGGCATTCACCCGGTAGGTCACCAGTTCGCCGATGGCCTCGAACACCTTCTCCATGCCTTCGCGACGATAGAGCGTCACCAGTTCGCGGCTGGTGCCGGTCTCGGATGGCGGCACGTCTTCGACGTTCTTCAAGTCCTGAATAACCGATTCCACCGTGGCCTGGTCGTAATGGGGCAGGAACAGATGCACGTCATTCAAGGCGGCATCGGCATCCACCCGCCTTGCCAGTGGCGTGCGCACCATGCGCCCGAGAAGCTGGGCGATGTAGGTATGGTCCTGCGCCCGGCGGAACGACATCATCACTTCGGCGCGGGGGCAGTCCCAGCCGGTGGACAGGCTCATCTTGAACAGCACCACCCCGATGTTCTTTTCTTCCTCGATACGCGACGCCTCGATGCGCCGCACCCGGCGGCCATCCACGTCCAGATCGCCAATATCGTTAAAGGTGTGCGCCACCTCCCCTTCGCGCAAACGGCGGCCAATGGCGCTCTCCAATGTCGCCAGACTGGTGCCCAAGTTAGTCTTGGTCAGCATCTTGTCGGTGCCGTCCTCCACCTGAACAACAAGGATCGGATAGACCACCGATTCATCCTGATTCTGGCAATAGTCCCCCCAACGCTTCTCGATGCCTTGCCAGCGGTTCGCTGCCTCGGCCAGCAAGGTCATCTCCGCCTGGCTAGCGGAATCCGGGTAATGGATCAGGATGCGGTCTTTCAACAGCCCCGATTCCCGCACGTCCTCGGCCTTGATATAGACCTTGTGTACCGTGTGCGTGGTGCCCGACAGCAGTTCTTCGAACCGGCGCGGCGTCGCGGAAACGCCGATGACCAGCGGCATACGGCATAAGCCATCGTCCGGGCTGCCCAGCAGGAAGCGTTGCAGGATGGTTTGCGCCTTCTCCGCCGCCTTACCACCGCGCATTCCCCGATGGGCCTCGTCGATCACTACATAGAAACGATCCGGCGCGGACTGGGCGGTATTGGTCAGCGTCTCCCAGATGGTGTACTGCCGCCCGTCGCCTTTCTTGGTCAGCAACTTCTCGCTGCCTAGTTTCTGGGTGTTCATGAAGTAGATATGGCCGCCTTCCAGCCGTTCGGCGTCGAAGCTGGCGTCGATGGTCACCAACTGCCGCACCCGGATACGGTCCGACTTGCCCTCGATCTTCAGCCGGGTCTGCTCATTCAGTTCCGGCATGTCCGAAATCCACAGGATGGCGGCATCGGACTGGGCATCGAACCCCGGCTCGCCGAAGAAGATGTCCTCGAATAGTGCCGTCATGACGATAGTCTTGCCCGCCCCCGTGGGCGCGGAGAAGGAAACCGCCTGCGGATTATCGACCGACGCCAACAGCCGAGCCGCCGTCAGCTTGGTGCGCAGTTCGGCCAGTGCGTCTTCCTGGAAATCAAACAGTCCGACCTTCATGACGCACCCTCTCCCTTGTTGATGACGAAATTCTCCAAATAATCCCGGTAGAGCTGGATCACGTTCGGCTCCTTCAACTGTCCGGCCATCTCCTGAAAGGCTTCCTCCGAATCGGTCACCAGATAGGCATGGGTCAGGTCGTTCCGGCCCTCCAATTCGGCGGCAAAGTCAGCAAAGCGGTTTTCCTCCACCAACACGGCGAAGGGGTTGTGCTCCGGGATCACCATCGCCGGAATCGGCTTGTTCTTGGGTAACTCCGGGCGCGGCCCAATCGCCCCGGCCCGCAGCCACAGGATGGGCAGAATCTCGCGGAACTGGCGGCCCAGGGCTACATGGTCCTTATCGAGGAAATCGAGGCGGAAATACTCCAGGTTGGCGGGGAAGCCCTCCCGCATGGGGCGCTTCTCTTCCTCGGTGACAATGACCTGGCCAAGCATTTCATGGATACGCGCCTTCAAATCATCGAAGGTCGCCTTCTTGGCGGTCACGATATGATATAGAAGTCGGTGATGTGCTCCTGATCCTCCAGCGCCTCCAGCCAGGCATCCGCCTGTGAGTCGTCGAACAGGATGGAGGCCGGATGCTTCTCCGAGACCACGAAGGCGGAATCCTTCTTCACCTCCGATTGAGGGATGCCGTCGATCAGGGCAACCAACTGCTTTTTCCTGGCGGCGATTTTCAGATCGTCGATGGAAGTGAAGCCGATTTGCTGAACCTTGCGCTGCTTATCTTTTTCGACGGGCTTGCTTGTGAGGTATTCGCCTTCCAGTTCCGAACCGTCATCGCGTTTTCCAAGGATAGTATATTTCGAGCGGGGCCAGGTTACGGCTTGGCAGATGCCATTGCTATTCCACTGCTTCTGGCCAGGAAAGCAGCCCTGTTTCGTTATCTCCTTTGCATCCTCTTCAGAAACCTCATTGTTTGTAACCATGATGCAACGACGATTCCCACCATCAAGATCGTTTAACAAGTTGACTGCATGAAGTGTCGTTCCAGAACCGGCAAAAAAATCCAGTATGAGCGCATCTTTTTTTTCTCGTGTTAGACACGCAATAGTATCTCGAACCGCATATAACGACTTGGGAAAGGAAAAAACTCGGGATTGGCCAACGATTTTTGAAACAATATCTGTACCATAAGCTCCGGCATCATGCAAGCTTCTATGCCAGACAGTTTTTATTTTTCGCGCGGCTGACTCCGCATATACAACATCAACCACATTTTTTATCTCATCAAAGTCAATGATCTCTAGCTTTCCGCTTTCAATTTCTTGTTGGAGCTGCTGACTAAGATAGGTGATCCCGTATGTATTTCTCTTTGGATCGAACCGACCAAGCGATACATAGCCTTTAGAAATTAGTTTTCTGAGTGTTTGGTGGCCAACACCCCAATGACCTAATGAGCCGTCTGTTCGAATGGGCCATGCAGCTTCGTAACCATCAACCTTCTTACCGATTTGGGGTTGCTGTTCAAAAGGCAGCGGTTCACCCGTGCCAACCACAGCGCCAGCTTTCTTATCCACCAGCACCGGATAAAACATGTTTTTGCGGTCCGCCCTCCTAGCGTTCGTTCCGGAGCGAAGTAACCCTTTCCATCTTGGGCGAGGGGAAACGTTGACGGGATTTAATAAGTCATCGTCTCCACCTTGTACCCCCGCATCACCAGCGAAGCAAAACAGCAGATATTCCTCTACCCTGGAGAAACGCCCTTGCGTCACTCCTTTGGGATTTATGACTGCCGTAACCATCTGGAGGAATGTTTCCGGAAAAATTTCTTCCAACAACATACGGAGGTGATGTACCTCGTGCTCATCTATGGTGACACCAGAACCCCGTCATCGGTATTCAGCAATCGTCTGGCCAGCGTTAAACGTCGCCGCATCATGGCCAGCCACTTACTGTGCCGCCAACTATCGTTGGCATCTACATAGTCATTGTTGTACTTCCAGTCCTTTGCACCCGTGTTGTACGGTGGATCGATATAGATGCAATCCACCTTCCCAGCATATAGGTATTCCAGCAATTAGAGGGCGTGGTAATTATCGGCCTCGATAAGTGTATGCCAGGGTGCGTCGTCTGGACCGTTCTGCACCTTATCCATTGGAACTAAGACCGGAAAGATTGGCTCACCAAACTGGCGTACAACCGCCAAATCATCCACCGGAAACTGCCGGGTCTCACCGCTGCCGATATTTCGGCAATAAGCCTCACCATCTCTCGTTGAAAGCACTCGCCACAAGTCAGCCAAAGGTCCATCCCGTAACGCCACTTTGCTGCGTTTGCGCACCTTCGCACTGTAAATAGGAGTGAGTTCAGGCAAGTGGTCCTCGAACACCAGGCCGAACTTCTTCTCCTTGGTGATGCGGTTCGTCTCCATCCGCAGACGCTCCCGCAGCGCCTTGTCCTCGATCTGAGCAATCAGGTCGTCAATCGCCGCCACGGCATGGCTCCTTGCTGTTGTCGTTGTTGGTTGTTCTCACTTCATTTCCTGCTCCGGGCTTTGATGTCGGCTCTTCGATAGGGATGCCATTGCGCCCGCAGTAGTCCCGGATCAGCACCTCCACCATGTTGGCGATGGAGCGGTGCTCCTGTTGCGCGGCGGTGCGCAGCGCCTCCTTTATGCCGGGATCGATGCGAAAGGTCAAAGTGGCGGTCTTGGTGGTGGCCATGTCTCCCCTGTCAGACTAGCTGCAAATGTACTGTAATGTACTGCAACATCCCATATAATCCAGGGGATTGCCCCAGCCTTTTTCCAGGGAGTGAGTACATGGCAAGAGCTTATTCGCCCATTACGTTTTTTCAGCGTGTTCCGAAACCGCTGCTGGGCCGCTATTTCCACCAGAAACAGAGCGTGTTGCTGGAAGTCGCCTTTGACGAACTGGAGGAAACGCGGAAGTCTGCGGAATTGATCTTCGAGGCGTTCACCACACTCCCTGACGAGAAACAGGTGGAGATCGAGGCGGAGTTTCAGGACATCGACAGCATGGCGTTCCAGGGCGGCGTGAAGGCGCTCATCGAAGAGGCCACCGAGCACCCACATTTCAACGCGGGATTCCCCGAGGCCATCAACCAGCACGACAGCGACTACGGAAAGGCCATGTGGACCTTTCTGGAGCACCGGGAATACTGGGCCGGGGCCACTTCCATCCTGTATGCCGAGAATATCGCCGATGCCTACTGGAAGAAGCGTAACGACCTACCGCACGTCACCCCCCTGGTGGAGCCGGAGGACGCGAAACGGCTGGAAAAGGCGCTCATCCGGTATTTCAGGACCAGGGAAGGCCGGGGCCGCCATTGCCAAATCGATGTGTTCCGACGCCGTGAGAAGGAGTATTTCTTCGCCTACCTGACGGACTTCGGAAAATCCGAAATGGAGTTTTAAGGCACAGCCTTCAACCCACGCGCTCGCACCCCCTTATCTTTGTCTATACCCAGTCGGAAGGATCGCTGGACATCTACGCGCCAAGGAACACCAAGTACGTCACCGACCTTCAACAGGAATTCGCGGACCGAATCCTTAATCTGGAAGAACTAGACGAATTCGCGGGTGACGATCTGATCTACAACCTGAATGCGCTGGCGGGCCGGGATTTCGTCTTCAAGGGCCTGGAGGATTTTGACATCGAGGCGGTCAACATACGCCTACTGCGCCTCTCCCTGTTCGGCAAGAGCAAACGGGTTGTGACGCTGGAGGTGGACCCGAAGCATAATCCAAAGGCGGTCTATGACCTGATGGGTAAACTCAAACTGCCGCCCTTCAATGTCACCCAGGCGGAAATGATCGTCACCTTCCGCACGCCGATACCCGGCTCCCGCACCAAGGACCGCAAATTCAAGATCAGCTATCCGAACTGGTGCAATCTGCGCCACCACGAGCGGGATGAACTACTACGAAAGATGCTGACCCGTTCCGGGATTGAAGAGACCAAAACGGACACCACCGAGGCAGATAGTGCCGCATGAAGCTGGATGATGTGCTCCAGGAGTTGATTCAGGGCCTTGCCCACGATGGCGATACCTTGCTTCCGTGGGATCAAGTACGGCGCTGGCCAAAAGGCGGGATTGACGTATTTCAGAATGCCGGATGGATTGCACCCGCCCCCCTGGCGACGGAGGTTATCTGCCCAGGCTGTGAGGAAGGCTGTTATATGCCAGTGGCAAAGGTATTCAGGGCGGCAAACGGGATGCCCGCACGGGCTTACATCGCCTGTGATCAGCGCCCGGAAATGGGGACGGTAAAATTCCAACCGGCGCGGCTGCAACAATGGCAATTGACGCAAGGGCAGCTTGCCCAATGGATAGCCGACACCCTTACCCTTCGATACAGCGGCAAACGATTGGATGGGGGAAACCTGCTGGAACTTGGGCTGGTCAGTGGAGATGAACGTGCCCAGATGCTTTGCCTGCATACGGATGGCGAACTGGCGCTGGTGGCAGGATCAAACCGCATTCCCCTGGTCGATGCTATTCAGTTGATCGACGGGGGCTTGGCCCTCGATGCCAACCTGATCCGGCAATTGGTGGATAGCGCCACCACCGGAGACACCCGCTATACCCCCAACACGGCCCGGCGGGAGGTGCGGAAACTGGAGACCGCCGCCATGCACGAACAATGGCGGAAAGAGTACCGGGCACTGAAAAAGAAGCGGCCGAATATGTCCGATGTCTGGTACTCGCAGCAAATCGCAAAGATGGAATGCGCCCAAGGCCGAAAGGCTGGAACCATCAAAAAGAACATGAAGTGAAGAAAGTTGGGCGGATTTTTTTTCGCCCAATTCGCCCGCCCATAACCCGCTGATTTTCCGCTCATCTGTCACAATCCTTCGTGTACGGGTATATGGACCTGAATTCACACGGCAGTTTTTAACTCGCTGTTCTACCGAATCTTTCCTTTAGCTCCATTGGGCATTGCGGCGTGTTTTATCGCCCAAATCGCCCACCTAGCCTTGCCCTCGAAGTTTCCGAGAACGTACTGAGAGGTATCAAGGCAATGACCAACATACTAAGACTTCCCGCCGTCAAGGCCCGCACTGGGCTTTCCCGTTCCACCATCTATCTGCGTATTTCCGAAGGTCGCTTTCCGAAACCTGTCTCCCTCGGAGGCCGTGCCGTGGGGTGGATTGAGACAGAGGTGAATGACTGGCTGAACCAGCAGATCGAAGCCAGCCGCAAGGCTGCTCACTGAGGGGAGGCCGGGACAATGACCACAAACAGAAAGGGCCGCGCTGGCTGGCGCCAGGCGACCCTCAAGACTTCTAAACACACCCGCAATTTTACCGGCCTTGTCGCCAGCGTTAAAGGTTTCATTGTAACCCTGGCCTTGTGGGGATGGCTGCCCGTGGGCCTGGCCGACTGGCTCATTCACCGGGGAGAACCGCACGATGAATGATGCAATCTCCCAGTTCAGAGAGGCGATCCGGGCCGCTGGCCTGGAACCGCCCGATGTGATCGAGCCCGGCAAACTGCACCGTTTCCCCGGCATCGGCAAACGCAACGGCAATACCGCCGGTTGGTGCAAGCTGTTTGATGATGGCCTGGGCGGATGTTTCGGTGATTGGTCATCAGGCTTTTCGGATAACTGGCAAGAGAAACGGGACAAGCCGTTTTCCCAGTCCGAACGGACGGCGTTTATGCGACGCGTCGAAGAGGCCCGGAAACATGCCGAAGCGGAACGCCAACAACAGTACGCCGATACCGCTGAAAAGGCTGCATCGATCTGGAATGCAGCTACACCAGCGAATGACAATCACCCCTACCTTGTGCGCAAGGGGACCAAAGCCAATGGGACGCGAGTTCATCAAGGTGCGCTGGTTATCCCGGTGCGGTCGGGTGGTGAACTTCACTCCCTGCAATTCATCAATGATGACGGCAGCAAGCGATTCCTGAGCGGTGGGCGGATTTCCGGTGGGTATTTCAGTATCGGGACCATCGAGGGGGCGGATGCCTTGTGTATTGCCGAGGGATTCGCCACGGGAGCGACCATCCACCAGGCCACGGGCTACCCGGTCGCGGTTGCGTTCAATGCGGGCAATTTGGAGCAGGTAGCCAAAGCCATGCGTCACAAGCTACCGGCCCTTCCGATCATCATTTGCGCCGACGATGATGTAGACACCGAAGGCAACCCCGGTATCACAAAAGCGAACCATGCCGCGCTGGTTATAGGTGCGAAGCTTGCCATTCCGAGCTTCGGAGATCAGCGCCCCGCTGGTGTGACGGACTTCAACGACATGGCCACGCTGCTTGGACTTGAGACGGTCGCCAAGGCCATTCATGGGGCTTTGGCAACAGAACAGACCGACAACGACGGCTGGCCCGAGCCGCTTCCCCTGACAGCCAAGATTGATCCCGAACCCTACCCCCTGGATGCCCTGCCGGAGACGCTACGCGCCGCCGTGGAGGAAGTCCGCGCCTTCACCAAGGCACCGATACCGCTAGTGGCATCTAGCGCCCTGGCGGCGTTGTCGCTGGCTGTGCAGGCCCATGCCGACGTGAAGCGGGCGGAAAAATTGCAAGGGCCTACCGGGCTTTTCCTGCTGACCGTCGCCGATTCCGGTGAACGTAAGTCAACCTGTGATGGATTCTTCATGCAGGCGATCCGGGAGTATGAAGCCGAACAAGCCGAAACCGCCAAGCCACTGATCAAGGATCACAAGGCGGCAATGGAAGCTTGGGAGACGAAACGCGGCGGCATCAAGGAGAAAATCCGCCAGCTTTCCAAGGCAGGGAAGCCCGCCCGTGAACAGGAAGAGGCCCTGCGCGATCTGGAGCATGACAAACCGGAACCGCCAAGGGTGCCCCGGTTGATCTACGGCGACGCCACCCCGGAAGCCTTGAAATGGAATCTGGCCAAAGGCTGGCCTTCCGGCGGCGTGGTATCGAGTGAAGCCGGGCTGGTGTTCGGGGCGCATGGCATGGGCAAGGATTCGGTCATGCGCAATCTGGCCACCCTGAACCAGCTTTGGGACGGCGTGGACATTGCCACGGAGCGGCGCACCACGGAATCCTTCACGGTGCGCGGCGCACGGCTGACCATTGCCTTGCAGGTACAGGAAGCCACCCTGCGCAGTTTCTTCGACCGTTCCGGCGGACTGGCGAGGGGTACGGGCTTCCTCGCCCGCTTTCTTTTGGCCTGGCCTGAATCGACGCAAGGGCATCGGCCTTTTACCGATCCGCCGGAATCCTGGCCCGCGTTGGTCCGGTTCAATCAACGCATTGCCGGGATTCTCCAACAGGATGTTCCCATTGATTAAGATGGGGCGCTGTCGCTCCCTGTCCTGCCTCTGCCCGCGGATACCAAGGACGCATGGGTAATGTTCCATGACGCTATCGAAAGCGAACTGCGGTCCGGCGGTGAACTCTACGATGTACGCGACGTGGCCAGCAAGACCGCCGACAACGCGGCCCGGATCGCCACCCTGTCTCAGATATTCGAGCATGGCAGTGGCGGCGCTATCGGATTGGCGGCCTTTGAAGGCGCTTCACGCATTGCCGCCTGGCACCTGCACGAAGCCCGGCGCTTCTATGGCGAACTGGCGTTACCGGAAGAACAGGCCGACGCGGTGCGGCTGGATAGCTGGTTGCTCGACTACTGCCGAAGGGAGAAGACAAACATTGTTCCCCGCCGGGAAGTACAGCGCAACGTGACACCGGGACACCTGCGCCAGAAAACCGCGCTGGATTTCGCCCTAGCCGAATTGGAGGAAGCAGGCAGGGTGCAACTGGTTCAGGACGGCAGGCGTAAGGAGATACATATCAACCCGGCCTTGCTGGTAGGGGGCAAGTAATGACCCTTTCCGCACTGATCAAAAAAGGCGGGCTTACCGGCACCATGACAGCGACACCCGCGACACCTGCAACACAAGAAGTCGATAACCCGGCAACTGTCGCACCAGTCGCTGTCGCAAAGCAGACAGAACCACTTCCTGAACTGACACCGGAAGAAGAATTAAACATCCGGGCTTGTCTGGCCCGGCTAACCACCAAACAACACCAACCGGAGATAGACAATGACCAAATATTGCAACATCGTCAACAACGCTCTCGAACCAATCAAGAGTTGGTTTAGGATGTTGGATTTCAGCCCCCCCGCTGAAGCTGAATGGTATGGAACATACTACTTCCTATCGAGCGAGGCTATAGCCCCCAAAATCGTACCAAGACCCTCCCACCAAGTCTGGGTGACGAAATGCCCACCCCGCTACAAAAGAACCCTGACTAAATATGACGGATAAACCTACATCGGGATAGGAGATAGGTGGATCACCAGGGTACACGGCAAGTATACGTCAGTAGACGAGGTCGAATATGTAATTAAAGAGACCTTTGTCGGACTCAAAAATCACTTTACATCCCTGATGGGCTTCAGCTCATGCGCAGCTGTTGCTAGATACAGAGCCAAAGGCTACAGCGAGACATACCTGCGGGAAATGTAGACAGATAAGGTGAATGATTATGGAAAAAATACATAACCAAAAGGTAGACCAGAAATCAACCACTATAGACTGAAAGTCAATAGTCTGGAGGACTAAAGTCCTCATCCGTGGACAAGCCATGGACTGAAAGTGAAGGGACTTAAAGTCCATAGTTTCAACTATGATGCGCTTCGCGCACTAAAGTTATTGAAGCAATGAAATCATCTGGAAGCGAACCGGCTCACATGGCGGGGCAAGACGGTGGGGGCCAGTTCATGATGTATTGCTCTTCTACACCCGTGGCAAGAATTACACTTGTGAATAAGGTGTTTCAGCCATACGATCAAAAATATCTGGATGATTTCTATAGATACGAGGATGAAAAGGGTCGCTATCAACTGGTTGCGTTGACTGGTTCCGGAACAACAAGGACAGGCGATTCAGGAGCACCTTGGCGTGGCGTTAATCCTGCGGACTCAGGCAGGCATTGGGCGGTTCCGAAAGCAGCCCTTGCTGCGGCATATCCAAACAAAGACCTTGACGGCCTAACGACGCAGGAAAAACTAGATTTGCTGGATTCGGCAGGGTTGATCTATTGGCCGGAGCGGGGAAAAATTCCGCGACAGAAGCGATACAGTGACGAAGCGCCGGGCGTTCAAATCCAAGATGTTTGCACGGATATTTTGCCCGTTGGATCGCAAGCAAAAGAAAGGCTTGGATACGCCACGCAAAAACCAGTCACTCTACTGGATCGCATTATTACCGCCAGCACAAATGAAGGCGATGTTGTGCTCGATCCTTTTTGCGGATGCGCGACCACGCTGGAAGCTGCTCACAGCCTCAAAC
>Ga0209458_1000293_pt1 | contig 20180 bp, 21 predicted proteins | sample WorMetLIZAISLAND_FD_187411 | JGI IMG/M metagenome (GOLD analysis project Ga0209458, IMG submission 187411) | Marine gutless worms symbiont microbial communities from Max Planck institute for Marine Microbiology, Germany - Inanidrilus manae... ...
GGTGCTATCCTCTTCCATGGTGGCTCCTGGTTCCTCCTCTGGCTCAAAGGTTTCGCGACTTCAAGCCTGAAGGGTTTCGGGGCCACCAACCCCATCCAAATGTGCGAAAGATCTTTTACGTTATCTCTCCGTGGCGGGCCAGCCGGTTCATGCCTTGTAAGTACACTGCCAAGTCGATTGAGGCGAGTCGCCGCGGTTCACCTTTTCGCAACCCTCGAGACGCCATAAAAGGGCCGGTTTTCCTCGTTTTCTCGGGCTTTCATCAGCCTGGCAAACTGCAACGCGCTCGTGTCGAGGCCCTGAGCATGGTCGAATATCTCTGGCTCATCCTTCCCGTCGTCGGACTTGGCGGGCCACTGGCATTCTGGGCCTTCCTGGTCGAGCCAGGCCGGCTGGTCGTCACCGAACGGTCTTTGGAAACGCCGCTCTGGCCGATCAGCCACGAGCCGCTCAGGATCGCCTTGATCAGCGACCTGCACGTCGGCGCACCGCATGTCGGCCTGAAAAAGCTCGATCAGGTTGTCGAGCGGGTGAACGGGCTGGACCCGGACGTCGTGCTGATCGCCGGCGACTTCATGGTCCAGCGGATTCTTTTCGGCAAGAGCGTTTCGCCGGAAGCGATCGCCGAGCGGTTGAGGGCGTTGCGGGCCCGCTTCGGGGTCGTTGCGGTTCTCGGCAACCACGATTGGCGGCATGACGGCCACCATGTGTCGGACGCGCTGTCCGAAGTCGGCATCACCGTGTTGGAGAATCAGGCCCATCGGCTGGAGCTGCCCGGCGGTGCCCTTTGGATTGCCGGCATCGCCGATGACACGACCCGCGAGCCCGATGTCGAAGGCACCCTCGCGCAGGTACCCGAGACCGAGCCGGTGATCGTTCTGGCGCACGATCCGGCGACCTTCCTCGATGTGCCGCATGGCCCGGTCGCCGTTTTGGCCGGCCATACCCACGGCGGCCAGGTCTCCTTTCCCTTCTTCGGCGCGCTCTACCTGCCGAGCCGTGCGCCGCGCCACTACGCCTATGGCCATATCGTGGAGGAAGGGCGCAACCTCTTCGTCACCTCGGGGGTCGGCACCAGCCTGCTACCGGTCCGCTTCAACATGCCGCCCGAGGTCAAGCTGCTGACCGTGTCGGCCGCCGCTGCCGCCGCGGAGTAGCGGTCGCTTCTCCAGCGAGGATTGGCGATAATGCGTCCATGATTAGGGGCGTCCTGCTTGACGTGGGCGGCGTGGTCTACGTTGGCTCCGAGCCGTTGCCCGGCGCCGTCGACGCGATTCGGCGCCTCAAGGATGCGGGCCTGGCTATCCGCTATCTCACCAATACGACGCGAACGCCGCGCTGCGGCGTGCTCGGCAAGCTGCGCGGGTTCGGGCTCGATATCGCCGAGGAGGAGCTCTTCATGCCGGCGATCGCCGCGCGCCATTACCTGGAAGCGCGCGGACTAAGCCCGCATTTGCTGGTGCATCCGGCGCTGGAGGAGGACTTCGCCGGTCTTCCACCGGGTGAGGCCGAGGCCGTGGTGGTCGGAGATGCAGCGGACGGCTTCACTTTTGCGGCGCTCAATGCCTGCTTCCGCAAGCTGGAGCAGGGCGCCGACTTTCTGGCCTTGGCCAAGAACCGCAGCTTTCAGGACGCCGACGGCGCACTCAGCCTCGATGTCGGCGCCTTCGTCACCGCGTTGGAGTATGCCAGCGGCAAGACGGCCATCGTTCTGGGCAAGCCCTCCCCCGACTTCTTCGCCGCCGCTCTCGACGATCTCGGCCTGACGCCGGCGGAGGCCGTCATGATCGGCGACGATGCCGAGGCCGACGTGGGCGGGGCGATGGCCTGTGGCCTGGCCGGCATCCTGGTCAAGACGGGGAAGTACCGGCAAGGCGACGAAGCGCATATCCGGCCACCGGCCACGGCGGTGGTCGACGATCTCGCCGCTGCCGCGGACTGGCTGCTTCAGGCTCGCTCTTAGGCGCTGACTCCTGGCGAGAGGTCGTTGCCCGAAGCCGAGTTGCCAAGTCACCGGCATCGATACGCCAGGTCCGGATCGCCACACGGGATACCCGACGACGAGCGGGTCACAGTAGGCGGTCCCTTCAGCCCGTCGATCGGCGTCGCGGGCTCCGCTGGGTCCCGCGGTTTGCGGTTCTGGTCCGCACCGGCTCGAGGAACTTGGCTGCGAGGTTCACCGTCGAGCGGCGGCCGACCATGGCGACGTACTTCTGCAGCCAAGCTTCGGCCGCGGCCCGACCGCCATCGCGCAGATGGCAGACGAAGTCCCAGTCTGGTGTCAGCTTGCTTACCGGGTCGAGATCGGCGGTCACCCGCGCCGCCTCGATGTGGTGAAAGCGATGCCGTGCCACGCGTCGGCGCTGGCGGCCGCCGAAGGTCAGCCCCTCGCGCGCCAACGCCCGGCTCTGCTCGATCAGCTCGATCTCGCGGCGCAGCGGCGCGTTGAAGACGATGCGGTTCAGTCGGCCAAGGATCTCAGGTGCCTTGGTCGGCAGCGCCGCTTCCCGCGTCGGATCGATCTGCACCAGGAGGGTGTCTTCCGCCAGGCCGTCGCGCACCAGCGGCAGGATGGCCGGGTTGGCCGAATAGCCGCCGTCCCAATAGTAGCGCCGGCCGACCTTCACTGCCTTGTGCAGATGCGGCAGGCAGGCGGAGGCGAGGACTGCGTCGATCAAAACCTCCTGTGTTTCGAAGATCCGCGCTTCGCCGCTGCTGACCTCCGTTGCGGCGATGAAAAGCCGCAGTGGCGACTGGCGTCGTAGCCGCTTGAAGTCGACCAGCTCGCCCAACAGGTCGCGCAGGGGATTGAAGTCCAGGGGATTGAGCTGATAGGGCGAGAAGTAGCGGGTAAGCGCATCGAACGCTAGGTGGTTCGTCGACCAGCTGCCGCCGGGCGCCTCGCCGCGCAGGTCGAGCGGATGGCGGGCCAGCGGGCTGAGTCGGGCCGCCTCGCTCACGCCCCGCCAGAAGGCTTCCAGTTTGGCGCGCGCGCCATCGCGGCCGTCCTCCATGAGGCCGGCTGCCAGGACCGCTGCGTTCATCGCGCCGGCGCTGGTGCCGCTGACGCTCGCGAAGCGCGGACGATCGTCCTCCAACAACCGATCGAGCACGCCCCAGGTGAAGGCGCCGTGCGCCCCGCCGCCTTGAAGCGCCAGGTTCAGTGGTTTCTCGGATCTATCGGTGCCGCGTTGCGTGAGCTGCCGCAAGGGTCTCAGGAGCATCGCAGGCTCCCGATCAGAGCTCCGCTGCACGCACCGACCGTCCGCGGCTCAGTCGAGGCTTGGTCGCGGGCGGTCCGTCTCTCGAGGCAGCAAGACATAACGGTCCTCCGTCAAAGACAGAGGGCGTCTCCATCCCGGAAAAGTCTGTTTTTGGCACGCCGCGGGGCTTGCGGTCGTTGCAGCGCACAGGATCGATGTGATCGTGCCGGACTTTCATTTCAAGGGAGTTTATCGCGGTGCACAAAAGGGACACGAGTTTATGCGAACACCTTCGAAGTCAGGGGCTAAGCGTCGCCACAGGCGGGCTGGCCGCTGGTCGCTGGCTTGGCCTATGATGCCTCGGCCGCGCCCCACGCGGCGTCAACACCACCCATCTCATCGGCGCCCTAGAGGCAAATCACCGAGGCATCCGACCATGGCCGAACCGATCGCGTTCTACTTCGACTTCTCAAGCCCCTACGGTTATCTGGCGGCGCAGCGTATCGACGAGCTGGGCACCCGGCATGGGCGTGCAGTGGCCTGGAAGCCCTTCCTTCTGGGCGCCGTCTTCAAGACCACGGGCCAGCAGCCTCTGCTCGGCATTCCCCTGAAGGGCGACTACGGCAGGCGGGACATGGAGCGCTCGGCGCGCTTGCTCGGCGTGCCCTTCACGATTCCCAGCGTTTTTCCCTTCATGTCGGTTGCCGCCTGCCGTGCCTTCTACTGGCTGTCGGACCGCAACGCGGAAAAGGCCAAGGTTCTGGCCAAAACGCTCTACGCTGCGGCCTTCGCAGGGGGCCGCGACATCAGTAGCGCCAGGGCAGTCGTCGAGATTGCCGAATCGGTGGGTATCGACGGCACGGAACTCGCCGAGGCGCTGCGCGATCCGGCGGTGAAGGATCGGCTACGTAGCGAGGTCGACAGCATCACCGCGGCGGGCGTGTTTGGTTCGCCCTTCATCGTGGTCGATGGCGAACCCTTCTGGGGCCACGACCGACTCGAACAAGTGGAGAAGTGGCTCGAGACCGGCGGTTGGTGATCACAACCGCCGGGCAAAGAGGTCGAAAATTCTGCTCCAGGATGCCTCCGCCGCCACATCGGAATAGACCTCTCGCGCCGGAAACGAGAAGCCGTGGCGGGTGTCGGGAAAGATGTCGATGCAGTGCGCGATGCCGTGGCGCTTCAGGGTCTCGCGCAGGGTCGGGATCACGTCGTCCGGCACCAGGGGATCGTCGGAGGCGAAGCCGAAGTACAGCTCCGCCGCGATCTTGTCGGCCAGGAGGTGCGGCGAGTCGGGGGCGTCGGTCACGATCCCCACGCCGTGCAGGGAGGCAATGGCGCCGACTTGCTCGGGGAAGCGGCCGGCCGTGGCGAGGACGTATTGGCCGCTCATGCAATAGCCGATCAGACCCTTGGGACCATCGACGGCGCGCGGCTCCGCGTCCAGGTAGCTGAAGAGCGCGGCGCTGTCGCGTGCGACCCGCTCGTGGTCCAGGCTCCGCATCGCGGCCTGGATGACAGCAGTCATACGATCATCGCGCCGCGCCAGATCGAACCGCAAGGCGCCAAGCCGGTAGAACATATCCGGCAACAAGCAGAGATAGCCCGCCTGCGCGATGCGCCGCGCGAAGTCTCGGAGCTCCTCGCGGATACCCGGGGCGTCCATGTAGAGAATGACGGCCGGGAGCGGGTTGGTGCCCCCGGGATCGACGATAAAGGTTGGGATCGGGCCGTCGGGGCCGGGAATCTGGGCCGTCTCTTCACGCATTTTGGGTATCCAGCGCGGATGCGGGTCGGCTGCTCGCACCCGGTGCCGCTAGCGCCGCGTCATGATAGGCCATTTCCTGCAACAAGGGCGTCGCGGCGCTGACGTCCTCTTCGACTGCGACGGCCACATCGCCGGCAAAGCCGGCCCCGCTCAATTCCTCTCCGGACTGTGACTCCTGAATGACCGAGGCGATGCGGCCTTGCAGAGCGGCATATCCGGCGCGCATGGCCTCTGCGTCCGGCGACGGGAGCCCGCCAATGCGGTCGACGATGGCCCCGGCCCCCAGGAGGTCCTCAATTGCCGGGCGCAGGCTGTCGTCCAGCCAGCGCTCGCCCGCCGCGATGACCGCGATCGAGCGGCCCAGGTGCAACGCAGCTCGGGCGACGGCGCTCGCATTTCGTAGGCACCCCGCCAAGGTCGGCAGGCTGCCGGTTTCCCGAGACAGCATCGATCCGTTCGGCGACGGCAACACGATCCGCGTGGCCGCTGCCACGCTGTTCAAGGACTGCGGCGACAGGCTGAGCTGCCCGCCCCTGGCGGCACGGGGCTGGGCGAGGACGGCATCGTGAGCTTCGGCATAACCTGCCGCGCTTTCCTGTCCGTAGGGATAGGGAAGGATCTGGGCTCCCCGGCTGACCGCGACGTCGACGGCGGTGGAGAACGACAAGACGTCCACGATCACCACGACGTCACTTGTCGGCAGCAGGGCCCGCAAGCCCTTCAGGCCCCAGCCGACGTCGACAGAGGCTTGATCGGATCGCTCGGTCGCTATGGTATTGCTACGGGGCGCTTAGCTGTTGTCTCGCAACCAGGCTAGAACGCCGTCGGCGTTCTCATCGGGCGGGAACACGGGATAGAAGATCTTCACGATCTGCCCCTCGTCGACGATTATGGTCAGGCGCTTGTAGAGCTCCAAGCCTCCCGCCGTGAAGGTCGGCAGATGGAGTTGCTGCTTCAGCCGCAGGCTGCTGTCGCTCAACAGCTGGAAGGGAAGGTGAAGGCGGTCGCGCGCTTCCCTTTGATAGTCGCTGGTCTGGGCGCTCAGGCCGAAGACGTCCGTGCGGAGCGATCGCAGCTCCGCATGATGGTCCCGGAAGCTGCAGGATTGCGGCGTACAGCCACGCGCACCGGGGATCTCGTCCCAGCCATCGGGTAAAGGGACGTCTGGGCGCCCTGTCATCGGGTAGATGTAGAGCACGGTGCGGCCCGGCAGGGCGCTCAGCTGGACCTCGCCGCCGTCCGTTGACGGGAGGGTGACATCGGGGAGTGACGTGCCATGCAGGTGGTCGGCCGCGCCATCGTCGGTCGGGCGCGGCAGATCTTTCGGCAGTTCTGACAGCTTGCTACCCATGAGACACCCTCCAGGCTACGACCCTTTTCAGTCTACGGCCCTAGGCAGCCTCGGTCAGGATTTCCTGATAGAGGCTTTTGTCCACGTTGCCGCCGGTCAGCATGACGCCGACCTTCTTGCCGGCCATGGCGGACCTCTCCTTCAGCAGGGCCGCCAGCGGCGCGGCGCCGGCGCCTTCGGCGACGTTGTGGGTATCGGTGAAATAGATGCGCATGGCTGCCTTGATCTCCTCCTCGGAAAGGGCCACCACGCGTGCGGCCCCCTTGTGGATCACCGCGAAGGCATCCGCGTCGGGCACGCGACAGGCGACACCGTCCGCCAGGGTATCGGCCGAGTTCGTCGAGACCAGTTCGCCCCGCTCGAAGGAAAGGGCGTAGGTCGGCGCGTTCTCCGCAACCACGCCGACGACTTCGGTCTTGAGCCCAAGTGCGTCGCGCACGGCAATGGTCGCACAGATGCCCGAGCCCATGCCGATCGGCACATAAACGCAGTCGAGATCGGGCAGCGCCCGGAAGAGCTCGAGTGGATAGGAGGCAACGCCGAGCACCAGCATGGGATGGTAGGGGCCGATGAAATGCAGCTTTTCCTCGCCTGCCATCTCGTCGGCCCGCTCGCGCGCTTCCTGGAAGTCGGCGCCGTGTTCGATCAGCTCGACCCCCAGAGCGCGCATGGCGGCGTTCTTCTCCACCGAGTTGCCGCGCGGCGCCAGGATCACGGCGCGTAGGCCGAGCGCACGGGCGGCGAAGCCGATCGACTGGCCGTGGTTGCCCCGCGTCGCCGTGATGACGCCTGCGACATCGGGCTCGCGCGTCATCAGGTCGCGTAGGTAGGTCAGCCCGCCGCGCACCTTGAAGGCGCCGATCCGCGTGTGATTCTCGTGCTTGACCCAGACTTCGGCGCCGGCCCGCTCGCAGAGTAGCGGCCAGCAGTGTTGCGGAGTCGGCGACACGTGCTCGTGCACGAAGTCGGCGGCGGATTCGATGTCGGACAGGCTATGCACGGTGGGCCTCGTCAAGGTTCCGGGTGATGTGGGGAGCCGACCTTATGAGGCCCCGATCCTGCTGCGCAAGCCCTACATTGTCCCGGTGCAATCGCGCTGAGAATGGCAGGAAGCCGCCATTCCTAGGTCGCCTTGGGGTGATTCTCCGAGAGACATTGGGAATGATCGTCCAGCACCTCGATCACCCGGCAGTTCGCGACCTTTCCGCCCTCGCACTGCTCGATCATCCGCTCCAGCTCCGCTTTGAGGGAATTCAGGCGGGCGATGCGCGTCTCGACCTGGGCGAGCTGCATGCGGGCGATCGAATCGGCCTCAGCGCAAGGTTGGTTTGGATCGTCCGCCAGGCTCAGCAGGTCGCGGATCGCATCCAGCGGAAAGCCGAGCTCGCGGGCGTGCCGGATGAAGGCCAGGCGCCGGACGTGCGCCTCGCTGTAGAGGCGCTGGTTGCCGCTGGTGCGGGGCGCCTCGGGCAGCAGGCCGATCTGCTCGTAGTAGCGGATCGTCTGCACCTTGCAGCCGGTCGCCGAGGCGGCGCGGCCGATTGTCAGGGCCATGGCATTTTCCCTTGAACCTACAGTGACTGTAGACATTACCTATGGAGCTCACTTGTCAAGAGAGAGCCTTTATGTCCGCCCGCTGCTGCCAAAACACCCCGCAATTCGACGGCCTTTCGGCCGGCTTCAAGCGCGCCCTCTGGGCCGTCATCGCCATCAACGGCGCCATGTTCGTGACCGAGATCGCGGCCGGCGCCCTGGCCGGATCGCAGGCGCTTCAGGCCGACGCGCTGGATTTCCTCGGCGACAGCATGACCTATGGGATAACTCTGCTGGTCCTCGGCCGGCCCCAGCGGGTGCGCTCTTCCGCCGCCCTATTCAAGGGTTTAAGCCTGGCGGTCATGGGACTCTGGGTCTTCGGCGCGACGGCTTACCAGACCTTGATTCTGGGCCTACCCCAGGCCGAGGTCATGGGCGCCGTCGGCCTGCTGGCGCTGGCCGCCAACCTGGGCAGCGTGCTGCTGTTGCTGCGCTACCGGGACGGCGATGCCAACGTGCGCTCGGTTTGGCTCTGCAGCCGCAACGACGCCATTGGCAACGTCGCCGTCATGCTGGCTGCCGGCGCCGTCTGGGTGACCAGCAGCGCCTGGCCGGATCTGATCGTCGCTGGGCTCATGGCGGGGCTCTTCTTCTGGTCCGCCCTGCAGATCACGCGCCAGGCGCTGCGGGAATGGCGCCAGGTTCCGGCAGCCTTGGAAGCCGCCGAGTAGCTCTCGACCAGCCGCCCAGGGCCAGCCGTCCGGGGGCAGGATTTTCCCTTGCCGCGGGCCGGTTGCCCGGCGATCTTACCGGGCTATGACAAGGACCATGGCTAACGGCGGCGCGACCGCATGACCGTTCTCAAAAGCGCGCTGTCCACCCGTTCCGCCGAGTTCCAGGCCAACCAGGCCGCTCTCGAGGCGCTGGTCGAGGACCTGCGGGCCAAGGTCGCGCAGGTCAAGGAAGGCGGCGGCCAAAAGGCGCGCGACAAGCATCTGGCGCGCGGCAAGCTGCTGCCGCGCGAGCGGGTCCGTACCCTGCTGGACGTGGGCTCGCCCTTCCTAGAGCTGTCCCAGCTCGCCGCCTGGGAGATGTACGGCAACGAGGTGCCGAGCGCCGGTCTGATCACCGGGATCGGCCGCATCGCCGGGCGCGAGTGCATGGTGGTCTGCAACGACGCCACGGTGAAGGGCGGCACCTACTATCCGATTACTGTGAAGAAGCACCTGCGAGCCCAAGAGGTGGCGCAGGAGAACCATCTGCCTTGCATCTATCTGGTCGATTCCGGCGGCGCCAACCTGCCGAACCAGGACGAGGTCTTCCCGGACCGCGACCACTTCGGCCGCATCTTCTATAACCAGGCCAACATGTCGGCGCGTGGCATTCCGCAGATCGCCGTTGTCATGGGCTCCTGCACGGCCGGCGGGGCCTATGTTCCGGCGATGTCGGACGAGAGCATCATCGTGCGCAACCAGGGCACCATCTTCCTGGGCGGCCCGCCACTGGTAAAGGCGGCGACCGGCGAGGAAGTCAGCGCCGAGGAGCTCGGCGGTGCCGACACCCATTCGCGCACCTCCGGCGTGACCGACCACTACGCCGCCAACGACGCCCACGCCCTGGCGATTGCCCGGCGCGTCGTGGCCAACCTCAACCGGGTGAAGCGCCACGATCTGGAACTCAGCGAGCCGCGCGATCCGCTCTACGACCCGGCCGAGATTTACGGCATCGTCCCGGCGGATACCAAGACGCCCTACGACGCGCGCGAGGTGATTGCCCGGCTGGTTGACGGCAGCGAGTTCGACGAGTTCAAGGCGCTCTACGGCACGACCCTGATCTGCGGCTTCGCGCGCCTGATGGGCTATCCGGTGGGAATCGTCGCCAACAACGGCATCCTCTTTTCAGAGTCGGCGCTCAAGGGCGCGCATTTCGTCGAGCTCTGCAGCCAGCGCGGCATTCCGCTGATCTTCCTGCAGAACATCACCGGCTTCATGGTCGGCCGCAAGTACGAGGCCGGCGGCATCGCCAAGGACGGCGCCAAGATGGTGACGGCGGTGGCCTGCGCGAAGGTGCCGAAGTTCACGGTCATCCTCGGCGGCAGCTTCGGGGCCGGCAACTATGGCATGTGCGGCCGAGCCTACGGCCCGCGCCTGATGTGGATGTGGCCTAATGCCCGCATTTCTGTCATGGGCGGCGAGCAGGCCGCCAACGTGCTGGCGACCATCCGCCGCGATGCCCTGGCCGCGCGCGGGGAGGGCTGGTCGGAGGACGACGAGGCCGCCTTCAAAGCGCCAATCCTCGATCAGTACGAGCATCAGGGCCACCCGACCTACGCCAGCGCGCGGCTCTGGGACGATGGGATCATCGATCCGCTCGACACGCGCATGAGCCTGGCGCTCGGCATCTCCGCCGCGCTCAACGCGCCGATCGAACAAACCCGTTTCGGCGTGTTCCGGATGTGACTGCCATGAACGAGGTCTTATTCCTGCGCGAGATCGACGGCCGCGGCGTGGCCCGCCTGACCCTTAATCGGCCGGAAGTTCACAACGCCTTCAACGATGCCCTGATCGCCGAGCTGACGGCCGCACTGGCAGAGTTGGAGGCCGATCCGCAAGTGCGTCTCGTCGTGCTGGCTTCGCACGGCAAGAGCTTTTCGGCCGGCGCCGACCTGACCTGGATGAAGCGCATGGCGGCCAATTCCGAGGCGGAGAACCAGGCCGATGCGCGGCGCCTCGCTGGCCTGATGCGCCGGCTCAACGAGCTCGCCAAGCCCACCGTCGTCCTGGTGCAGGGCCCGACCTTCGGCGGCGGGGTCGGGCTGGTCGCCTGCTGCGATATCGCGATTGCCTCGGAGGCCGCCAGCTTCTGCCTCTCCGAGGTGAAGCTCGGGCTGATTCCGGCGGCCATCGGGCCTTACGTGATGGCGGCCATCGGCGCGCGCGCGGCACGGCGCTACTTCCTCTCCGCGGAAACTTTCTCCGCGGCGGAGGCGCAGCAGTTCGGCCTGGTGCATCAGGTGGTGCCCGCCGAGGCGCTGGAGATAGCCGGCCAGGACATGATCCAGGCGCTCTTGCGGGCCGGCCCGACAGCGCAGGCCGCGGCCAAGGACCTGGTTCTGGCGCTGTCCGGCCGCGTCGTCGACGATGCCCTGGTCGAGGACACGGCCCTGCGCATCGCCCGCCTGCGCGCCGGCGCGGAAGCGCAGGGGGGAATCGCTGCCTTCCTGGAGAAGCGCAGGCCGGCCTGGCGCGGCGACTGAAGGGATCATGCGCAGCTCCGCCCGGCACTGGTTGAGCGCGGCGGCCTTTACGCTGCTCCTCTTGGTGCTGATCGCCCTCGCCACCGGCGCGGCCGAGCAGTTTTTCTTCGTCGTCTTTCTGCTCGTCGTGCTCGGCGCGGTCACCTTGTTCTATCTGACCTTTCCGGGCAGCCACTTCTTCACCATCGCGCTTGCCGACTTTCTTCTGGTCTACGTCTGCCTCTTCGTCTTTTTCGTGGAGACCAACTTCGCGCCGGTCTCGACCCTCGCGATCCAGATCGGATTTATTCTGCCGATCCTCGCCTTCCTCGCCGGAGCCTGGCTGAGGCGCAAGTCGATCCGGCGCATCGTCATGAGCCAGCACCTGCGCGAGAAGCGCCACTTCGCCCATGTCTTCGTCTGGCTGGTGCCGGTCTTCGGCATCGGCGCGTTGACCTTCCTTGTGCCGGGGGCAGGCCTGGGGCCGGCCGCCTATGACGCCGTCTTCCTTTCCTCGATGGGTGCGATCGCCGCCATCGTGCTGGCGGTCAGCCGCAGCGTCTGCATCTTCCTGCTCGACACCGGCTTGCTGTTCGAGGAGTTCTTTCGCGAAGTCTCGCGCCTGCTCGTGCCGACGGTTGCCTTTTTCACCTTCTACTCCCTGATCGTCATCATCTTCGCCTGCGTCTACCGCATCATCGACAGCTACACCGCTGGCATCCACTTCAACTTCAACGGCGTCTGGCACAAGCTCAGCTTCGCCGATAGCCTCTATTTTTCGATCATCACGCTCAGCACGGTCGGCTACGGCGACATCGAGCCGGTCAGCAATCTGGTGCGGGCCATCGTCGCCGTGCAGATCGTGCTCGGCGTGCTACTCCTGCTCTTCGGCTTTTCCGAGATCATCCGCTACGCCCGCGAACGCCGCGACGACCCGAGCGCGCCCAAAGACCCGAAACACTAGACGGCTTGGCCGCCCAAAGATTGAGCTTCGTCAATGGCTGGCCCTTGCCGATAGCGTAGCCTCCAGCCAGTCCAAGGGGAGGGGCGAGCCTTGCGAACTGCACTGAAGTCGGACGATCGGGTGGGCACCGCACTGCAGTCCGTGCTCGCGTTCGGCAGACTCTGTCTGCAAAGCCTGCGCGACCTCCTGCCGATCGTTCTGGTCGTGGCCTTCTTCCAGATTGCCGTGTTGCAGCAGCCCTTTCCCAACCTGCTGGAGGTGCTGATCGGCCTGGGCGTGGTCACCCTGGGCCTCACGCTTTTCATCCAGGGCCTTGAAATGGGGGTTTTTCCACTGGGCGAGGCCATGGCCCAGGCTTTCGCCCGGCAGGGCGTGCTGTTCGCCTTGCTGGCCTTTGCCTTCGCACTAGGCTTCGGCACCACTGTGGCGGAGCCGGCCTTGATCGCCGTCTCGCAAGAAGCCGCTAAGGTCGCGGCCGAGGCCGGGGCGATCGCCGGCGACCAGGACGCACAGTCGAGCTACGCCACAGGCCTACGGATGACCGTGGCCGTTTCGGTCGGCGTCGCCCTGGTGATCGGCGTCTTCCGCATTCTCAAGGGCTGGCCGATCCAGTGGTTCATTATCGGCGGCTATGTGGTGGTCGTGGCGCTGACCGGCTTCGCGCCGGAGGAAATCGTCGGCATCGCCTACGATTCCGGAGGGGTCACCACCTCGACCGTGACCGTGCCACTGGTGACCGCGCTCGGTGTCGGGCTGGCCACGGTGCTGCGCGGCCGCAATCCGATGATCGACGGCTTCGGCCTGATCGCCTTTGCCAGCCTGACGCCGATCATCTTCGTCCTGGTCTATGGCATGGTGGTGTAGGCCGTGGACGGGGGTTGGATCACCGGCTTTGCCGACTCCCTGCTGGGGACGATCCTCGACGTTCTGCCGATCGCCTTGGTCCTCTTCGTCTTTCAGGTCGTGGTGCTGCGCGGCAAGATACCGCGTCTGCGGCGCGTTCTGACCGGGTTCGCCTACGTTATCCTCGGCCTCGCCCTGTTTCTCATCGGGTTGGAGAAGGCGCTCTTTCCACTGGGCCGCCTGATGGCGGAGCAGCTAACCGACCCTGCCTTCATCGGGCGGGTCGGCGAGACGGTGCGCTGGCAGGACTACGCCTGGGTCTACGTCTTCGCAGCAGCGATCGGCTTCGCCACGACGGTAGCCGAGCCCTCTTTGATCGCCGTCGCGCTCAAGGCGCGCGATGTTTCCGGCGGTGGTCTCAGCGCCTGGGGGCTGCGGCTCGCGGTGGCGGTCGGCGTGGCGGCGAGTATTGCCCTTGGCGCTTTTCGCATTGTTACCGGCACGCCGCTCTACCTTTACATGATCGTGGGCTACATCATCGTGATCGGGCAGACCCTGGTCGCGCCCAAGACAATCATCCCCTTGGCCTACGATTCCGGCGGTGTCACGACCTCGACCGTCACGGTACCGCTGGTGACCGCCCTCGGCCTGGGGTTGGCCTCGACCATCCCGGGCCGTAGCCCGCTGATCGATGGCTTCGGCCTGATCGCGCTTGCGAGCCTATTTCCGATGATTACCGTGATGGGCTACGTCCAGCTTGGTCAGTGGCTTTTCAAGCGCCGGAGCGGCGGCCCGTCCAACGGTCGAGATGCCAAGGCTGACGGAAAGGAGATCCGATGAAGTTCAAACTCATCGTCGTGCTGGTCACCGACGACCTCACGGACACGGTCATCGATGCGGCGCGGAAGACCGGCGCAACGGGCTGTACTGTGATCACCAGCGCGCGCGGCGAAGGGCTGGAGCCGTCCAAGACCTTTTTGGGTCTGACCCTCGAAGGCCTGCGCGACGTGGTGCTGCTGCTGGTCGAGCAGCATCTGAGCCGGCATATCCTGGAAAGCATCGGCCGAGTTGCCCGCTTCGATGAAGAGCCGGGCAAGGGTATCGCCTTTCAGGTCGATATCGAGGATGCCGTCGGGCTCACCACACAACTGGCGACGATTGAAAGCGAAATCGAGGATCAGATATGACGCAGCAAGACTATAATCGCGTGCGCGATGTCATGACGCCGTCGCCGCACATCGTCGACGGACTCGCGACCGTGAGCCAGGCGATCGAACTGATGCGGCGTCATCGGGTCAGTTCGCTCGTCATCGACAAGCGTCACGACGGCGACGAGTACGGCATCCTGGTGATGCAGGACATTGCTGCCAAGGTGATCGGCGCGGATCGTTCGCCGGACCGCACATCGGTCTATGAGATCATGTCGAAGCCGGTGCTGGTGGTGGAGGCCGGGATGGACATCAAGTATGCCATTCGCATGCTGGTCCGCTTCGGCCTCTCGCGCGCGCTTGTGACAGAACAGGGGCAACTCGTCGGGATCGTGACCATGCGCGATATGGTGCTCCGCTACGTGCCGGAGAGTTGTAGGGCAGCACCGGTCGACTGAGTGGCATCGCAGAGGTTCCGTCGGGGCTCGATGCGGTCTATTGTTGTGCCGGTTGAGGGGCGGTTCGCCGCCACCGGGTGGGAACGGGCGTCGCAGTGATACTACGACCGCATGCATGACTTCTCCTTCCTGAGCGAGATCCTGGTCTTCTTGCTGGCGGCCGTCTGCATCGTGCCTCTGGCGCGTTTTCTGAAGTCGAGTGCCGTTCTCGGCTATCTGGCGGCCGGCGTGCTGGTCGGGCCGCACGCCCTGGGCTTCGTCAAGGACGTCCACCGCGTCGAGATCCTGGCCGAGTTCGGCGTCGTCTTCCTGCTCTTCACAATCGGCCTGGAGCTTTCGGTCGAGCGCCTGAAGGTGCTGCGTCGCTTCGTTTTCGGCCTGGGAAGCCTGCAGGTGATCATCTCGGCGCTGGCAATCGGCTTCGCGGTCTCACTGATGGGCGTGCCGCGCGACGCGGCCATCGTGATCGGCGGCGGTTTGGCGCTCTCCTCGACCGCCTTCGTTATTCAGCTGCTGGTCGAACGGGGCGAGCTTGCCGCCCGCTTCGGCCGGGTCGGCTTCTCCATCCTGCTGCTGCAGGACCTGGCGATCGTGCCCCTGTTGGCCTTGGTGCCGCTCCTGGGCCAGGAGGGCGGCTCCATCTGGGTGGCGCTCGGCCTGGCCGCCGTGAAGGCGGTGATCGCGGTCGCCGCGACCTTGGTGCTGGGGCGCATGGTGCTGCGCCCGCTGTTTCGCATGGTGGCCAGCGCGCACAGCCCGGAGCTCTTCGTCGCCACCACTCTGCTGATCGTGCTTGGAGTCGGCTTCGGTATGACCCTGGCCGGCGTCTCCATGGCGCTCGGCGCCTTCCTCGCCGGGCTGCTGCTCTCCGGCACCGAGTACCGCCACCAGGTCGAGGCCGACATCCGTCCCTTCAAGGGCCTTCTGCTGGGCCTGTTCTTCATGTTCGTCGGCATGTCGATCGACCTGGGCCTGGTGGTCCAGTACTGGCCGCAGGTGGCCATCGGCCTGGTCGCGCTGATGCTCGGCAAGAGCGTCATCATCATGGCGCTATGCAAGCTCTTCGGCTTGCCGAGCGACGTGCTAGTCCGTGTCGGCCTGTACCTTTCGCAGGGCGGCGAATTCGGCTTCGTGCTGGTCGGGCTGGGCATGACTCTGGGCATCGTCGATCCGACCGTTGGCGCGGTCGTGCTGGCCGTGGTGGCGCTCTCCATGGCCGCGACGCCGCTCGCGGTCTTCCTCTCTAATCGGCTGGCCGCGCGCCTCTCCAGCGATGCCAAGCTCCAGGCCGCGTCGCTGAGCGCGCTGGACGAGGGCGCCGCGGAGCTGGGCAATCACGTGGTGATCGCCGGCTTCGGTCGGGTCGGCCAGACCGTAGCGCGCATGCTGTCCTCGCAGGGTGTCACCTACGTCGCCCTCGACATGAACGCGGAGCGGGTGACGCGCTGCCGCAGACAGGACCTGCCCGTCTACTTCGGCGATGCCAGCCGCATGGAGGTGCTCGAGGCCGCCGGCTGCGAGCGGGCCAGCGCCGCCGTCATCACCTTGGATGCGCCGGGCGCCTCGACCCGCACGGTGGAGTCCCTACGGCACCACTTTCCCTCTCTGCCCACCTACGTACGGGCCCGAGACATGAAGCACGGCGAGCGCCTGGAGACCGTTGGTGCAAAGGCCGTCGTGCCCGAAACGGTCGAGGCCAGCCTGCAGCTCGGCTCGATTGTGTTGTCCTCGGTGGGGGCGGGGCGCGACGACATCGATGAGCTGATCGACAACTTCCGCAGCGAGAACTACGCCGCCCTGCAGAACATCGTCGAGAGCGCCAGAGAGCAGTAGCGTTGCTGCTCGCACCGACCGCCGCGGGCCGAAAAAGCTGTTGACCCCTTCGGCCCCGCCGGCCTCACTTAGGGCAACATGTTCCGTAGCCTCTTGATTGCCAATCGCGGAGAAATCGCCTGCCGCATCGCCCGAACCGCGCGACGGCTCGGGCTGCGCGTCGTCGCCGTTTATTCCGAAGCCGATGCCGAGGCGCGCCATCTGGCCATGGCCGACGAGGCAATCTGCATCGGGCCTGCTGCAGCCGAGGAGAGCTACCTCAGGGTCCCCGCCGTGTTGGAGGCGGCGGCCCGGAGCGGCGCCGAGGCAGTCCATCCGGGCTACGGCTTCCTGGCCGAAAACGCCGGTTTCGCCGAGGCCGTAGCGGCTGCCGGCCTGACCTTCGTCGGCCCGCCGGCCGAGGCGATCCGCGCCATGGGCTCCAAGAGCGAGGCTAAGGCGATCATGGAAAAGGCCGGGGTCGCGCTGGTGCCGGGCTACCATGGGGAAGACCAGGCCGAGGCGATCCTGGCGGCAGCGGCCGAGCAGGTCGGCTATCCGGTGCTGATCAAGGCGTCGGCGGGCGGTGGCGGCAAGGGCATGCGCGTGGTCGAGAGCCCGGCCGACTTCGGCGAGGCCTTGGCCGGCGCGCGCCGCGAATCGGCGGCGGCCTTTGGCGACGACCGGGTGCTGATCGAGAAGTATCTGACCGGCCCGCGCCATATCGAGGTGCAGGTCTTCGCCGACAACCACGGCAACACGATCCACCTCTTCGAGCGGGACTGCTCGATCCAGCGGCGCCATCAGAAGGTGCTGGAGGAGGCGCCGGCGCCGGGCCTGGGCGAAGCGCGGCGGGCGGAGATGGGGGCTGCCGCGGTCGCCGCCGCCGAAGCGATCGGCTACCGCGGCGCCGGCACGGTCGAGTTCATCGCCGAGGGCGAGGCCTTCTACTTCATGGAAATGAATACCAGGCTGCAGGTCGAGCACCCGGTGACCGAGATGATCACGGGGCAGGATCTGGTGGAGTGGCAGCTCCGCGTCGCCGCCGGCGAGCCATTGCCCTGCAGGCAGGACGAGCTACGGATAAGCGGCCACGCCATCGAAGCCCGCATCTATGCCGAAGACCCGGCGCGCGATTTCCTGCCGGCGACCGGCCGGCTCGCTCATCTCAGATTTCCGCCGGAATCGAACCATGTCCGGATCGATACCGGGGTCGGTCCCGGCGATGCGGTCAGCGTCCACTACGACCCGATGATCGCCAAGCTGATCGTTTGGGACCGCGACCGCGCGGCCGCGCTCGATCGTTTGCGGCGCGCCTTGGCCGCGACCCAGGTGGTCGGCGTCACCACGAACCTCGACTTCCTCGGTTCCGTTGCCGCCCATCCGGCCTACGCGGCGGGCCAGGTCGAGACCGGCTTCATCGCGCTGCACAGCGCCGAGCTCTTTCCGTCGGAAGAGGAGCTCTCGGACCAAGTGCTGGCGCTGGCCGCCCTGGCCGAGATCCTGCGACGCAAGGCCAGGTCGGCGGAGCAGGCGGCACGCTCGGGCGATCCCTACTCTCCCTGGCACAGCGTTGAGGGCTGGCGCCTCAACAGCGGGACCCACAGCCGTCTGCGTTTTCTCGAAGGCGAGCAGGCGCACGAGGTCACCCTGCACTACGACGAGGGTGCCTACCGCCTCGATCTGCCCGGCGGCACCATCCGGGCGCGTGGCGAGCTGGCGGCCAACGGTGATCTGGTCGCCGACCTGGAAGGGCGCCGCCTGACCGCGACCGTGGTGCGGCAGGACCGCAGCTTGACCGTCTTCCTGGAGGGCGGTAGCCGCAGCCTGCAGCTCTACGACCCGCTGGCGCTGGGCAGCGCTGAAGACGCCGGCGCCGGCCGGCTCAGCGCGCCCATGCCGGGACGGGTCGTGCAGATCCTGACCGCGGCCGGGCAGAGCGTGCAGCGCGGCGAGAAGCTCATGATCCTCGAGGCCATGAAGATGGAGCATACGGTGAGCGCGCCGGCCGACGGCACCGTCTCGGCGGTCTACTACGCGGTCGGCGATCTGGTCGAGGAGGGCAGCGAGCTGCTGGCCTTCGAGCTGGACGCCTAGGGGAGCGGCGCCGATGGGTCTGCCGGCTAGGGTCAAAATGGTCGACGTCGGGCCGCGCGACGGCCTGCAGAACGAGCCGCAGAGCTTGCCGGCGTCGGTCAAGATCGCGCTGATCGAGCGCCTCGCCGAGGCGGGCCTGCCGGCGGTCGAGGCCGGCGCCTTCGTCTCGCCCAAATGGGTGCCTCAGATGGCCGATTCGGCCGAGGTGCTGCGCGGCATCGCGCGCCGGCCGGGGGTGCGCTACCCGGTGCTGGTGCCGAACATGAAGGGCTTCGAGGCGGCGCGCGCCGCCGGAGCGGAGGAGATCGCCGTCTTCGGCGCCGCCTCCGAGACCTTCAGCCAGAAGAACATCAACTGCTCGATCGCCGAGAGCCTGGAGCGTTTTGCACCGGTCGCTGCGGCGGCGCGGGAAGCCGACATCACGGTGCGCGGCTATATCTCCTGTGTGCTCGGTTGCCCCTACGAAGGCAAGGTTGCACCCTCCGCGGTGGCCGCCGTGGCGCGCGATCTCTACGCGCTCGGCTGCTACGAGATCTCGCTCGGCGACACCATCGGGGTCGGGACGCCGGGCCGTGCCCGGGCTATGGTCGAGGCGGTCATGGCGGAAGTCCCGGCCGAGGCCTTGGCGCTGCACTTCCACGACACCTACGGACAGGCCCTGGCCAACACCCTAGCCTGCCTGGAGCTGGGCATTGCCACCGTGGACAGCTCGGTCGCCGGCCTGGGCGGCTGTCCCTACGCCAAGGGCGCCTCGGGCAACGTGGCCAGCGAAGACGTGCTTTATATGCTGGATGGGCTCGGCATCGAGACCGGCGTGTCGCTGGGCAAGCTGGTCAAGACGGCGCTTTTCATAGCGAAGCAACTCGGCCGTCCGCCGCAGTCCAAGGTGGCCAATGCCATGCAGGGCCGCGGAGCGGCATAGGGGAGCGGTCAGGCTGACGATACATCTGATCAAGCTGGCGGTGGGCTCCGAAAGCGTCGAGGAGCTGCAGGGCTGGCAGGCCGAGCGCCGGCGCCGCTCCGGCCATCTCTGGCATCGTACGCGCATGATGCCGCGCCGCGCCGCGGAGGTGCTCGACGGCGGCTCGATCTATTGGGTGATCAAGGGCCTGGTCCAGGCCCGCCAACCGGTGTTGGCGATCGAGCGGGTGGTCGACGAGGAGGGGCGGCCGGATACGAAGCTGACCCTCGATCCAGGCCTAGTGCGCACCTGGCCGCAGCCCTGCCGGGCCTTCCAGGGCTGGCGCTATCTCGAACCGGCGGAAGCGCCACGGGATTTGGATGATACGCGGGGCAAAAAGGCCGGCAGCTTGGCCGAGATGCCGGCCGAAATGCTGGCGGAACTGCGGGACTTGGGTTTGCTCTGAATATCCACAGAAGAAGCCTTTGAAGGGCTGGACAGGAGCGTCTACCGGCCTTATATACCTTCGGCCGGCGGCGTACTCCGGTGCGCCGGCGGCACATCCGCTGATCGATGACCTGAGTCTCACGCTCTGCGTGTTGGAGCGTTGATTCTCTCGGTTTCGGTCAGTATACTTCCCGGCCCTTGATTTCCGACCCTGATCGGAATCGAGTGCCTTTCTTCGAGGTCGGCCAGTCTGGCTTCATAGCGCTTGTTGGTCTTCGGGCCGAACGGCGCATCCCGTTATTTGACATTGTAGGTTTATAGGAAGGGATGCGCGGGCGGCGGTCTTTGGCTGTTTGAGGCTTGGGGCCTTGCTAGCCTGTCGTATCTTTGATGTCTTCCGGGCTTTTGGGGTTTCTTTGT
>Ga0209458_1000294_pt1 | contig 20146 bp, 18 predicted proteins | sample WorMetLIZAISLAND_FD_187411 | JGI IMG/M metagenome (GOLD analysis project Ga0209458, IMG submission 187411) | Marine gutless worms symbiont microbial communities from Max Planck institute for Marine Microbiology, Germany - Inanidrilus manae... ...
CGACGTTCATTCCTTACTCCCCTCTGTGCCCGTCGGCCCGGCCGTCGAAGGGCATCCGAGCGTAGGAAAAGTATCAACACGGACGCCATCCACCAAGCGAAAAAGTCAGGGATTCCGTCACCCTTGTCGATTGCGCCAGGGTGCGTTGCCGATCGGCATCGGTTGGCACATTATCCGGTGGCCCCGCCGAACCGGCCAGGAATGTTCGAGGTCAGTCGTCGCGTCATGCCGTCCGACTTGCTCTACACCGGTTGCCTGCTCGACCGCGCCGCCGACCAGCGCCGGGACGCGGGCTGGGTCGCCGAGCGGCTGAACGACCCGCGAAGTCTGTTCATCCCCGTCTGGCGCGACCGCAACCTGATCATCCCGGCCGACCCGCCCACGGCGGCGGCGGTCGCCGGAACCGGTGCCCAGGACATCATCCCGCTAGCCGCACACGTGGCGTTGCTGGGCATCGACAACGAGGCCCGCGCTTGGTTTGCGGCCGATCTTTCGGCCCTCGAACGCGAGGTGGTCAGCGAACTCCACGGCGGCGCCCAGTTCACCGATCTTCGCCGATATGGCGCCGTGATGGACCGGGCCGACGGTTCGGTCCTGGCCTACGCGCGGGGCCTGATGCACTGGCACAACCGCCATCGGTTCTGCGGCGTCTGCGGGAGTCCGACCGTGAGCCGTGAAGGCGGCCACATCCGCGTCTGCACCGACCCCGATTGCCGCGCCCAGCACTTCCCGCGCACCGACCCGGCGGTGATCATGCTGGTCACCCGACCCGGCCCGGACGGGGGTGCTTGCCTGCTGGCCCGCCAATCGAAATGGCCGTCGGGAATGGTCTCGACCCTTGCCGGATTCCTCGAACCGGGCGAATCGCTCGAGGAAGCCGTCGCCCGCGAGGTCGCCGAGGAGACCGATGTCGCCGTCGGCGCCGTCCGCTACCGCGCCTCGCAGCCATGGCCGTTCCCGTCGTCGCTGATGCTGGGTTTCCGCGCCGAGGCGGCGGCGGACGCGGACATCCGCTTCGCCGCCCAGGAGTTGGAGGATGCCCGCTGGTTCACCCGCGCCGACATCGCCGTGTTTCCGGAAACCGGCCTGACCCTGCCGCGTGCCGACTCCATCGCCCGCTGGCTGGTCGAGGAATGGCTCGCCGAGGGTTGAGCGACCGGGTGTCTCCGAGTGGGCTGACCATTCGCGCGGCCCAGCCCAAAGATGCCGCGGCGATTGCCCGTATCCACGTGGACGCCTGGCGGTCGGCTTACCCCGGCCTGATCTCGGACGCGGTCCTGGTCGGTATGTCACACCGCAACCAGTCGGTTCAGTGGGCGCGGTCCCTGGGCCGGCGGCAGCCCCGCGAATCGGTTCTCGTCGGCGTGGACGGCGCGGCCGGACTCATCGGTTTTGGGAACTGCGGACCCGTGCGGGTTCGGGGCACGCCGGCAAAGGGCGAGGTCTACACCCTTTATGTCGATCCCGACCATCAGGGCATGGGCGTCGGCAGCGCCCTGCTCACCGCCCTGTTCGAGACCCTTGCCGAGGCGGGCATGTCCTCGGCCATCGTCTGGGTGCTGTCGCTCAATCCGTCCCGCTTTTTCTACGAGGCGATGGGCGGCCGGCGATTCGCCGAGCGCGACGAGCGGCTATGGGGCACGGTGCTGCGCGAAACCGGCTATGTTTGGACGCAGATCGGACCGACGGGACGGTAGACGGCTGCGACCTATGCGTCGTCGTCTTCGCCGTCGTTGAGGCGGTAGGGATGCTGCGGATAGACGCCGAGGATGCGGACCTCGCGCGAGAAGAAGTCCAGTTCTTCGAAGGCTAGGCGCAGGCCCTGGTGATCGGGATGGCCTTCGACCTCGGCGTAGAACTGGGTGGCGAAGAAGTGGCCGCCGACCATGTAACTTTCCAGCTTGGTCATGTTGATGCTGTTGGTGGCAAAGCCGCCCAGCGCCTTGTAGAGCGCCGCCGGCACGTTGCGCACCCGGAACACGAAGCTGGTCATCACCGGTCCCGACTTCGGGTGCGGGATAATCGCCTCGCGGGCCATGATCAGGAACCGGGTGGTGTTGTGCTCGGCGTCCTCGATGTTGGCGCGGAGCGAGACCAGCCCGTAGACCTCGCCCGCCAGTTCCGAGGCGATGACCGCCTGGGTGGTGTCCCCCGACGAGGCGATCTCTCCGGCGGCACCGGCGGTATCGACGTGAACCACCGGCTCCACGCCCAGTTCCGCGATCAGCTCGCGGCACTGGTTGAGCGCATGGATGTGGCTGTGCACGTGGGTCAGGGTCTCGACCTTGGCGCCCTTCAGGCCCAGCAGGTGGTGGTTCACCCGCTGGTAGTGCTCGCCGATGATGTGCAGGTTGGCCTCGGGCAGCAGGTGGTGGATATCGGCGACGCGCCCGGCGACCGAGTTCTCGATCGGGATCATCGCCAGTTCGGCCCGGCCGTCGCGAATGGCGGCGAAGGCGTCCTCGAACGAGCGGCACGCCAGCGTCGCCATCTCCGGACGCGTCACCCGGCAGGCGAGATCGGAATAGGCGCCGGGCGCGCCCTGGAAGGCGATGGTGCGGTTGGGATCGGACATGGGGGTCTTCTTTCCCGTCGATCAGACCTGCCGCTCGGCAAGCAGGTCGTAGGCGCGGGCAAGGTCCGCGGGAGTATCGACACCGAGCGGAACGGTGTCAACGAGGGCCGCGTCGATGCGCATGCCGTGCTCCAGCGCGCGCAGTTGCTCCAACCGTTCCCGCGCCTCGAGCGTGCCCGCTGGCAGGCCGACGAACCGACCAAGCGCGCCGCGGCGGTAGGCGTAGATGCCGATGTGATGATGATACGGCCCCTCGCCCGAGGGCACCGGCGCGCGACTGAAGTAGAGGGCGCGGCCGACGGAGTCACCGGGGAGGAGCGAGAGTACGGCCTTGACCACATTGGGGTCGTCGCGTTCTTCCGCGCTGGTGATGGGCGTCACCAGCGTGGCGATGTCGACGGCCGGCTCGGCGAGCGGGGCCAGGACCGCCCGCACCGTCTGCGCGTTGATGGTCGGCAGATCGCCCTGCAGATTGACGACGACGTCGTGGCGGCACGCGCCGTCCACGGCTTCCAGCGCCTCGAACACCCGGTCGGATCCCGATGCATGGTCCGGGCGGGTCAGCACCGCGTCGCCGCCGGCGGCGCGCACGGCGTCGGCGATCTCGGCCTCGGCGCAGGCGACGACGACGGGCCCGATGTCGGCCTCCACGGCGCGGCGCCAGACATGCACGATCATCGGCTGGCCGTGGATGTCGGCGAGCGGCTTGCCCGGCAGCCTTGTGGACGCCATGCGCGCCGGGATGATCACCACGGGGTTCGGACGCTTCTCCATAACGTCTTCATACGCCATCGAGAATCCGCTCGCCATGGTGTTTTCCCAAGCCGCCGTTGAACGCGCCGGGCCTTGGAGCTACAGTCCCGGCCGTCGGGGCGAAAGGCGGAACAGGGTTCGATCCATGCAGTTTTCGATATTGGAAAAGTTGGGCGCGTCACTTTTGATCTGTGCGTGGTTGATCTACGGCAGCCACCTGGCCGGCAACGCGCTGATCCATGTCGAGCACGTTACTCCTGCCATGGCCACGACGACGGAAGACACGCCGGCCAAGGAGGAAGCCGCGGCGCCGGCCGAGGAGATGGACCTCGCCGCCCTGCTGGCCGACGCCGACCCGGCCGCCGGCAAGAAGGCCTTCTCCAAGTGCAAGGCCTGTCACACGGTCGACCAGGGCGGCAAGAACAAGGTCGGCCCCAATCTTTGGGACATCGTCGGCAAGGCCAAGGCCGGCGTTGGCGGCTTCAAATACTCCGGTAGCTTCACCGACTTGGCCCGCGAGTGGACCTACGGGGACCTCGACGCGTTCCTCGCCAAGCCGAAGGAGTTCGCGCCGGGCACGAAGATGACCTTCGCCGGGATGAAGAAGGCCAAAGACCGCGCCGCCGTCATCGCCTATCTGCGTTCACTCAGCGATTCGCCGAAACCGCTCCCGTGAGCGATATCGGCGCGTTCGTCGCACTCGCCGAGCGGCTGGCCGACGCGGCGCGGCCGGTTGCGAAACGTTATTTCCACAGCGGCCTCGCGATCGATGCCAAGCCCGATGCCAGCCCGGTGACCGCCGCCGACCGCGAGGCCGAAGCGGCCATGCGGGCGATCATCGAGGAAGCCTGCCCCGATCATGGCATCTTCGGCGAGGAACATGGGAAAACCCGCCTCGAGTCGCGCTACGTCTGGGTGCTCGACCCCATCGACGGCACCAAAGCCTTCGTCACGGGCAAGCCCCTGTTCGGCACGCTGATCGCGCTCCTGGAGGATGGTCGGCCCATCGTCGGGGTGATCGACGCCCCGGCCCTGGACGAGCGATGGGTCGGCGCCCAAGGCCGTCCGACGACACACAACGGCGCGCCGGTCCGGACGCGGGCGTGCGCGGACATCGGCATGGCTTGGCTTTACGTCACCACGCCCCACATGTTCGAAGGCGCCGATTACGACGCGTTCGATCGGCTACGGCGCCGATGCCGTGATGCCGTTTACGGGGGCGACTGCTATGCCTATGGCCTGCTCGCCAGCGGGACCGTCGACGTGGTCTGCGAGGCGTCGATGCAGCCCTACGACTATTGCGCCCTGGTGCCGGTGGTCAGCGGCGCCGGCGGCGCGATCACCGACTGGCAGGGGCGGCCGCTGGGCCTCGATTCGGACGGGCGGGTCTTGGCCGCCGGCGACGACGCAATCCACGCCGCGGCGCGTGCGGCGCTGGCCGGCTAACCCCTACCGACGGGGAACCCAGTCCGACATAATGCGGTCCATGCGCCTGATCCTTTTCGTATTCGCCCTCATTGCACTCGCCGCGCTTCGCCCGGTGGCCGCGGCCGAACCCGAATGGGTCCACGCCATCGCCATGCACGGGACGCCCAAGTATGGCTCCGACGTCCAGCACTTCGACTACGTCAATCCCGACGCGCCCAAAGGCGGTACGGTGACCATCGGCGCCATCGGCGGCTTCGACACGCTGAACGGATTCAACAGCAAGGGACAGGCCGCCGGCATCGGCCAGATTTACGATACGCTGACTTCCGCCTCCGCCGACGAGCCCTTCACCCGCTATGGCCTGCTGGCCGAGGCCATGCGCACGCCCGAGGATCGCTCGTGGGTCGAATTCCGCCTGCGCGCCGAAGCCCGTTGGCACGACGGCAAGCCGGTCACCGCCGACGACGTCATCTGGACGTTCAACACCCTGATCGAGCAGGGCGCGCCGCGGTACGCGTTCTACTACGGCAGTGTCGCCGGTGTCGAAAAGCTGGACGAGCGGACCGTGCGGTTCACCTTCAAGCCGGGGGAAAATCGCGAACTGCCGCTCATCGTCGCCGAGCTCGCCGTGCTGCCCAAGCACTATTGGGAAGGCCGGGACTTCGCGGCGACGACCCTCGAGCCGCCGCTCGGCTCGGGCCCGTACCGCCTCGAAAAGGTCGAGGCGCCGCGGTCGTTTACCTTGCGGCGCGTGCCCGACTATTGGGGCCGCGACCTGCCGGTGAACAGGGGCATCGACAATTTCGACGAGGTTCGCGTCGAATATTACCGTGACACGACCGTTGCCGTGGAAGCGTTCAAAGCCGGCGCCTTCGACTATCGGTCCGAGAATTCGTCGGTCACCTGGGCGACCTCGTACGACATCCCGGCGGTCAAGAACGGTCGCCTCAAGAAGGCGTTGGTCCCCCACAAGCAGACCCAGGGCATGCAGGGGTTCGCCTATAACACCCGCCGCGACGTGTTCAAGGACCGCCGTGTACGGCAGGCGCTGGCCTACGCCTTCGACTTCGAGTGGTCCAACCGGAACCTGTTCTACGGCCAGTACACCCATACGCGCAGCTACTTCGACAACTCCGAGCTTTCCGCCACCGGCCTGCCGGGACCCGAGGAATTGAAGATCCTCGAACCCTACCGTGGCCGCATCCCCGACGAAGTGTTCACCACCGAATACAATCCGCCCGCGACCAAGGGCGACGGCCGTATCCGCGCCAACCTCAAGATCGCCGACACCTTGCTCAAGGAGGCCGGCTGGGTGGTCCGGGACAAGAAACGGGTCAACGCCGAAGCCGGCCAACCGCTGGCCTTTGAGATTTTGCTGGTGAGCCCGCTGTTCGAGCGGATCGTCCTGCCGCTCAAGAAGAACTTGGCCCGCCTCGGCATCGACGTCTCGGTCCGCCTGGTCGAGACATCCCAATACATCGAGCGCCTGCGGACCTTCGATTTCGATATGGTCGTCTCGTCGTTCGGGCAGTCGCTGTCGCCAGGCAACGAGCAGCGGGACTATTGGGGCTCGGCGTCGGCCGACCGGCGCGATGGCCGCAACATCATCGGCATCGAGGACCCGGTCATCGACGAACTGATCGAGAAGCTGATCGCCGCACCCACCCGCGAAGACCTGATCGTGCGCACCCGCGCGCTCGACCGAGTCCTGCAGTGGGGGTTCTACGTGATCCCCAACTGGCACATCGCTTCGCAACGGCTGCTCTATTGGGACAAGTTCGGGATGCCGCCGCCGACGGAACTGCGTGGCGCCCTACCGGCGACATGGTGGGTCGATCCCGAAAAGGAGAAGGCCCTGGCCGCCAAAGGCCGGTAACCGCGGATCGGAGCGATCTTCGCAACGCATGTTCGCCTATATCCTCCGCCGTCTCGCCCTGATCGTCCCGACGCTGTTCGGGATCATGGTCGTCAACTTCGTCATCGTGCAGTTCGCCCCGGGCGGGCCCGTGGAACAGGCCATCGCCGAAATCCAGGGAACGGCCGTCGCCTCGACGGCACGGATCAGCGGCGGCGGCACCGAGGTTGGCGAACCACGACCCTCTGATCCCGGAGCTGCCGGGCCCAGAGGTGAAAGCCGCTACCGCGGCGCCCAGGGGCTGGACCCCGAGATCATCGCCCGCATCGAGAAGCAATTCGGCTTCGACAAGCCGCCTTTGGAGCGGTTCCTGCTGATGATGCGGAACTACATCGTCTTCGATTTCGGCGAGAGCTATTTCCGCGACCGCGGTGTCGTCGACCTGGTGCTCGACAAGATGCCCGTCTCGATCACCATCGGGCTGTGGACGACCCTGTTCACCTACCTGATCTGCATCCCGCTCGGCATCGCCAAGGCGGTGCGTGATGGCTCGCGGTTCGACGTCTGGACCTCGGGCCTGGTGATCTTCGCCAACGCCATACCCAGCTTCCTGTTCGCCATCCTGCTGATCATCCTGTTCGCCGGCGGCCGCTACCTGGACTGGTTTCCCCTGCGCGGGCTGGTCTCGGAAAACTTCGACGAACTCTCGACCTGGGGTCAGATCACGGACTACCTCTGGCACATCACCCTGCCCGTCGTCGCGTTGCTGATCGGCGGTTTCCCGACGCTGACCCTGCTGACCAAGAACTCGTTCCTCGACCAGATCCGCCAGCAGTACGTGATCACCGCCCGCGCCAAGGGCCTCACCCAGCGCCGCGTGCTCTACGGGCACGTGTTCCGCAACGCCATGCTGATCGTCATCGCCGGTTTTCCGGCCGCCTTCGTCAGCATTCTCTTCTCCGGTTCGTTGTTCATCGAGATCATCTTCTCCCTCGACGGGCTCGGACTGCTCGGCTTCGACGCGGCGCTCCGGCGCGACTACCCGGTCATGTTCGGAACTCTCTATTTCTTCACGCTCTTGGGGCTGCTGATGAACCTGATCGGCGACCTGATGTACCACGTCGTCGATCCGCGCATCGACTTCGAGGCCAGGGAGGCCTGACCCGTGGCCGGCGACCGGTTCCTCGGGATGGCGATCTCGCCGCTGAACCGCCGGCGGCTCGCCAACTTCCGCGCCAATCGGCGGGGGTATTGGTCGCTGTGGATCTTCCTCGCCCTGTTCCTCGCCAGCCTGTTTGCCGAGGTGATCGCCAACGACCGGCCGTTGCTGATCCGCTACGACGGCTCCTTCTACTACCCCCTGTTCGTCGATTATCCCGAAACCGTCTTCGGTGGCTTCCTCGAAACGGCCACAGAGTACGCCGACCCCGAGGTCCAGGAGCTGATCGAGGAAAACGGCTGGATCCTCTGGCCTCCGATCCCCTTCGCCTACGACACGGTGAACTATCGTCTCGACGTGCCGGCGCCGGCGCCACCGTCGGCGCTCAACTGGCTCGGCACCGACGACCAGGGCCGCGATGTCGTCGCGCGGTTGATTTACGGCTTTCGCATCTCGGTGCTGTTTGGGCTGGTGCTGACGGTGCTGAGCTCGATCGTCGGCATCGCCGCCGGCGCCGTACAAGGGTATTTCGGTGGCCTGACAGACCTCTTTTTTCAGCGGTTCATCGAGATCTGGGCCGGGATGCCCCAGCTCTATCTGCTGATCATCCTCGCCAGCGTGGTGACGCCCAGCTTCTGGTGGCTGCTGGGGCTGTTGCTGCTGTTTTCGTGGATGGGCCTGGTCGGCGTCGTTCGCGCCGAGTTCCTCCGCGCCCGGAATCTGGACTTCGTTCGCGCCGCCCGCGCCCTCGGCGCCAGCAACGTGACGATCATGTTCCGCCACATCCTGCCCAACGCCATGGTCGCGACGATCACGTTCCTGCCGTTCATCCTGTCGGGGTCGGTCATCACGCTGACCGGGCTCGACTTCCTCGGCTTCGGGCTGCCGCCCGGATCGCCGTCGCTGGGTGAGCTACTGAACCAGTCCAAGAACCATCTGCATGCGCCGTGGCTTGGGTTCACCGCGTTCTTTTCCATCGCCATCATGCTCAGCCTATTGGTGTTCATTGGCGAGGCGGTGCGCGACGCCTTCGATCCGAGGAAGACCTTCGCATGAGCCTGTTGAAGATCAGCGATCTCTCGACCTCGTTCGGACGCGGCGCGCGCGAGCTTCAAGCCGTGCGCAATGCCAGCTTCAGCGTTGATACAGCCGAAACCGTGGCGCTGGTGGGCGAGAGCGGGTCGGGCAAGTCGGTGACCGCGCTCAGCGTCATGCGCCTCCTGTCCTATCCCCAGGCGTGGCACCCGGGTGGGTCCGTCCGCTTGGCCGGCGAGGAACTGATGAACGCGCCCGAGCGCCGCATGCGCGAACTCCGCGGCAACCGTGTGGCGATGATCTTCCAGGAACCGCTGACCTCGCTCAATCCGCTGCATTCGATCGAGAAGCAGATCGCCGAGGTGCTGGTCGTTCACCGGGCGATGAGCCGCAGCCGCGCCCGCGACCGGGTTGTCGAGCTTTTCCACATGGTCGGCCTGCCAGAGGCCGAGGGCCGGCTCGACGCCCTGCCCCACGAGTTCTCGGGCGGCCAGCAGCAAAGGGTGATGATCGCCATGGCGCTGGCCAACGAGCCCGACCTGCTGATCGCTGACGAGCCGACGACGGCGCTCGACGTCACCATCCAGGCTCAGATCCTGAAATTGCTGAAGGACCTCCAGGCCGACTTGAAGATGGCGTTGCTGCTGATCACCCATGACCTCGGCATCGTGCGGCGCATGGCCGACCGGGTCTGCGTGATGAACGCCGGCGAAATCGTCGAGAAGGGCTGGTGCTCCGAGGTCTTCGACGATCCACGTCATCCCTACACCCAACGCCTGCTCGCCGCCGAGCCCAAGGGCCGTCCCGATCCCGGGCCGGCCCGCGCCACCGAGCTGGTCGCCGCCCGCGAGGCCAAGGTGTGGTTTCCGATCAAAGGCGGGGTGATCCGCTGGACCATCGACCACGTGAAGGCCGTCGACGGTATCAGCCTCAGCGTGCGCCGCGGCCATACCCTCGGCGTCGTCGGCGAGAGCGGATCGGGGAAAAGCACCCTTGGCCGGGCGCTCATCCGCCTGCAGTCCAGCCAGGGGTCCATCGCCTTCGATGGCCGCGAGCTCCAGGGCCTGAACTGGAAGGCGCTGCGGCCGCTCCGGCGCCAGATGCAGATCGTCTTCCAGGACCCCTTCGGCAGCCTGAGCCCGCGCATGTCGGTGGGGCAGATCGTCGGCGAGGGCCTCGCCATCCACGGCATCGGCACGTCCGCCGCCGAGAGACGGGAGATGATCAGCCAGGTCCTCGAGGAGGTCGGCCTCGACCCCGCCAGCCAGGACCGCTACCCGCACGAGTTCTCGGGTGGCCAGCGCCAGCGCATCTCCATTGCCCGGGCGCTGGTCCTGAAACCCGAGTTCATCGTGCTCGACGAGCCGACCAGTGCGCTGGACATGTCGGTGCAGGCCCAGATCGTCGAGCTGCTGCGCGACCTGCAGAAGGCCCACGACCTTGCCTACCTGTTCATCAGCCACGACCTCAAGGTGGTCCGCGCCCTGGCCCATGACGTCCTGGTCATGAGGGCCGGCCGGGTCGTCGAGCACGGCCCGGCGGACAAGGTGTTCGACGAGCCCCGCGATCCCTACACCCGCGCGCTGATGGCCGCGGCCTTCAAGATGAAGGCGGACGAGAGCGGCGTCGTCGCCACCTAAGCACCGTCGTGTCATCTCTTGACATGCGGGAGACATGCAAACATGCTGACCACATGCCAAAGGTGATTCAGATACGGAACGTTCCCGAGCCCCTTCACCGCACCCTCAAATCGCGGGCGGCTTTGAGCGGAATGTCGCTCTCGGACTATCTGCTCGCCGAATTGCGACGAACGGCGGAGCAACCGACGATCGAGGAAATGCTGGAACGGTTGCGGCAACTGCCGCCTGCGGAACTGAAAGAATCCCCAGCCGATGCTGTGCGCGCCGAGCGTGACGCTCGGTGATTGTCGTCGACGCCTCGGCGGTCTTGGAACTGATCCTCGGAAGCGACGGCGCCAGAGCCGTGGCGGCCCGGTTCTCCCGAACGCCAGAGTCCCTGCACGCTCCTCATCTTCTCGATTTGGAAGTCACGCAAGTGCTGCGCCGGTTTGTTGCGCGGTCGGAGATCAGTGCGGACCGGGCTTGGCACGGACTCGCCGCGTTCCGCGATACCCCGATCACGCGCCATGCCCATGAGCCGTTTCTGGACCGGATCTGGGACCTTCGGCACGCGATGACCGCCTACGACGCATCATATGTCGCCCTTGCCGAAGCCCTTAACGCACCACTCGTAACCTGCGATGCCCGACTCGCCGGGTCTCGCGGCCATGCGGCGGAGATCGAACTCGTTTGACGTGACGTTTTCCCGCTGTGGCGATCACAGCGCGCCGTAGGCGATGGCGAGCAGGAATCCGCCGAGAAAGACCCGATAGACGACGAACGGGGTGAACGTCGAGCGCCGCAGCCACGCCATCATCGCCCAGATGGCGATCAGGGCCGAGATCAGCGCCAGCCCGGCGGCGATCAGTGCGGATGCGGTGAGCGCCGCGTCGCCCGACTGATAGAGCTCCAGGCCCTTGAGCACGCCGGCGCCGAGGATGGCTGGAATCGACAGCAGCATCGAGAACCGTGCCGCGTCGGGACGCTCGAATCCAAGTCCGCGTGCCGCCGTCATGGTGATGCCCGAGCGGCTGGTGCCGGGGATCAGCGCCAACACCTGGGCGAAACCGATGATCAGCGCGTCGGAAAACCCCATGTGGTTCATGCGCCGGAGCGTCATGCCCATGCGGTCCGCCAGGTAGAGGAGGATACCGAACCCGAGGGTCGTCCAGGCGATGACCTCGATGGAGCGGATCCCGCCGGGGACGAAGTGGTTGAGGGCGAACCCGGCAACGACCACGGGAATCGTGCCGACGATGACGTAGGCGGCGAGACGGCCACCGCCATCCAGGCGTCCGGTCGCCAAGCGCCCGAGCCCGCCAATCATCTGCGCCACGTCGCGCCAGAAATAGAGCATCACCGCGCCCAGCGTGCCCACATGCACGGCAACATCGATGACAAGACCCTGGTCGGGCCATTCGAGCAGCACCGGAACGAGCACCAGATGCCCCGAAGAGCTGATCGGCAGGAACTCCGTGATCCCCTGGACCAGCGCGAGAACAGCAATATGTAGTAAGGGCACGGCCCCTAAATCCCCATATTTCGTGCGACCTTATATCATCTGTGACCCGATTGCCCAACCGGCGAAAGAATCGCCGGCGCGCGCTTTTTGGCCTTGTATTTTCGGCCGACCGGCCTGATTCTTCGCCCACGCGGGCCATGGATCATGGTTAATGCCGGGTAAGCGCCGCACGAGAGCGACACGGGTTGGGGGTCGTCGCGGCGGCGTCGGGTGATCGGGCGGCCGAAGACGAAGAAAACGGCTGCCGCGCCTCCGCCGGCGTCACACGAAAAGAAGACGTAGGGATCGGGACACGCGATATGAGCCAGCGCGCCTTGCCGCCGAAGCAGGGTCTCTATGACCCAAAGAACGAACACGACGCGTGTGGGATCGGCTTCGTCGCCAACATCAAGAACCGCAAGAGCCACGCCATCATCATCAGCGGGCTGGAGATCCTGGTCAACCTGCGCCATCGCGGCGCTGTCGGCGCCGATGTCCTCGCCGGTGACGGCTCGGGCGTGCTGATCCAGGTCCCCGATGCTCTGCTGCGCGAGGAAGCGGCGGCGTGCGGCTTCCAGCTGCCCGCACCGGGCGATTACGGCGTCGGCATGGTGTTCCTGCCCCAGGACGAGGCGACCGGCGCCCGGTGTGTCGAGGCCGTCGAACGGGTGGTCGCCGACGAGGGCCAGGTCGTGCTCGGCTGGCGCGACGTGCCGACCGACAACTCCGTCCTCGGGTTCAGCGTCAAGCCGCTCGAGCCGGTAATCCGCCAGGTGTTCATCGGCCGCGGGCCTTCGTGTACGGATGCCGACGCCCTGGAACGCAAGCTGTTCGTCATCCGCAAGGCCGTTCACCACGTGATCTGGGACGACGGGCTGGAGGGCGCGGAGCATTTCTACGTCGTCTCCATGTCGACCCGGACGCTCAATTACAAGGGCATGGTGCTGGCCGAGAACCTGGCGACGTACTACCCGGACCTGCACGACGAGCGCACCGCCTCGGCGCTGGCGCTCGTCCACCAGCGGTTCTCGACCAATACCTTCCCGTCGTGGCGGCTGGCGCAGCCGTTCCGGTACCTCTGCCACAATGGCGAGATCAACACGCTCCGCGGCAACGTCAACTGGATGCAGGCCCGCCGGCACAACATGAAGTCGGAGCTCTTGGGAGACGATCTCGAGAAGCTCTGGCCGCTGCTGGCCGACGGCATCTCGGACTCGGCGACGTTCGACAACGCCCTCGAACTGCTGGTCGCCGGCGGCTACTCGCTCAGCCACGCGATGATGATGATGATTCCCGAGGCCTGGGACGACAACCCGCTGATGGATGACGGCCGGCGGGCATTCTACGAATACCATGCGGCACTGATAGAGCCGTGGGACGGACCGGCGGTGGTGGCCTTTACCGACGGCCGCCAGATCGGCGCGACCCTCGACCGCAACGGACTGCGTCCGGCGCGCTACGTGGTTACCGACGATGACCACGTGGTCATGGCCTCCGAGGTCGGCGTCCTCGACATCCCGGAGGAAAAGATCGTCAAGAAGTGGCGCCTGCAGCCGGGCAAGATGTTCCTCATCGACCTGGAGCAGGGTCGGATCATCGACGACGAAGAGTTGAAGGCCGAGCTGGCCGAGGCCCGCCCGTACCAGGAGTGGCTCGACGCCACCCAGATCCGCGTCGAGGACCTGCCGCTCGAGGTCGGGCCGATGCCGCCCGACCGCCGTACGCTTTTGGACCGTCAGCAGGCCTTCGGCTACACCCAGGAGGACATCAAGTTCTTCCTCACACCGATGGCGCAGACCGGGCAGGAGCCGGTCGGTTCCATGGGCCGCGACACCCCGATCGCCGTGCTGTCGGACCGACCCAAGGTGCTCTACGACTATTTCAAGCAGTGCTTCGCCCAGGTCACCAATCCGCCGATCGATTCGATCCGCGAGGAGCTGGTGATGTCCCTGGTGTCGCTGATCGGCCCCCGGCCCAACCTCCTGGAGCCGGAGGGCGCCGCCGGACACCGCCGGCTGGAAGTGCGTCAGCCGATCCTCTCCAACGTGGATCTGGAGCGCATCCGCCGGATCGAGAACCACGTCGACCACGGGTTCCGGACCTTTACCCTCGACATGACCTATCCGGCCAGCGACGGCGCGGCGGGCATGGAAACGGCACTCCAGGGCCTGTTCCAGCGCGCCGAAGCGGTGGTCGAGGCCGGATACAACATCCTCATCCTCTCGGACCGCAACGTCGCCGGTGACCGCATCGCCATTCCGGCCCTGCTGGCGACGGCGGGGGTGCACCACCACCTGATCCGCGAGGGCCTGCGGACCGAGGTCGGGCTGGTGATCGAAACCGGCGAGGCGCGCCTGGTCCACGATCTGTGTCTGCTCGCCGGCTACGGCGCCGAGGCGATCAATCCGTACCTCGCCTTCGATACGCTCTCGCACCTGCGCCATGAGCTGCCCGAAGAATTGAGCGAGGAGGAAGTCCACGGCCGCTACGTCAAGGCCGCCTGCAAGGCCATGCTCAAGGTGTTCGCCAAGATGGGCATCTCGACTTACCAGTCGTACTGCGGCGCGCAGATCTTCGATGCGGTCGGCCTGAATCAAGAGTTCGTCGACAAGTGCTTCACCGGCACACACACCGCGGTCGGCGGCATCGGACTGGCCGAGATCGCCGAGGAAACAGTGCGCCGGCACCGCGCCGCCTTCGGCGACGAGCCGCTGATGCGCAATGCGCTGGACGTCGGCGGCGAGGTGGCCTTCCGGCTGCGCGGCGAGGAGCACGTGTGGACACCGGAAACCGTCGGCCTCCTTCAGCACTCGGTGCGCTCGGCCGACTACAGCAAGTTCAAGGCCTACACGGCCCGGGTCAACGCCCAGGACACCAAGCTCAAGAACCTGCGCGGGTTGTTCATCCTCGTGCCGCCGGCCGAGCCGGTGCCGCTTGACGAGGTCGAGCCGGTGTCCGAGATCGTCAAGCGGTTCTCGACCGGGGCGATGTCGTTCGGCTCGATCTCATGGGAAGCCCATACGACCTTGGCGATCGCCATGAACCGGATCGGTGGCAAATCGAACACCGGCGAGGGTGGCGAGGAGGCCGAAAGGTTCAAGAGCCTGCCCAATGGCGACACCATGCGTTCGGCGATCAAGCAGGTTGCCTCGGGGCGGTTCGGTGTGACCGGGGAGTACCTGGTCAACTCCGACGACATTCAGATCAAGATGGCCCAGGGCGCCAAGCCCGGCGAGGGCGGCCAGCTTCCCGGCCACAAGGTCGACGAGTGGATCGCGCGGGTCCGCCACTCGACGCCCGGCGCCGGCCTGATCTCACCGCCGCCGCACCACGACATCTATTCGATTGAGGATCTGGCGCAGCTCATCCACGACCTCAAAAACGTCAATCCGCAGGCGCGGATCAGCGTCAAACTGGTGTCCGAGGTCGGCGTCGGCACCATCGCCGCCGGTGTCTCCAAGGCCCATGCCGACCACGTCACCATCTCCGGTTTCGAGGGCGGCACCGGGGCGAGCCCGCTGACCTCGATCCATCACGCCGGGTCGCCGTGGGAGATCGGCCTCGCCGAAACCCATCAAACGTTGGTGCTCAACGATCTCCGTGGCCGCATCGCCGTTCAGGTGGACGGTGGCATGCGCACCGGACGGGATGTCATCATCGGCGCCCTGCTCGGCGCCGACGAGTTCGGATTCTCGACCGCCGCGCTGATCTCAGAAGGCTGCATCATGATGCGCAAGTGCCACCTCAACACCTGCCCGGTGGGGGTGGCGACCCAGGACCCGGAACTGCGCCGGCGGTTTTCTGGCGAGCCGGAGCACGTGGTCAACTACATGACTTTCGTTGCCGAGGAAGTGCGCGAGATCATGGCGGAGCTGGGCTTCCGCACCTTCAACGAGATGATCGGCCGCACCGACCGCCTCGACGTGCGCGCGGCCATCGACCACTGGAAGGCCCGCGGCCTCGACTTCACGCGCATCTTCCACCGTCCCGACGTCGGCCCCGAGATCGCGCGTTTCAATTGCGAAGGGCAGGACCACGGGCTCGACAAGGCCCTCGACCACACGCTGATCGCGGAGGCCCAACCGGCCCTCGAACACCGCCGCGCGGTGACGATCGAGACGCCCATCCGCAACATCAACCGCACCGTCGGGACAATGCTGTCCGGCGAGGTTGCGCGCCGCTACGGCTACGCCGGCCTGCCGGACGACACCATCCACATCAAGTGCGTCGGCAACGCCGGACAGACCTTCGGCGGCTGGCTGGCCCACGGGGTCACCCTGGAACTGGAGGGCGACGCCAACGACTACGTCGGCAAGGGCCTGTCGGGCGGCCGCATCATCGTCTATCCGTCGCGGAAGAGCCCGATCGAGCCACACGCCAACATCATCATCGGCAACACCGTGCTCTACGGCGCAATCGCCGGCGAGTGCTACTTCCGCGGCATGGCCGGGGAACGGTTCGCCGTGCGCAATTCCGGCGTGCATGCCGTCGTCGAAGGTGTCGGCGACCACGGCTGCGAATACATGACCGGCGGCGGCGTCGTCGTCATCGGCTCGACAGGCCGCAACTTTGCTGCCGGCATGAGCGGCGGCGTCGCCTACGTCCTCGACATGGACGGCACCTTCGAGCGCCGCTGCAACTTGTCGATGGTCGATCTCGAACCGATCTTCGAAGAGGACGAACAGCTCGCCCTCTACAACCAGGACGGCGACCTCGAAACCCATGGCCTCGTCGACGTCAACCGCGACATGACCCGCTTTGATGCCCAGCGCCTGCATGGCCTGATCGAGAAGCATCGCCACTACACCGGTAGTCGCCGGGCCGGCGAAATCCTCGACAACTGGAACGCCTACCTGCCCAGGTTCGTCAAGGTCATGCCGGTGGACTACCGCCGCGCGCTACAGCAGATGCAGGCGCAATGGCGCGCCACCGAGCGCAACGGCGTCAGCGTCGCCGTCGGCATGTAGAGGCGCAGCACCGATGGGCAAGCCGACCGGATTCAAGGAGATCGCGCGGCGCGACCGGGCCTATGCGCCGGTCGCCGAGCGGGTCCGCCACTGGCAGGAGTTCGTCATCCCGCTCGACGAGGACGATCTCGCACGCCAGGGCGCACGGTGCATGGACTGCGGCATCCCCTACTGCCACCAGGGGTGCCCGGTGAACAACATCATCCCCGACTGGAACGACTTGGTGTTCAACCGGGACTGGCGCACCGCGCTCGACGTGCTGCATTCGACCAACAACTTCCCCGAATTCACTGGCCGGGTCTGCCCGGCACCGTGCGAGGCGGCGTGCACGCTCAACATCACCGACGAGCCGGTGACCATCAAGACCATCGAGTGTGCGATCGTCGACAAGGGGTGGGAAGAAGGCTGGATCATCCCCGACATGCCGCGCCGGCGGACCGGCAAGCGGGTCGCCGTGGTCGGCTCGGGACCGGCCGGCCTGGCCTGTGCGCAGCAGCTGGCGCGCGCCGGCCACGCGGTGATCGTTTATGAGAAGCAGGACCGCATCGGCGGCCTGCTGCGTTATGGCATTCCCGACTTCAAGATGGAGAAGCATCTAATCGACCGGCGCATGGCCCAGATGCAGGCCGAGGGCGTGGAGTTCCGACCCAATTCGCATATCGGTGTCGACATCGCTGCGCAGCACCTGATGGACAACTTCGATGCCGTCGTTCTCGCCGGCGGCGCCGAGCAACCGCGGGATCTGCCCGTTCCCGGACGCGAACTCGACGGCGTCCACTTCGCCATGGACTTCCTGGTCCAGCAGAACGCCCGCGTCGCAGGCATCCCGGTTCCCGACAATGGAGCCATCCTGGCCACCGGCCGCGACGTGGTGGTGATCGGTGGCGGCGATACCGGCTCGGACTGCGTCGGCACCTCGATCCGACAGGACGCCCGCTCGGTGACCCAGCTCGAGATCATGCCGAAGCCGCCGGAAAAGGAGGACAAGGCGCTGACCTGGCCGAACTGGCCCTTGAAGATGCGCACCTCGACCTCCCATGAGGAGGGCTGCGAGCGTGACTGGGCGGTCTCCACCAGCCGGCTCACCGGCAACGGCCGGGTCGAGAAGCTGCACCTGAAGCGGGTCGAGTGGGTACCCGGTGACGGGGGCGGCATGCAGATGCGCGACGTCCCGAACAGCGAGTTCGCCATCGACGCGGACCTGATCCTGCTGGCGATGGGATTCGTCAATCCCGTCCACGAGGGGATGCTGACAGAACTGGAACTGGCGACGGACGGGCGCAACAACGTCGAGGCATCGATGGAAGACGCCGCCGATGGGCGCCTCGCGTACCAAACCTCCACGCCGAAGGTATTTGCTGCTGGCGACATGCGCCGCGGCCAGTCGCTTGTCGTGTGGGCGATCCGCGAGGGCCGCGAGTGCGCCCATGCGGTGGACCGCTTCCTGATGGGCAGCTCTAACCTGCCGCGCTGACGCCAGTACAAGCTCAACACGCTATCGTTTCGAATGATGTCCGTCAGGACCGAGCTCGAAAAGATGCTGGCCGGTGAGCCTTATCAGGCATCCGATACCGAACTCACTTCCCTTCGGACCCGAGCCCGCCGTCTTCTCCGCGACTACAACGCCACCGACCCCGCAGAGACGGATCTCAGGGTGACGTTGCTCGAAACGTTGCTGGCCGAGCATGGCGACGGCGTATGGATCGAACCGCCGTTCTTTTGCGACTACGGCGGCCATATCCACCTCGGCTCGAATATCTACATCAACTTCAACTGCGTCATCCTCGACTGCAACGTCGTTCGTATCGGCGACGGATCGATGCTGGGACCCTCGGTCCAGATCAGCGCGGCCACCCATCCCGTCGATCCCGCGGCGCGGGCAACAGGCGCCGAGATGGCGTATCCGGTGGAGATCGGCCAAAACGTCTGGATCGGCGCAGCGGCCATCATCGGCCCAGGCGTCACCATCGGCGACGATACGACCATTGGCGCCGGCAGCGTCGTCACCAAGGACGTTCCGGCGGGTGTTGTCGCCGCTGGAAATCCCGCTAGAGTCATCCGACATGTGGATGGGGATCGGAATAGCTGAGCACGGGATAGCGCGAAATGATCGTCTTCGACCTGACCTGCGCCAACGGCCACACGTTCGAGGAGTGGTTCGTCTCAAGCTCCGAATTCGAGGCGAAGGTCGCCGATCAGGCGCTGCCCTGCCCGGAGTGCGGCGAAACCCATGTGGCCAAGGGTCTGTCCGCCCCGCGGATCAACGGTGGCGACGCCCGTCCTCCGGCACCCTGCGGCGTTCCGGTCTGCGGCATGTGCGGCTGCGGCGCCATGGACGGCGGCTGATCCCGGCGCACCAGGGAACAGGGAGCGGGACCATGGCCGAGGCGGGTTTCTGCGTCGATTGCGCCTGTTGGCGCTACGAGTTCAACACCGCCCTCCAGACCCAGGACGAACAGGACGGATTCGGTATCTGCGAGCGCGTCGAGGCGATGAAGGAGAACGCCATCCGGGCCCTGGCGCGCATCGACGACGAATTCGCCCACTTCCAGACCCGTCGCGAATACGGCTGCGTGCTGTTCGAGCCGCGCTGACCGGACGATCCCTGGTCGCCGATCGGCCGGACGACTGGTTGACAGCCCCATTCTCATGGGCTTGATGGTCACGGACCGTCGACCGGTGGGGGATCGGCATGCGTCTGTGGCTTTTTCTCGGCGCGTTGAACGCGCTGATCGCCGTCTGTGCCGGCGCCTATGGCTGGCACGAACTGGGCGGCGACGAGGGCGCCCGGAAGATGTTCGCCATCGGCGTCCAGTACCAGATGATGCACGCCCTCGGCCTTCTCGCCGTCGCCAGCGTCGCCGACCGGCGCGGGCGGGCGCCCGTGGTGACCGTCGCCGGGATCGCCTTCACCCTCGGCATCGTCCTGTTTTCGGGCTCGCTTTATGCGTTCGCCATCACCGGCGTCCTGCCGATCGAGGGTGCCGCCCCGATGGGCGGTTTCGCCTTCATCGTCGGCTGGCTGGCGCTCATGTGGATGGCTATCAGGGGCCCCTAGATCGGTCCGGAGTTAGGCGGAATCGGGAAAAGGGATTCCCTTTGGGTGTTGGATGTGATTCACCGTGTCTGCTGGATGAGGAGGCCAGCAGACATGGCACGACCTCTATCGATTGATCTTCGTGAGCGTGCTGTTGCCCGTCATGAGGCGGGCGAGAGCATTCGGGCGGTTGCCGAGGTGTTTGGGATCGCGCCGT
>Ga0209458_1000295_pt1 | contig 20087 bp, 23 predicted proteins | sample WorMetLIZAISLAND_FD_187411 | JGI IMG/M metagenome (GOLD analysis project Ga0209458, IMG submission 187411) | Marine gutless worms symbiont microbial communities from Max Planck institute for Marine Microbiology, Germany - Inanidrilus manae... ...
GGACTAAAGTCCTCATCCGTGGACAAGCCACGGACTGAAAGTGAAGGGACTTAAAGTCCATAGTTTCAACTATGATGCGCTTCGCGCACTAAAGTTATTGAAGCAATGAACGCGAATCAACGCAAATCGTCGCAAGCGGCTCGTCATCACCGACGTCCCTTTATCCCGCTACGTCTATTTGCGTCCATTGGCGTTGATTTGCGGCTAACTTTTCTGTGAAGATCCTGCTCGCTCAAGGTTAGCGATAATTGGGAGCATCCGTACAGTACCTCATTTCTCTCGATATTGCAGGTAGAGTCGCTTGAGCTTGATGCGAACATCCCCTATGCATTCGCAATATCGACCGAAACTATGTACTAGGGCCCCGTGCGCACCATGATCGCATCCATCTCCACCGCCGCCCCCTTGGGCAGGGCGCTGACCCCGACCACCGCCCGCGCCGGATAGGGTTCACTGAAATACTCGGCCATGATCTGGTTGACCAAGGGAAAATCTTCCAGCTCCGTCAGGAAGACCGTGAGCTTGACCAGATCCGCCAGGCCTCCCCCGGCGGCAACGGCTACTGCTTCCAGATTGTCGAAGACCCGGCGGATCTGTGCCTGGGCATCGCCTTGCACCAGTTCCATGGTCTCGGGGACCAGGGGTATCTGACCCGAGAGATAGAGGGTCTCGCCTACCTGCACGGCCTGGGAATAGGTCCCGATGGCCCGTGGGGCCCGGTCGGTGTCGATAATCTGTTTATTCATATCGGTTACTTGCTGCTGTTGGAACCCACCGTGCCCTAATCGTCCAGACCCTCACTATTGTTACCATCCCTGGCACTGGATTCCGGCAATCCATGCCGGAATGACGCGGTGGAGCCTGAACGATTGCGCCGTGCCCATAGGATGGATGGGTCCGAGGTACCTGTTACCAGGGCATCCATTTGCCCATGCGGCCCATGGTCGAGCCCATGCTATGGGTCATGGAAGCTATATTCCGATTCATCAGATCCATCTGGGCGGCCATGACAGGCACTGCGGACATCTTCCGGTCCATCTGGTTCATATAGTCGGCCATGGGGGGCATCGACTTAAGGGCATCGCCGATCACTTCCAATTGTTTGGTGATATCGTCCCCTAATAGGGCATCGGCAAAGAGTCCGATTGTCTTCTCAACATCGCCCGTCCGGTGAAGGCCCCATACTGCTCCGGCGATAGTCTTTATATTCCTGATGATCCACCATATCGGCGAGTCTCTCGATGAGGAAGGCATTATATTTCTCCGGCGGCACTGCCTTCTCAAGGGTGCCGATCAAGGAAGGCTTATATTCCTCCATCGGCAGTATAGCGGCTGAGGATCCCGACGAAGATACCCATATATTTGTCCGATTTCAGCAAAATCCGGTTATAGGCGTATTCCCTGAAAAATTCCTCCGGCGTCATTTTCTTCGCCTCGCTTTCCAATAAGATCCTATCATCTTTCCTCAGACCAAGTGTCCCCTGATCAGTTGTCCACAGCGGCACTTCCCGCACCAGGTTATCGACAAGGGCCTTCTCTTGCTCCGACGTCATTTCATCCTTCAGCGCATTGACAAAATCCACACGCTCATCCGGTGTCATTCCCTGCACCAGGTCATAGGCGAATGTCAGATACTCCACCGGCCCCATTTGATCCGGCCTGAGGTCGATATAGTGCACCGGCCCTATTTGATCCTGCTTGTAATTCAGGTGCTTCCTTACGATGGCTTTCTTTATGGAAAAGGCGACATTTTCCTGCACCTTTTTGTTGTACCTGGCCTCCTCCTCGGCGGTGGATAGAAACCGGTGGAACGATTTGGCGACCAGAAACCCGGCAACCACCAGCAGGATCAGGCCTACGAACAGGCCCCCGAGCAGGCTCCAGTTAATGATTCGGGCCACCCGGGCGGAACGCTGCATATAGACCAACGCCTCGGTCAGGCTAGTGATGGCTCGGCTCAGCTCCCCTGCATCGGCGATTTGAGAATGGTCAGTCACGGTCATATCCTCAGATTAAAGGGCACCTTGAAAAATAGGTATTTTCACTAATCAAGCAACTCTAAGCCTTTGATTGTTGATGTGTACTGTAGACGAAAACCGTATTTTTCAACGTGCCCTAAATGGTATTATCCCCAAACACGGCCCTGCCGTTTGTGGAGAAACAAAGAACCAGCGAGGGGCACGATCAGCGCCTGCGGATCTTGGCCGGCGCTTGGGTCGCCGGCAGATCGACCGGGGGAAGCCGGCTCATGATCCAGCCGGGCAGCGGTGGGTTGTCGCTGTAGCCGCAGGCAACCCCGAGATTATTCGGATCATAGATCTTGATGAAGCCGGGTGTCTGCAGATCGTCGGCATAGACGATTCCACAGTACTCCTCCTGATGCTCCTGGCGCAGCAGCTTGTCCAGCTCGGTCACGAAGGTCTCGACCCGGGCGGCGTCCGCAGGCTCACCGGGCGGCTCCTCCCCCACCGCATAGAGATACCAACCGTCTCCCGCACCCGCGCGTACCCGCTCCCACAGGGCATCGAGCTGATGCCAACGCAAGGCGGCGGTAAAGCTACCCCTGAATGCCCGCAGATAGGGTTCCGGGCTATCGACACTGTGCATGGGCCACTCCGAGTACGATTGATCCGGCACCGTCGCTCTCAGGCCATAGCTGGCGAGGGAAGGACCTTGGAATCCTTTAGACCTCACTGCATCAGTCCGGTAAGTGTTGCCGGAATCCCAAAGTCTACGACTATCCGGGTGGCTACACCCAGTACGACCAGGGCGACGGCTGGGTACGGGCGCGCATCGAAGCGCTGCATGTGGACTATGAGACTGTCAAGGGCACCGGCAATGCCCGCGGGCTCGCCACCGGAGCGCTCTTTACCCTGACCAAATATCCCCGCAACGACCAGAACCGGGAATACCTGATCCTCTCGGCCAAGTACGAATTACAATCCGATGCCTTCGGCTCCTCCGGAACGCCGAGCACCGGCCCGGTTTTTCAGTGCTGGTTTACCGCCCTAGATGCCCAGACGCCCTACCGCCCCCCGCGCAAGACCCCCAAGGCCCGGGGCCAGGGCCCCCAGACCGCCATCGTCGTCGGCAAAGAAGGCGAAGAGATCTGGACCGACCAATACGGCCGGGTCAAAGGAAGCCACCGCGTAATAGCTGCGTCCTTGACAGACTAGACGGGTGCAACACAATGTGAGCGAGAGGGGATCGGGGCACCCGGTGGATCAAGCCGAATGTCCTGCTGTTGCCGAGTTCGCCGTGATACGCGGCTCCGCTGCAAAGCGCCCCGATCCCCCATGGAGACCAGTCTTCTGCGCTCATCCAGCCTGTCAAGGATGGTTCCCTTCCCCATCTACCGACACAATCTGTTAAGAGGATCGGTTTTAGATCCTATGTAATCATCCGGGACCCGACATTTAACTTATCTGACAGGAATTACAGGTGCAAAGATGGTGGAAACCATGGAATACTGCGATGTAACTCACATCAAACCGATGGGAGAAGGGTTAAGGGTATGCATCGACTTCGTCGATGCACTCGCCCCGACGGAAGGCGTATTCGTCGGTAATACCGGCTACGGCTATCTGTTAGCCTTATCTGAAAGTGTGCCTACTGCGACTTATCCTGCCAGACCATTCAGAGTCAATGCAGGAGCATTTCATCAGTATCTGTTACTGGAGAAAGAAGAGACATGCTATTTGAGTGAATTGAAGGCAGGTGACAGAGTCCCTGTCTATTCTCGTGAAGGAATGAGAGTGATCTCGGTAGGAAGGGTCAAAATTGAGCGTCGTGAGCTGCTGCGGGTCCGGTGCACACGCGGTGATCGGGTGCTTTCGAGTACCGTGCAATTTTCCGATAGCGTGCGCTTCCTCGGCAAGGAAAATCCGGTTGATGCAAAAACTACCAAAGTAGGCGACAGGCTTGTGTGCCGTCATGACACCCCTGGGCGACACTTGGGGAAGCGCAAGGAGGAATATATAGTAGAGATTTAGCGATCCTGAATTATTTGGCGCTGTCCGGAGGATTTGACGTACCAAGAACCACGCAAAACACGAAAGAACACGAAAAGATCCCTCCTTCGTAGGGACGACAATTTCGTGTCTCTCGCGGTTAACGGCAATCCTGAATTATTGGGCGTCGTCCGATGGGAAAAGATCCTCACCTAGCGTCGGCACAAGGAAAAGATCCCTCCTACGTGGGGACAAGGTTTGATGTGTTGCGTTCGACGCACCAAGGCTCGCTGATGTTTGCCGGGTCAGTGCCGGTATCTTAATGCAACCTACACCCCAATGATCCTCGGCGTGGCCTGCCCGTGCGGACCTCGCGTCAAGTGTAGGTTGGGTTAGGCGCGTTATCCGACCCCGAAAGTACAGTGACAGGACCGAACGCGCCCTAACCCAACACGCCGGACCTGACCAAACGACAGGATATCCGACATGACCTCGTTCGACTGGACAATCGTCATCCTCTACGCCGCTGCCATGGTCGGTCTGAGCCTGTTCCTGAGCAGGGGCCAGAGGTCCCAGGAAGACTACTATGTGGGCGGGCGCAACCTGCCCTGGTGGGCCATCGGTCTGTCTACCATGGCGACCCAGACCTCGGCCATCAGCTTCATCTCGATCCCGGCCTTCGTTGCGCTAAAGCCCGGCGGCGGGCTCACCTGGCTGCAATACGAGCTCGCGGTGCCCCTGGCCATGATCGGCGTGGCCATGCTGCTGCTCCCCTTCTTCCGCCGGCTCGGGCTGATCAGCGTCTATGAATACCTGGAGCATCGCTTCGGGTCCTCCGTCCGCTATCTCCTCAGTGCCGTCTTCCTCCTCAGCCGCGCCCTCGGCACCGGTGTGGGTCTGTACGCCAGCGGCCTGGTGCTGGCCGTGATTCTGGATCTGGAGCTATGGATCACTATCCTGACCATGGGGCTGATCACCCTGATCTATGACACCATCGGCGGCATCAAGGGAGTCGTCTACTCGGACGTGGTCCAGAGCGTCATCCTGCTCGCCGGGATCTTCATCACCATCGGCTTTGCCCTGGAGCACCTGGACGGCATGGGCTCGGTGCTTGCGCTCATCCCCGCGGAACGCTGGCAGGCCCTCGACCCGGCCTGGGGCTTGTTCGGGGAGTCCGCGGCGCCTTTCTGGGGCTTTCTGGTGGGCGGGCTCTTTCTCTATATGTCTTACTACGGCGCCGATCAGAGCCAGGTCCAACGCGAGCTCTCGGCATCCAGTGTCGCCGACACCCGCCGCTCCCTGTATCTCAACGGCTTCGCCCGCTTTCCCCTGACCCTCGGCTACGTCATCATGGGGCTCACGCTGGGGGCGGCCCTCATGGCCTCGCCGGATCTCCAGCAGCATCTGGAGGGACAGAAATACGATTTTCTGGTTCCCTCGTTCGTTCTCCACGAGCTCCCTGCCGGCCTTCGCGGGCTGCTCATCTCCGCCCTGTTGGCCGCCTCCATGTCCAGCCTCGACTCGGCACTCAACTCCCTGTCCGCCGCCACCATGCGCGATTTCGTCGAGCGGGGTCGCACCCTCACTGAGCGACGCGTCCTGTTGCTCAGCAAGGTCACGACCGTCTGCTGGGGCCTGATCATCACCGGCTTTGCATTCGTGGTCGGCGGCATCTCGGATACCATCATCGAGAGCATCAACAAGATCGGCTCGGCCTTCTACGGACCCATCCTCGCTGCCTTCCTGGTCGGTGTGCTCTCGCGCAAGGCGACGGCAGTCGGCATGTTCGCAGGCATCATCAGCGGCGTCGCCTTTAATCTCTACTTGTGGATTTTTCTCCCGGATGTGTTCTGGATGTGGTGGAACTTCACCGGCTTACTGGTTGCGGTCGTGGTGACCTTCGTCATCAGCCTGATTCGGGTCTGCACCGGAAGCGCCGAGGGTCCGACGGGTTCCCGCTTTTCCATTCGCTGCGGTGGGAGCAACTCGGATCCGGACGGGGAGATCATACGCAGGTACACCCTGGGCGGCAGCGGCTTTTTCGGGCGCGAGCCCCTGTGGCTTCCGGCTTACAGCCTGCTGATCCTCTATTTCCTGCTGCTGCTCGGCATACTGTTGTTCCTCAACTACGCCGCCGAGAATCTGATCCCGGCCCTTGGGTAGGATCATTGATCTTGACGCCCCTAAGAGGCTGTCTAAAAACTAATCCATTGATTTTATATAGAATCGTGCCCGTAGGGTGGGCTGTGCCCACCTCTCAGGCGTCGTATGTGGTGGGCACAGCCCACCCTACAGTTTGGTTAGTTTTTATACAGCCTCTAAAGGATGTCGAAACCTGCACAAGCATGGCAAGGGTTCGGGACCTATGAGGAAACGGTAGTGATTAAATTCAAGTGGCGGTAGTGGTTAAATTTAAAGTGGCATAGTTGTGCAAGGTAATGATTCAAACCTCCACCGTTTTTGCCATCCCTGGCGCCTATTCCTTGTATTTGGGATTCTGGCCATCCCTGCCGGAATGACGAGGTAGGGGCTGATTGTAACGGTGAAGAAAAAGAACCAAGCAGACTTTACCACTTAAAATTCAGCCACTACCGAGGAAACAACGCATGAGAGACGAGGAGTTATTGCAGCGTATCACCGTTGATTCCCGGATCTTGGGCGGAAAACCGATTATCCGGGGTCGGCGCTTGGCCGTGGAGCATGTCCTGGGAATGCTCGCCGCCGGAGATTCCCCGTCCACCATCCTTGAAGGTTACCCCTGGCTGGAGCCCGAGGACATCCGGGCCTGTATCGCTTACGCTTACCAGTTGATGGAACATGAACGTATCGAGCCGCTGATTACCGGCTCGGTCGCATAAAGCTGCTGTTGGACACCTGCGTCTGGGGTGGTGCAAAAACAGATCTGATGGCTGCCGGTTACGATGTCGTCTGGTGTGGAGATTGGCAGCAAGATCCGGGAGACGAGGAGATCATAGCCCTTGCCTGCCGAGAGCAACGGATCTTGATTACTTTGGACGTTGTGCCGGTATTCGCTATCGGAAGCTCGCCTTAGTTTGACCTGAGCCGTTCGATGGGACACCCAATCATCCAGCTCATAATCGCCGCGCTGATTGTCGGCTGCGCCTCACCGCAGCGGCAGGAATCCGCCGACGTACCAGGCCACACCCGCCTCGGCGTCGAGGCGGCGCTCATGGCCGACGGCTACCGCCTGCCCGTGCGGCATTGGGGCAACGCCGAACGACCACGGGCCCTGATGCTTGCGCTCCATGGCTTCAAGGACTACAGCAACGCCTTCGCGACCTTGGGTCCCTACTTGGCAACCCAGGGCATACTGACCTTCGCCTATGACCAGCGCGGTTTTGGCGCCACCGCCCGACGCGGGCGCTGGGGCGGAGAGGAACGCCTGATCGCCGATCTGAAGACACTGACCAGGCTGCTGCGGAAGCGCCATCCGGGGCTCCCCTTGTTCCTGCTCGGGGAGAGCATGGGCGGCGCGGTGATCATGGCCTCCGCAACGCAGGCGGATACGGGAGCGGACGGCATCGTCCTGGTCGCGCCGGCAGTCTGGTCCCGCGACACCATGCACCCGATTCAGCGCTGGGCGCTCAAGGTGGTAGCCCACACCCTTCCTTTCATCGAGCTGACCGGCAGCGGACTCGAGATCCGGCCATCGGACAACCTCGACATGCTCCGCGCCTATCGGGCCGATCCGCTCGTCATCAAGGGGACCCGGGTCGATGCCCTATGGGGGGTCACGAACCTCATGGATCTGGCGGTGACCAGGGCCGGGCGATTGCCTGGACCGACCCTCGTACTTTACGGGGAGCATGACGAGATCATCCCGGACGGCGCCTTCTGCGCCCTGCTGGACCGGATACCGGCAGATCGGCGGGACATCCGCGTCGTCCTCTACCGGGAGGGCTGGCACATGTTGACCCGTGACCTGCAGGGCAAGCGCGTGATGGCCGACATCGCGGCCTGGTTGCAAAGACAGGACGGGCGCCTCCCCTCCGGTGAGGAGGTCCAAACCGGCTCCCGCCGACTGGAGCGCTTCTGCCGGAAGTGATTGCCCTAGATCTATTTTCCCATACTCAATCAAAGATGAGCTATCCCGAAGCCAGTTGCCGGTTTCGGCGCTGCGGTTTGTTTCCCTTTGGTAACATATATATTACTATAATTTATGATTGAGGTTGTCCAGTACGAAACCGAAGCTGGAATCTGCCCGTTCGCGGGCTGGTTCGAGAACCTCGATGCCCGTGCTGCAGCGAAAGTCCGTACCGCGATTGCCCGGATCGAAACCGGAAACCTGGGCGACGTGAAGCCGGTCGGCGCCGGCGTTGCCGAACGACGGATCAACTTCGGCCCTGGATACCGGGTGTATTTCGGCCAGGATGGCCGGCAACTCGTGATCCTACTTGTCGGTGGGACGAAGCAGCGCCAACAGCACGATATCGCCCAGGCCAAGGCGTACTGGAGAGACTACAAACAGCGTAAGGAAAGAGGGTGAGGCCATGCCACTCACTAGAGCTTTCAAAGACACCATCAAGGCACGGGCCGAACGGGACCCGAGGTTTCGTATCGCTCTGCTGGAAGAAGCCATCGAGGCACTCCTGAACGCCGACCTGGAAACTGGCAAGCTACTCCTGCGCGATTACGTGAACGCGACCATCGGCTTCGAGGCCCTGGGCACCCAGCTGCACAAAAGCCCTAAAAGCCTAATGCGCATGTTGAGTGCAGCGGGCAATCCGCGCGTGGATAACCTCTTTGCCGTGGTCTCCCATCTGCAAGCCCACGCGGGCGTGTCCTTCCGTGTGCACTGCTCCGCCGGACCACAGTAAGTATGCGGTTTTCAGCTGTGAAAATCTGCGGGTAGTGGTTAAACTTCAAGTGGTATGGTTGTGCGACCTAATATTTAGGCGATTGCCGGAAAATGATAGACCAGGATGCGTCGGCTATTCGTTCGTCTTCAAGGAGCGACAACAGGCGCATCGTTGTGCGATGTAACTGTTGTCGCGACACAGAAGACGGACGCAAAGACAAGCAGGCTGGTCTGTCATTTGACAGAAATCGCCTTAATCCCCCCACTGTTTTTGCCATCCCTGGCACCTATTCCATGGTATTTGGGATTCCGGCAATCCCTGCCGGAATGACGAGGTCGGGGCTGGCAGACTTCACCACTTAAAATTTATCCACTACCAATTTGCGTAATCTGCGAAAAGAACAACGCATCAACCCTTAGAGACTGTCTAAAAACTAACCTATTGATTATAAAGATCTATCCTCTAACAGATAGCGCATAAGATGGAGTGAGCCGACGGGCAGGAACGCCGGCGGCGAACGGCACCCGCTGTCGATTGGAGGTAACCGCCAATGGTACAGGATTAACAGGATTATTTTTTATTAACACAAGAACTTATAAAAAAATCCTGTTAATCCTGTTAATCCTGTCCGATTAGCGGCTGTCACCGAGCCCGCAGACTCTCTGTATCCTACGCAATCCGTTCCTGGTTTTTATACAGCCTCTTAGGGATCCCACGCCTGGCGAGCCGGTCCGCCCGTTCGTTCCGGGGATGTCCGGCGTGCCCCCGTACCCAGCGCCACTCGAGCCGGTGGTGCCGCGCGACCGCCTGATCCAGGCGTTCCCACAGATCCCGGTTCTTGACCGGTTTGCGGTCCGCCGTGCGCCAACCGTTGCGCTTCCAGCGGGCCACCCAGGCCGTGACGCCCTGCTTCACATATTGGGAGTCGGTGGTGACCCGCACCTGGCTGGGACGCTTCAGGGTCTCCAAGGCCCGGATCACGGCCATCAGCTCCATGCGGTTGTTGGTGGTGTCGGCCTCCCCACCCCAGAGCTCCTTCTCATGCGCGCCGTAGCACAGCAAGGCACCCCAACCGCCGGGGCCCGGATTGCCCTGACAGGCCCCGTCGCTGAAGACCTCCACCTGTTCAGACACAGGCTCAGACACAAGTCCCCTCCCCCGCTCTACCGGGTCCGACACCACGGGTGGCGGTCCCCCGCGTGGTGGGCTCCACCGCCCCGGCAGCCAGCACCGGCTGCCGGCTCTTCCAGGAGGTCCGCAGCGGCGTCAAGGTGGATACCCGTTTGACGGCCCGCAGGGCATAGACGCCGCCCAGCACCGGCCAGAATCGCCGCCCCAGGGTGTCCAGAAACGAAAACTGCTGCAACAGGGCGCGGCGCCAGGGAGGACGGAACATCAGTGTCTCCTGCTGCTCGATATCGAAGCCGAGCAGCGACAACCAGTCACCGATGCGGAAGGAGGTCAGAAACCTGCCGCACCAGGGTACGCCGCCCTGTCCCCGTCTCACCAGACGCCACAGGCCCCACAGGCTCAGGGCGTTGAAACCGAACACCACCAACCGCCCCTCGGGGATCAGCACCCGCTCCGCCTCCCGCAGCACCTGACGGGCATCGTGCGCGAACTCCAGCGTATGGGGCAGCACTACCAGATCCACACTATCGGCGGCGATGGGGAGCCGCTCAGGGGCGGCAATCAGCTGTAATCCGAGAGAATAGGGGGCAGCGGTCGGCAGGAGCAAGATGCGCCGCTGGACGCGGCTGACCTGGATCGCCTCCGAGAGGGCCGTGCCCCCGCCGACCTGGAGCAGATAGTAGCCGAAGGTGTCCCGCAGCATACGCTCCAGACACCGCGCCTCCTGCCCGGCCAGTTCCCGGCCCAGGGTCGAGCCATACCAGACATCCAGGGGCGAAAGCGACGCCGGCCCATCGTGCTCGGGACAATCGATCATGTCATTCCCTCTCCGGAAGGCCGGAACCGGCAAGCACGGCAAAAAAATCCACGGTGATGCGTGCGCTCACTCCCCATAGCAGCTCCTGATCGAACTGGTCGTAGAAGATCACCTCCCTGGCCTCAGGGTGATCCGGTGCCGGCCAGGTGAGTATCCGCCGGTTAGCGGCATCCCCCAGCCAGGCCAGGGGGATACCGAATACCCGCGCGACCTCGCTCGGATCCGGCCTCAGCGCCAGGGGCCATGGGATCTCGCCCACCACGGGGGTGATCAGGTAGTCACTTGCCGTATGCAGTGGTTGCAGCTCGCCCAACACCACCACCCGCTCGGGATCCAGCCCGATTTCCTCCCGTGCCTCGCGCAGCGCCGTCGCAGCGGCATCCGCATCCCCCAGCTCCGATTGACCACCGGGAAAGGCAACCTCGCCGCTGTGATGGTCCCCCGGATACTCGGTACGGCGGATGAAGAGCAGATGCCACGCCTCCAGATGTCGAAACATGGGCACCAGCACCGCCGCCGGCCGGGGCTCCCGGCGCGCTACCCCCGGCAGCTCCTGGGCGTGGGGACGGGATACCCGACCGGATTTCAGCCGATCGGAGATTGCACCGCGGTCGAGCCGATCCAGCATTGCACCCACTCCATGCGTCTCCTGTCCAATCATACGCTTGTTCGGAGTTATTTGGCGTCGCCTGCGAAGGCATCCATCGTGTCCGGGTTACGGCGCGTTCGACGGTTTTTGTGTTCCTCGAGATTGGGCAGCACGCCTAACCCAACCTGCGCCCAAAGCGAGATCCGCGCAGGCCGTCAGCGCAGGCGGTAACAGGGGGTAGGCTGCGTTAAGACGCCGGCACCGCCCTAGTACCCCATTTCACCTTATTTTTCGCTCTCAGAGCCTCCCAAACGCGTCACGGCAAGGCACCGCGCAGGGAATAGCTCCCTCTCTTGCCAAGCGCTGTAACGCCGCCTTGGCGCGTTTGGGAGGCTCCCTTCGGGCGCGACGAGAGGTGTCCAGCTGCGGTGTTGCGCGAGCTTGAAAGAGGACTCGCTATTCCGGCGCTCGCGCGCCTCGCATCTGGCCGCCTCTCGCCGTGCTGAGAACCAAAAATAAGGTGAAATGGGGTACTAGCCGTCGATCAACGAACCTCGGTGCGTCGCAACGCAACACGTCCGGTCCCCCAAACTGCGCCAAATCATCTGGAAGAACCACGAATGGACACGAATAAAGGGCACCTTGAAAAATAGGTATTTTCACCAATAAATAGACTCTAAGACATTGATTGTTGAGGTATTCCGTAGACGAAAATCGCATTTTTCAAAGTGCCCTAAACACGAATCCGATTTCGCTCGTTCCCACGCTCCGGAGGGAGACTGTGGAAAGTATTACCGGATTCTCAGAGCGTCAGGGACAAGGCAACATACATTTTCAATCGGTTGCAGTAGTTAAATTGGGTGGTCGATCTTCGGATTGTAACGGGCACTGCCTTCTGCGACACCCTCCTTGGGGAGGGTGTCGCAAAAGCCCGTCGCCGGGAGCGCCGCCTTTTAGGCGGCAGGCGTCAGTAAGAAGCTGATCCGGGGGTATCTCCTTCCCCTCCAAGTAGCCCGTACCCACGGATGCCGGCGCTCCCAGGGGGGCTGCCAGTTTAAGAGGCTGACTAAAAACTAACCTATTGATTTCTAGTTAGAAAAACTACAGATTCATCTGGCTACCACGCTCCGGCGTGGGAGTAAGTCTTGACGCTCCAGCGTCACCAAACCTAGTCGCTGGAGCGGCCAAGGCGACGTTCCCACGCTGGAGCGTGGGAACGAGCAATGGAATACTGTAGCCGTGGTACTTGCGCTGGAATTCGGTGACCGTGCTTCAATGAAGTTGTGGCGATTAGCCACGGAATACCGCATCTTCGCTGTAGGCGCGGGCTTGCCCGCGCGCTTCAATGAGGCCGCGGCGGTGTGCCGCGGAATACAGGGGACAGTTATCAGGGGGCAGTTGGCAGGAGGTAACTAACTTCAATGAAGCTGCGGCAGTGTGCCGCGGAATAGTTCACGAACAGCAGCTCTGGTAACCGTTTAGCCCCCACCGCGTCATTCCGGCAGAGATTGCCGGAATCCAGAGCCAGGGATGGTAAAAACAGCGGAGGGCTGAACGGTTACCAGCTCTGTATAACTAATGACCCGACGCCCAATGAGGCCGCGGCGAGTGGCCGAGGAATACGTCGTCCACACAGGTAAAAGGCTTGGCGTTCACCGGTGCTTCAATGAGGCCGCGGCAGTATGCTGCGGAATACCCCCCCACCCCGCTCGGCAGTCCTTCTTTGTCGCGCCTTGCCGGGTCGTTTTCGAAGACTCGTGGCGAAGTGCCATGAGCAAGTTCAAGGACTACCCAACGGACTTTTGAATTATAGGACAATTACCTGATTTTTAAAGAGCGATTTTCTGCGAGCGCTGTCCGGGGTTGGGGGTACTACCGGAGTGCTCGCAGCGGTTCGGCAGTCCGGTGGGGCCCGGAAAGTCCCATGCCCTTTGGTCCTTTCACCCCAACCCTTCTCCCGCCGGGAACAGGGCCTTGAGGCTTAACCGAATAGGGGGTAGTGGCTGAGGTATCCCCACAAATCTCTCTGGCTCCCACGCTCCAGCGTGGGAGGCAAATCCGGACGCTCCAGCGTCATGAAGCCTTTTGGCCGCTGGAGCGGCCACACTGCGTTCCCACGCTGGAGTGTGGGAACGAGCCAAAAGGACATCCTGGCAGCCAATGCGCGCTATAACTCGTTATTTTAGGCTGTAATCAAGTGGGGATACATCAGGGGTAGTGGTTAAATTTAAAGTGGCATGGTTGTGCGAAGTAATGATTTGACCCCCCACTGTTGTTGCCATCCCTGGCACCTATTCCATGGTATTTGGGATTCCGGCACTCCCTGCCGGAATGACGGGGTGGGGGCTGGTAGACCTCACCACTTGAAGTCTCAGATCACGCAGCCGGAACGGTGGGCAGGGTCCACCCTGAAGCCGGTGGTCTCAAACGATAACCGGCTCGTGCTCGATCGGGGTGAAATCCGCTTTTCCGAGGCTGACGACTCGGGGCACGACCTGGTCCGCTACCCCGAGGTCGAGCAGGATCACGTGGTCTTCGGAATGGTGGATCATGGCGTCGAGCAGGGCAATCAATTCGGCGTGTTGAAGGGGGGTCAGCCGACACTGAAAGACCGAGAGCTGGAGCCATTCGCCGTAGCCCTTCATGAGCTTGAAGATCCGGCGCCAGCAGCCTTGATCCGAGATGTCGTAGGTGACGATGTAGAGCCTCTGATCCATGTTCTACCTCGGTGTGAAGTTGGGGTAGGCGTTGAGCTCGCCGTGCAGAAAACGCCCGAACAGACGGGCTTGGAGTTCCAGCAGTCGCCGATAGCTGACCCGATACTGGAACAATGGATGGGTCACTTCGTGGCTCAGGCGCCGCTCGAAGGTGCCGATGAAGCGTTTGCGACCGTCGTTGGTGAGATTGATGCTGCCGGCGGCCTGCACGAAGTCGGTGGGCCGCACCTCACCATTGTTGATGGCCTGGAGCACGACCGAATCGGCGATCAGGGGCCGGAACGGTTCCATCAGATCGAGGGCCAATGCGGGCCGTCCGTATCTGGGCTGGTGGTAGAAGCCGCGGTAGGGGTCGAAGCCGACCGCCGACAGGGTGACTACCCAGGTGCGTACCAGCAGTGCGTAGGCGTAGGAGAGCATGGCGTTGACCGGGGCTGTCGGAGGACGGCGGTTGCGGGCCCTGAAATCGAATCCGAACGCCTCGTTGCGGTACTGGTCCCGGATCAGGTAGCGGAAGGAGCTGAAGTAGCGGGAGGCGGCGGAGCCTTCGATCCCGAGTAGGTCCGGGAGGTCTTTGACCCGTTGCAGACGTCGGATATCGCCCCGGAGGTCTGCGAGCAGGGCATCCGGGGCGCCGGGCCCCTTCCAATTGCGGCGCAACAGGGTACGGGCGTTGCGGATCTTGGCCTCTATCAGGCCCTTGGCGAGTCGCAGGCACAGGGCCGGATCGAAGCTCGCGGTGTACTGGGCGGTGCGCAGCTCGACGTTCTTGTGCCCGGTGCTGATGGTATGCCCCATGAGCCAGCCGCCGAAGCTGTGCCAGCTCACGGGGATGTTGCGTCTCATCAGCTCGTGCAGGGCGGGCGTGGTAATGTAGACATTGCCGAAGACGGCGACCTGGGAGACCTCGATAAGCCGCACGCTTTGGGCCTTATCATCGCCGATATGGATCTCCAGGCGCTCATCATTCTTACTGATCTTGCCGTGGTGGGTCTGGACATAGACCGGCAAGGCGGTGTTCCGAGCGACCGCGAGGGGGCGTGGTGGGAGCTCGGAACCGCGGAAGAAGTTGACCTCGTCCGGCAGACAGATGCCGACCAGGAAACAGCGGGGACACTTGGGGCTGTCCGCCAGCGGCAGCGGGAGCTGTCCACCAGCGGCGATCAGGCGCAGACCGTCGATGGCTTGGTGTGTGGTGCGGCGCAGCTCCTCGTCGAACAGGACGGGCACCCGCTCACGGCTGGCGGCATAGTAGAGCACGCCCTGTTCGCAGCTATAGCCGTGCTCGCTCAGGATCATGCCCTGGACACAGAGCTGGACGCGCTCCGGCTCGTAGGCACCGCGCGGTACATGCGGGCGCTTGCCGCGCTTGTAGTCGACCGGGGTTACCTGATCGCCTTCGCCCTCGACCAGATCCATCTTGGCGATGAGCCCGAGCCGGTTGGAGGACAGGGTAATGGAGCGGGCGTGGATCCGTTCCTGTGCTTCCGTTTCCTGGGGTGCGGGCAGTTTGCCTCCGGGCTTGTCCACCCGCCGGTGGATGTAACGCCCCTCCACCGTGTCGCGGGAGTCTTCTAATTCTCCTTGCACCCACTCCAGATAGGCCAGGCGCGGGCAATACTGGTACTCATTGACTATGCGCGCTTGCAGCAGCGGCAGGTCCCGGCTGAGCTCCGGGAACGGCAGGGGGAGCTCGGTCTGCTCCGGGGGGTCTTGGTGCACGTCGTCCATCTGGTGCCAGCTTCCGTAAATCGGATTCTACTATAAAAATCAATTCCATGGGCACAATGGGCTTAGAGGCTGTCTAAAAACTAAGCCATTGATTTTCATAGAACCGTACCCGTAGGGTGGGCTGTGCCCACCGGTCAGGCATAGTATTTGGTGGGCACAGCCCACCCTACGGGTTAGTTAGTTCTTAGACAGTCTCTTACGTTTGACCGACGATTTAGAAGTTCGACCGGCGAAGCTCTAAAATCCATACGGTAATCCGGTACGGAGCAAGTCATGGATTTTGTTACTGTCGGTGAGTTGGGGTCGAAATCGGCCCAGGTGTGGGAAAAGTTCGAAGCAGGTGAAGAAATGGTGGTGACCCGCAACGGCAAGCCTTTCGCCATCCTGGTTCATACCGATCCATCTGAGCTGGAGGAAACACTGCGCGCTTTACGCTGGGCGCGCTTCGACCGCCTGTTGGCACAGCAACACCGAAGGGCCGCTGAGCGAGGATTAGACAAGATGAGCATGGAAGAAATCGACGCCGAGATCGCTACGGCCCGGCGGCAACGCAGGGAAGGCAATGCTTGCGGTCGTTGATACGAATGTCTGGGTATCGGCCTTCCTCACTCCGGCGGGCACAGCCGCTAAGCTGATGGTTGCATTCAGGGATGCACGTCTGCGCTTGGCATACAACAATGCCGTCGAGCCTGAATACCGGCACGTGTTGGGGCGCCCGAAATTTGCGATCGACCGACGCCTCCTCGTAGCGTTTCTCGACCGGCTTCGCGCCGAAGGTCGGCGAGTTTGACGGGGTCCCACCGGTAACAATCGACCTACCTGACCCGGACGATGCGCCCTTCATTGCGTTGGCGCGACATCTGTAGTGTCCTATCGTGACCGGAAATGTGCGACATTTCCCACCGGAGGCGGGGGTGGCGGTGCTGACACCGAGCGAGTGTTTGACGCAGCTTTCGCTCACGGCGGCGCCCACACGCAAACAGGCGCGGCTGCGAATTCCACCAGGACGGCAATTTCCAAAGCTAGGCAGGCCAGTGAGATATGCGGGCTAGTTATCTTCCATGGTGTGCTACATTATGTGCCACAATTCGTGTTGTGAGGTCTAGGCTATGGGTTCGATGAGTTTGCGATTGACCGAAGGGTTGGAACAACGCCTGGTGGAGGAGGCCAAGATCGAGCGCAAGTCGCGGTCCGAGCTGGTGCGCGAGGCGGTGCGCGAGTTCCTGCACCGGCGCGAGCGGGAACGGTTCATGGCAGCCATGGTCGCCGAGGCGAAGCAGGCGTACGGCGATCCCGAAATCCGACGGGAAGCGATGGCAATCGCTGAAGAATTCCTGCCCCTCGACAATGCGGCGTTGGACCTTGCAGAGGGGCGTCGTCCCGGCGAACCTTGGACGGAGGAGGCATCCGGCGACAAGTGGTGGAAGTGATGCGCCGGGGAGAAGTTTGGACGGCAAATCTCAACCCTCCGCGCGGACAGGAGATCGGCAAGATCCGACCTGTCGTCATCATGCAAACCGATAAGCTGGGTGGAGCGCTCACGCCGCTGGTTGTGGTGCTGCCGATGACCACCAGGGTTTATCCGACCTTCAAAATCTGGCGTGTGCAGATACCGGCCCGGGAGCGACTGCTCAAACCCTGTCAGGTAGTAACGGATCAACCCCGGTCCCTGGACCGTGCCCGCATTGGAGAGGGGCCCCTGACGACCCTCACACCGGCTGAAATGGCCGCGGTGGAAAAGGGCCTGAAGGCGGTGTTGGGAATCCTGTGAGATGTTGCCGCAAACCGTCGAAAAACAAGATACCCTCTTTACCTGGACCGACTACCGTACTTGGCCGGACGACGAGCGTTGGGAACTCATCGCGGGCGTGGCCTATGCCATGGCGCCGGCGCCATCCACCAAGCACCAAAGTGTAGGTGCACGCTTGTACAGCCGCCTTGAGCGCGGACTGGAAGGCAAACCCTGCAAACCCTTCATCGCCCCCACGGATGTCAAGCTCTCAGACCTGGATGTAGTGCAGCCGGATATCCTGGTGGTCTGCGACTCCGCCCGCATCACGCCTACCCACATCGAAGGCGCCCCGGAGGTGGTGATCGAAGTCCTCTCCCCCGCCACCGCCGCCAAAGATCTGCGGCAGAAGAAAACACTCTACGAACGGGCCGGGGTGCGCGAGTATCTGGTGATCGACCCCCTGGAAGAGTACGCCATCCGCTTCCTGCTCGGCACCGGCGGCTTCGACAAAGGCACCGTCTTCGCCACCGACGAGCTATTGGTCATCGTCACCCTGGAGGATCTGGAGATACCCCTGTGGGAAGTGTTCGAAGTGGAAGGGCCGCACGACAAGACAGGCGCGAAATAGGTCGAACCGCAAAGGTGCAAAAGACGAAAGGTAGGATGTGGTGAACCGCATCTTTGGATGGCGGCGTGCCCAACACTTAGGTATTGTCATAACTTGAGAATCATCCAAAGCGACGCGAATGTTCCCATGGGCACAGACAACCCGATTCGCGCGATTCGTAGTTTTCTCCCGGTCAGGACTATGCAGGAGAGAAAAAATGCAACCAGCACCTCAACCTACCCTCTATGAACTCCTGGAGGCTTTGCCCGAGAGGTTGACCGGGGAGATCCTGAACGGACAACTCGAGACCTACCCACGGCCTTCTATTCGGCATATAAATGTAGGCTCTGCACTCGGCGGCGAGTTGTTCGGTCCCTTTCATAAGGGTAGCGGGGACCCTGGTGGTTGGTGGATTTTCAATGAGCCTGAGATCCACTTCATACGGAACGTGGAGGTAGCGGTACCGGACTTGGCCGGCTTGCGGCGTGAGCGGATGCCCTACTTTCCGGAAGACCATCGTCTCGAGGTGGTTCCCGACTGGATCTGCGAGATCCGGTCTCCCTCCACGGCAAGTAGGGATCGTGAGGTCAAGATGCCGCTCTACACCCATTATGGAGTGCAGTACGTATGGCTGATCAATCCGATCAAGCATACGCTAGAAGCGTATCGGTTCGACGCCGGCGCTTGGGTTGAAATCGGCCGCTTTACCGATGCTGATCGGGTTGCCGTACCACCGTTCGAGGCTATAAGCCTCGATCTGGAAGTCCTCTGGGGGCCTCGGCGGCCGACTCTCGTGTGAACTTTGGGTAACGCTTGGGTATTGTTTCAACCGTGATTCGCGTGATTCGTCGTTTTCCTTTTGTTTTCCCTTCGGCGACCACAGCGCATAGGCTGGGCAATGGATGGCTGTATTTGGTCCTGTTCCCCGGAGATCATAGATGTTGCCGCAGGCCGTAGCAAGACAAGACACCTTCTTCACCTGGGCCGACTACCGTACCTGGCCGGACGACGAACGGTGGGAACTTATCGCGGGCGTGGCCTATGCCATGGCGCCGGCGCCATCCACCAGGCACCAAAATATTACCCTGAATCTGGCCTCCCGGCTCCGAGAGAGGCTGGCCGGTAAACCCTGTCGCCCTTTTATAGCCCCCACGGATGTCAAGCTCTCGGATCTGGATGTGGTACAGCCCGACATCCTGGTGGTCTGCGACCCCGCCCGCATCACGCCTACCCACATCGAAGGCGCCCCGGAGGTGGTGATCGAGGTCCTCTCCCCCACAACCGCCGCCAAGGATCTGCGGCAGAAGAAATCACTCTACGAAGGGGCCAGGGTGCGCGAGTATCTGGTGATCGACCCCCTGGAAGAATACGCCATCCGCTTTCTGCTCGGGGCCGACGGCTTCGACAAAGGCACCGTCTTCGCCGCCGATGAGCTATTGGTCATCGCCACCCTGGAGGAACTGGAGATGCCCTTGTGGGAAGTGTTCGAAGTGGAAGGGCCGCACGATAAGACAGGCGCGGAATAGGTCGAACCGCAAAGGCCCGAAGGACAAGGGTAGGATGTGGTGAGCCGCCAGGTGCGGGACGCGCCCGGCGGCGAACCGCATCTTTGGACGGCGGCGTGCCCAACACTGAGGTATTGTCATAACTTAAGAGGCTGTGTAAAAAGGGTCGTAGGCCAGAGTCGGGAGTAAGCTGGGTCTCGTCCTTTGACCCAGCCTATCGGATTAAAATCAATGACTCAGTTTTTAGGCAGCCTCTTAAAGTGGTTCGGTTATGCGACCTAGGGGGTGTTCTCAATCAACAACCTGAATCCGTGAGGTCAACGCCAGGGTTGAACTTAACTATACGGAATGATAAGTTATGGGCTTAACATTTCCGCTTGACGGGTGCACAATGCTCTCAAGTCGAGAGGAAATGCCATGAACCTGCAAACCGTCTTCCAACGCTTCCCCGATCAAGAAGCCTGTATCGAGCATCTTGAACACATTCG
>Ga0209458_1000296_pt1 | contig 20014 bp, 23 predicted proteins | sample WorMetLIZAISLAND_FD_187411 | JGI IMG/M metagenome (GOLD analysis project Ga0209458, IMG submission 187411) | Marine gutless worms symbiont microbial communities from Max Planck institute for Marine Microbiology, Germany - Inanidrilus manae... ...
TCTCGGCCGGCTCTTTCTTGCTCATCGATTTCTGCCTCATCTTCGTTCCCTTCGGTCACTACGATGAGCCAGAAATCCTCCCTTGTGAAAACCCCTCAATGTGTCCCAAGGGTGCTGACGTCAGACAAAGCGACGTCCTCGCGGAGTGCGTGGCCCTGATCGAGCCCGGCGCTCAAAGGAGAGGTATTAAGATTGTCGAGCTCTTCGCGGCAGAACCTGTACGTTGCCTTCGCACGGACCGGGTACGGTTCAAGCAGATCTTCCTGAACCTCCTTTCCAATGCCGTCAAATTCAGCGATTACGGCGGTACCGTCACCCTCGGTGCGCGCCCCATGTCGGACGGCTATCTGCACATAACGATTGCGGACACCGGCATTGGTATCGCCAGGGAGGATTTTCCGCGCGTGTTTGAGAGGTTCCAGCGTATCGGAGCCAATTCGATGCAAGCGCGAGAGGGAATGGGCATTGGTCTGTCGGTCACCAAGCTCCTGGTTGAGCGCTTGGCCGGGCGCATCGGATTCACCAGCGAAGTCGGCCTCGGCAGCACGTTTTGGATCGAGTTGCCGCTTACGTCAAACGAAGAAGCCCTTATTTGGACCGCTTCCCTGAGCGTCGGCGTCGATGCCATCGACAAGGACCATCAGGTTATCGTGTCGCTCATCAACAAGGTTACCGACCGGTCCATTGATGAAGCGGATTTGGAGACCGTTATCCAAGACATGATCGAATACACGCGTTACCACTTCCGACGGGAAGAAGCGATCATGAAGCTGTGCGGCTATCCGGATTTCGAGGAACATCGCGCCCACCACCGCAAACTCATCGCGAAAGCGGAAACCATTGCCGCTTCGTGGCGCCGCGACCGTGATCGGGAAGTCCTCCACCAACTCCGCAGATTTTTGCGGGATTGGTGGAGTGACCATATCCTGAACGTGGATACGGAAATCGGTCACTATGCGAAAGGAAAGAGCCAGGACATTCGAATACTGCTCGAGCCGCTTGGTTGACAAGGACCGATTCAGACGCCGGAGACAACAAGGCGATTGACGAGCCGAATCACACTCCTCCCTGGACCAATGCCCGGTTCGTTCGAAAATCCGCATCGTCACCAGCTGAAAGGGCTCGATGCCCTGTTTCGCCTCTCTTCCAGGCGCGAAACCGAAAGTCCGGCAACCAATGGCGGTCTATTCCCAAATCCTCATTCACGCCCGTTAACACATGTGACAGGCTATCTTCGTATTCCATTCATCGCATTTGAGTATGGTTCTAAAGAGTGGTCTTCCTGGGGATAGTGCATCCAAGAATGTCGGACATTCCTAAAAACAAAAGTGCCGTTCCCCATATGGCGAGCCGCGCAAGACCCATTCGAACCGGAGAGAGAACGCAATGCATTGCTTAGGGAATACTGCGATCGACTCGCGCGTCCACGGAGATGCCAAATGGCCGGAAACCGCATGGGAAATCGTCAACAACCTCTCCGCCCCGACAAACGTCGCTAGATTCGATGGCGTTCGAGTGGAGCCAAATGCGAACAGCCAAAAAGCGCCGCCGCACCGTTCCGGAAATGCCGTTAGGGGGAAAAATCCGAAATGTCACAAGTTGAAGCGATCAACGTCGATCTTCGCCATGCCATCTTAATGATCGCGCGGGCGCTCGATTACGTGGGAATCGACGACTACAACCATGGTCATCGGGTCGGCTATATTGCTTACGAATGTGCCAAGAAACTGGAATGGGCCGAAAGTCGTCAGGAGTTCGTATTTTTTGCGGGATTGCTTCATGATTGCGGGGTCTCATCCGGTTCGGAACAAAAAAGACTCCTGGGTGATCTGGATCCGAAGGGACCGAAAGGGCATTGCATGCGGGGGCATCAGTTCCTCGACAATTGCGTCGTTCTTCGTCCTTTCGCGGAGGCCTGCCGGTACCATCATACGCCCTGGCACAAACTCAAGGATTTGGATATCGATCCCGTCGACCGTGACGCTGCGGCCCTGATCTTTCTCGCCGACCGGGTCGATACGATTCGCAAGGGCCTGGTTGAAGGGGTCCATCCCGACACGATTATCCTGCACAGCCAGCGTATTGTTGAAGAAGTCCAGGCTCGTTCCGGTACTCTGTTTAAACCGGAGTATTGTCAGGCCCTGGTCGAGTTGGTCGAACTTGAAGGGTTTTGGTACTCGATGAACCAAGAATTCATCGAGGACATCGGTATATCGCTGAACAGCAGCGGCACCTACGACATGCGGCTTAGTATTGCCGAGGTCATTAATCTGGCGATGTTCCTGTCACGGATCGGCGATGCAAAAAGCCCGTTTACCAGCCACCATTCGGAGCGGGTCGCATTGATTGCAAGCGAATTGTCGGCTGAAATGAATTTGTCCGAATGGGATCAGAAACAAATTCAGGTCGCCGGATTACTACACGACGTTGGAAAGCTCGGTGTTCCAGACGAGATCCTCGAAAAGAAGGGTAAGCTCGACGATTCGGAATTCGCCCGAATGAAGCGGCATATCGTCGATACACGAATGGCGCTTCGTTGGTGCTTCAAGGACTCGCCGATCCCGGATTGGGCGGCGAATCACCACGAGCGACTCGACGGCACCGGATACCCTTATCGCCTCACCGAAGCCGACCTGGATTTGCCATCACGGATCATGGCCGTAGCCGACATTTTCCAGGCTCTGGCCCAGAAACGGCCGTATCGAGAGCGGATGGAATATCCGGAAATCCTGAAGATCATGACCCCTTTGGCGGCGAACGGAAAAATCGACGGGGACGTATTTGGGGTCATCCAGAACCGCATCGACGACTACTATGAACTGGCCACCGGTTGACGTTTGATCCGATGCGCATCGTGTCGGCGTCCGGCGAAACTGTTACACCAGCCACGAAAGTCCCCGAAAGCGGTTTAGGTTAACGACAGGAAGTTAGACCCCTGTTACATCTATCTTTAAACCGGGCATCCCGGCCAGGTTGATCGCGTCGCCTCCGACTTCTGTTTTTGGAACCGCCGAGGCATCTGGTTGGTGCCGCCGGGGAGTCCGCTGTCGGAAGACGACTGGGACGAGGACCCGGACCCGCCGACACTGCAGGAATAGTTCTGCGAAGTTATTTGAAAGCGGAATGGGCGCCGCCAGACCGCTGGACCTTGAAAATGGATCCGGACTCGGGGCTAAGCGGCAAGGGTATGCGAACGGGGTTGGCTTCGATCCGGGGTTGCAAGGACGGTTTTCCGCAGAACACGCCGTCCGGGTTGGAATGATCCAGAATCGGCCCACGGTGCGACCCCGGGATCACCTGCAATGGTCCGTTCTCTTCGTCGACGTCGTCCACCATCACGCCAACGGCGAGCAGGTCATCGTTCGTATGCGGATAGAGGGCCCAGTCCTGGTGCCACTCGACGGCCATGCCGCCGCCCGGCGCCTTGATGTTAAGCTTCGCCGTCTGCAGCGCCACGTCGGCGCCCAGGAGGTCGGTGAGCACGTCAATGATGCGACTGTTGACCAGGACGTCCCAATAGACCGGGTCCTGCTTGTGCGGCAGTTTGATGCGGGTCAGGCGGGGATTGTCGGCTGAATGTCCTTCGTCGAGATCGTATTGGTCGTTGGTCTCGGCGACCGTCCGCGACGCGTCGATGAGCGCGTCGGTGGTCCGGCGGAGTGTTGCCAGTTACTCTACGGAGATGGCGTTCTCCAAAAGGAGGTAACCCTGATCCTTGTACCGTGCGATTTCCAAGGTGCTGAGTGTCACGGTGCGCTCCTCCCGAGAACCGACCAAGACCCAAATACCTTTCCGGCCTAAAGGGTATCCACTCTTTCGGTGTTTCGGAAGTTTTCTGCTCATATTGGTTGCTGAACCTTCTAAGAGGCGTCCGTAAAGCCATTAATTTAGATCCGGCGCATCCCCAAACCCGCAAATAATCTATGGACAAACGCTTAAATACGCATTACAGTACCGAATTATGTATTAAGCCTCCCTGTCGCCGGTCCGCCTGAGAATGGGGCGGGCCGGCACCTCAGAGGAGACACGGGGGTTCAACCCCGGGGGGACAAGGGACCATGAACACTTCTGCGCACCGCTGGATGATGACCGAAGTCGGCAAGCCGCTGACCCGGGAAGACTTCGTGCCGACACCGCCGGCCAACAGTGAAGTCACCGTCGCCGTCGACGGCTGCGGTGTCTGCCATACGGATCTGGGTTTTCTATACGACGGCGTGCGCACCAACCACGAGTTGCCGCTCTGCCTCGGCCATGAGATCGCCGGTCGTGTCGTCGACACCGGCCCCGGCGCCGAGGACTGGTACGACAAGCCGGTGATCATCTCGGCCGTTATCCCCTGCGGCGAATGCGACGTCTGCAAACGGGGCCGCGGCACCATCTGCCGCAACCAGAAAATGCCCGGCAACGACATCCACGGCGGTTTCGCCTCGCACATCACGGTGCCGGCAGGCGGTCTCTGCGAAGTCGATACGGCGCGACTCGCCGCCCGCGGTATGGAACTGGGCGACCTTTCGGTGGTCGCCGATGCCGTCACCACACCCTACCAGGCGGCGGTGCAAGCCGAAGTGACGCCGGGTTCCCTCGCCATCGTCATCGGCGTCGGCGGGGTCGGCGGCTACGCCGCTCAAATCGCCGCCGCCATGGGCGCCACCGTTGTCGCCATCGACGTCGACGACGAGAAACTGAAAATGATCGGCGAGTACGGTGCCGCCGCCTTCAATGCCGGCGAACTGTCGGGGCGCGACCTCAAGAAGGCCATCGGCGGCTTCGCCAAGGAAAACGGCCTGCCCTTGACCGAGTGGTTCATCTTCGAATGTTCGGGCACGGCGGCCGGCCAGGAAACCGCTTTTGGTTTGCTGGTCCACGGCGCCACCTTGAGTGTCGTCGGCTTTACCATGGCGAAGCTTGAGCTGCGGCTGTCGAACCTGATGGCCTTCCATGCCCGGGCGCTCGGCAACTGGGGCTGCACGCCGGACCTCTATCCGGGCGCGTTGGATCTGGTGCTCGACGGCAAGGTCCAGGTGCTGCCCTTCGTCGAACGCCACCCGCTCGACGACATCAACCGGATTTTCGAAGCGGCCCATGGCCACGAATTGAAACGCCGCGCCATCCTGGTGCCGCAACACGGATAGTTTTTGGAGTTTTTCAAACCATGCCCGATATCGACGCCATAATCGCCGAAACCAAACCGGAAGCGCTGAACGACCACAACCTGATCGCCGCGGCGGAAACCGTCGTTCCCGGCATCTTGTACGACAAGCGCCCGGCCAGGCGCCTCGACGGCTCGCCGGCGGACGGCCTCTACAACGTCTGGATCACCCTCGACAATCCCAAGCAGTACAACTCCTACACCACCGACATGGTCAAGGGCGCCATCCTCGCCTTCCGCCGCGCCTCCGTCGACCGCGAGGTCAACGCGGTCGTCTTCACCGGCACCGGCGACAAGGCCTTCTGCACCGGCGGCAACACCAAAGAGTACGCCGAGTACTACGCCGGCAACCCGCAGGAATACCGCCAGTACATGCGGCTATTCAATGACATGGTCTCGGCCATATTGGGCTGTGACAAGCCAGTGATCTGCCGGGTTAACGGCATGCGCATCGGCGGTGGCCAGGAGATCGGCATGGCCTGCGACTTCTCGGTGACCCAGGACCTATCCAACTTCGGCCAGGCGGGGCCCAAGCACGGTTCGGCCGCCATCGGCGGGGCGACGGACTTTCTGCCGGTGATGATCGGCTGCGAACAGGCGATGGTCTCAGGCACGCTCTGCGAGCCCTTCTCAGCCCACAAGGCCTACCGGTTGGGCATCGTTTCCGGCATTGTTCCGGCGCTTAAAGTGAACGGTGACTTCGTTCCCAACCCGACCGTGGTCACGGACCGCATGTTCGACGACTACGGCCGCATCGTGCACGGTGAGTTCAAGACCGGCGCCGACTTCAAGGCCGGGCGCGAGACCATTAAATCGGGCGAGGTCGATCTCAGCTTGCTCGACGCCGAGGTCGAGAGCCTTTGCGCGAAACTGATCGAGACCTTCCCTGAGTGCATGACCAAGAGCCTCGAGGAACTGCGCAAGCCCAAGCTCAACGCCTGGAACGCCAACAAGGAGAACTCGCGCTCCTGGCTGGCGCTCAACATGATGAACGAAGCGCGCACCGGGTTCCGGGCCTTCAACGAGGGAACCAAGGAGACCGGCCGTGAGATCGATTTCGTCAAGCTGCGCCAGGCGCTGGCCGTCGGCACGCCGTGGACGCCGGAACTGATCGATAGCCTGATACCGGGAGCCGGCAGCGATGGGTGAGGCGCCGCTCACGGTCTGGCGCGAGGACGACGGGCGGCTGCTCAGGCTGCGCCTCGGCCGGCCCAAGGCCAACATCGTCGACGCCGAGATGATCGCGGCGTTGGATGCCGCCTTCGAAAGCGTCAACGAAAGCCGCGATGCCCAAGCTGTTCTGCTCGACCACGCCGGACCTCACTTCAGCTTCGGCGCCAGCGTCGAGGAACACCTGCCCGACCAATGCGCCACCATGCTTTCCGCTCTGCATAGCCTGATCAAAAAGATGGTCGCCTGCCCCGTACCGATCCTGGTCGCCGTCAAGGGCCAATGCCTCGGCGGCGGTCTCGAAGTGGCCATGGCCGGCAATCTGCTTTTCGTCACCCCCGACTCCAGCCTCGGCCAGCCGGAAATCAAACTGGCTGTCTTCGCGCCGGCGGCGAGCTGCCTACTGCCGCGCCTGGTCGCCCGCCAGCATGCCGAAGACATGCTATACTCGGGCCGCTCGATCAGCGGCGAACGGGCCGCCGAGATCGGCCTCGCCGTCAAGGCCGACGACAATCCGGAAGCGGCGGCTCTCGATTACTACAACGACAATTTGGCCGGCCTTTCCGGGAGTTCGCTGAGCTTCGCCGTCGGCGCGGCGCGGGCCCGGTTCCGCGACGAGGTGACGGCCGACCTCGACCGGGTAGAAGAACTCTACCTCAACGGCCTGATGAAGACCCACGACGCCGTCGAAGGCCTCGAAGCCTTCATCGAGAAACGCAAAGCCAATTGGGAGCACCGCTAATCATGAAAAAGGTCTCCGAGATCGTCGATTATTGCCAGGAGCTCTATGAAGACCTGGACTTTACCGCGGCGCGCGAGTGGAAGGACGCCGAGCCGGGCCGCAAGGTCATCGGCTACATGCCGGTCTACGTGCCGCGCGAAATCATCCACGCCGGCGGCATGTTGCCCCTTGGGATCCTCGGCGGCGGCGACAACATGGAGGTCATCCACGGCGACGCCTACTACCAAAGCTACATCTGCCGCATCCCGCGTTCGACCATCGAATTGGCCATCACCAAGCGCCTCGAGTTCGTTGACGGCATGCTGTTCCCGTCGATCTGCGACGTCATTCGCAATCTGTCGGGCATGTGGAAGATGATGTTCCCCGACGTCTACGCGCGGTATTTCGACGTGCCGCAGAATTACCAGGACGAGATCGGCGGCAAATACTACACCCACGAACTGCACGAACTGAAGCGCGGCCTCGAAGGCGTCGTCGGGCGGACCATCAGCGATGACGACATCCGCCGTTCGATCGCGGTCTTCAACGAGAACCGCAAGCTGGTCAACGACGTCTACGATTACCGCACTAAAGCGCCCTGGAAAGCGCCGGCCTGGGAGGTCTATCTCCTGATGCGGGCGGGCATGGTGTTGCCGGTCGAGGACCATTCGCAATTGATACAGGATTATCTGGCCGCCGCCGAAGCCGAGGACCGGCCCATGCGCGACAACTGCCGCATCATCCTGCAAGGATCCTTCTGCGAACAACCGCCGCTCAATCTCGTCAAGTCGATCGAACTGGCGGGCTGTTATATCGTCGACGACGACTACATGCTGGTCACCCGCTGGCTGCTCAAGGACGTGCCGACCGACGGCGACCCCATCGCCAACCTGTCGGACGCCTTCATCAAGTATTCGACGGAAACGGCGGCCAAATACGAACCGGACGGATCGCGCAAGGGTAAGTATCTGGTCGATGCTGTCCGCCAGCGCGCCGCTGAGGGCGTCATCTTCGCCGCCCCCAGCTTCTGCGATCCGGCGCTTCTCGACCGCCCGATGCTGGCCGGCGCGCTGAGCCGCGAAAACATCCCGCACATTTCGTTCAAATACGCCGAGAACTCCGGCCAAATGCAGCCGATCCGCGAGCAGGCCGGAACCTTCGCCGACACCATCAAATTGTGGAGTGAAGCATGAGCACCCAGACTCCGACCCAAGAGGTGGTCAAAGAACCTTCGATGCTAAAGCAGAAGGAGATGATCGCCGACAATTACGAGAAACTGACCAGTGCCACCGAACGCGGCCAGAAGGTGTCGGCCACCTACGTTCCCGGCAATCTCAACGAACTGGTCATGTGCTTCGACATGCTCAACAACCTGCCGGAGATCAACGCCATCCAGAACGGCATGCGCAAGAAGTCGGGCGGCATGATCATGGATGCCGAGAAGATGGGCCATTCGGAGGATGTCTGCACATACGTTAAAGCCGACATCGGCAATATGGCCAAGGGCTCAATCGCGCCCAACGGCAAGCCGATGCCGGTACCGGACCTGTTACTGCTCTCCTATACGGGCTGCTTCACCTTCATGAAGTGGTTCGAACTCCTGCGTGACCAGTACGGCTGCCGAACTGTAATGCTGCAGGTCCCCTATGAGGGCGACGGCCACACCACCGACAACATGCGCGATTACGCGGTCAAACAACTCAAGGAAGAGGTGATCCCGACCTTCGAGGAAGTCTCTGGGGTCAAGTTCGACATCGACAAACTGCGTGAGATCCTCAAGAAGTCCGCACAAGCCGAGGACGATTTCGTCTGGGTCCTGCAGAGCGCCAAGAACAAGCCGTCGCCCATCGACGCCTACTTCGGCGGCGTCTACTACATCGGCCCCATCTTCACGGCGTTCCGCGGCACTGACGAGGCCGTCGATTACTACAAGATCCTGAAAGGCGAGATCCAGCAGCGCATGGAAAGGGGCGAGGGACCGATCACGCCGGACGGCGACATGGGCGAGGAGAAGTACCGCCTAGTCGTCGAGGGCCCGCCAAACTGGACCAGTTTCCGTGATTTCTGGAAGATGTTTGCCGATGAGGGTGCGGTTGTCGTCGCTTCAACCTACACCAAGGTCGGCGGCGTTTACGACTACGACGGTTTCCGCCACGACCCGGACCGGCCGTTGGAGAGCCTCGCCGAATACTGTCTGGGCTGCTACACCAACCGCAATCTGCCGAGCCGCGTCGACATGGTCGAGACCTACATGAACGAGTACCAGGCCGACGGATTCCTGGTCAACTCGATCAAGAGCTGCAACAGCTTCTCGGCTGGCCAACTGATGATGATGCGCGAAGTCGAGAAGCGTATCGGCAAGCCGGCCGCCTTCATCGAGACCGATCTCGTCGATCCGCGCTACTTCTCGCCGGCCAACGTCAAGAACCGGCTGGAGAGTTATTTCCAGATGATCGACCAGAAACGCACTGGCGGCGGTTCGCCGGCAGCGGCAGCCTGACGGGACGGGGGAGACGAACACATGGAATGTTTCATCGGCATCGACCTCGGCTCGACAACGACCAAGGCCGTCCTCATGGACGAGAACTTCGAGGTCCTTGGCCGCGGCATCACCAACTCACGCTCCAACTACGAGACGGCGGCCGCCGTCGCCAAGCAGGAAGCCCGCTTGGGCGCGAGGCTGACGCTGTTCAGCAGAAACCTCGGAGACGCCGTGAAGGCCGAGTACGTCGAAGAACTGCTAGAGGACCTGGAGCTCAACATCCGCATGATCCAGTTTCTGGAACAGCTCGAGGACCTGCGCGAGACCTGCGCTGGCCACGTCCGCGACGGCCAGGAAGGAGTCCTCGACGCTTTGAACGAAGTGTTCCACCGCATCGAGGAAGAAGCCCCTGGCATGTTCAGCCGCGACGCCAAGCGCAAGTCCGACTTCTTCCGGGACATCGCTGGTTCGCGAGTGATGGCGCTGGGCGAAGAGGTCGCGAAGGAGGCGGACGTTCCCTTCGACACGCTTCTCAACCTCTATGACAAATCGATCATCGACGTCGAGAACCGCCCACCCGAGGGCAACATGGGAAAGAAGTTCAGGCGCGGCTTGCACCGGGTCGTCGAGACGGAACCGCACCTTCAGGTCGACGAAGACAAGGCACAAGCCGCCATGGGCCAGGCCGTCGACGTCGAACTGGAAGAAACCTACGTGGTCGGCACCGGCTACGGCCGCGTCACCCTGCCCTTCCCCAAGGAGCACATCCGTTCCGAGATCCTGTGTCACGGATTGGGCGCCCATATGATGTACGAGGATACTCGGACCGTGCTCGACATCGGTGGCCAGGACACCAAGGCCATCCAGGTCGACGGCCAAGGCATCGTCGAGAACTTCCAGATGAACGACCGATGCGCCGCCGGTTGCGGCCGCTACCTGGGTTACATCGCCGACGAGATGAACATGGGGCTGCACGAACTCGGCCCCTTGGCCATGAAGGCGACCAAATCGGTGCGCATCAACTCGACCTGCACGGTCTTCGCAGGCGCCGAGTTGCGCGACCGTCTGGCGCTTGGCGAGAAGCGGGAAGACATCCTGGCCGGGCTGCACCGGGCCATCATCCTGCGCGCCATGTCGATCATCTCACGTTCCGGCGGCATCACCGATCAATTCACCTTCACCGGTGGCGTCGCCAACAATGAGGCGGCGGTGACCGAACTGAAGAAACTGATCAAGGAAAACTACGGCGACGTCACCATCAACATTAACCCGGCCAGCATCTACACCGGCGCCCTGGGCGCGGCCACTTTCGCGCGGCGCGCCGTCAACTGATCGGAGGAGACCAGACATGACCATTACAGCAGGCATCGATGTCGGCACCGGCGCCGTCAAGGCCGTGGTCTTCGACGTGGAGGACGGCGGCAACGGCGAGATCAAATGGCTGAGCCGGCACATCGAAAAGATCCGCCAGCGCGATCCCTTGAAACTGGCCCGTGAATCCTATGACGCGGCTCTCGAAGATGCCGGCGTCCCGGCCGACGACGTCGCCTACGTGGCGACGACAGGAGAAGCGGAGAGTCTCGATTTCTCGACCGGCCACTTCTATTCAATGACGACGCACGCAAGAGGCGGCATCTTCCTCAAGCCCGAGGCCCGTGCCGTCCTCGATATCGGCGCCTTGCACGGCCGCGCCATCGTCATCGACGAGAGGGGCAAGGTGCTGAGCTACCGCATGACGTCGCAATGCGCGTCCGGCTCGGGGCAGTTCCTGGAGAACATCGCGCGCTATCTCGGCATTACGCTCGAAGAGATTGGCGAGTTGTCCACCCAGGCCGACGATCCCGAGAAGGTGTCGTCGATCTGTGCAGTGTTGGCTGAGACCGACGTCATCAACATGGTGTCGCGCCAGATCACGGCGGCGAACATCCTGAAAGGCATCCACATGTCCATGGCGACCCGCCTGGTCAAGCTGTTGCGCGCCATCAAGGTCAAGGAAGGCGACGTCCTAATGACCGGTGGCCTGGCCTTGGACACCGGCCTTCTGGCGGCGCTCAACGAATCCATGGTCGAGCAGAAGGTCGCCGTCGATGTCCACAACCACCCGGATTCCATCTATGCCGGTGCCATCGGCGCCGCCATCTGGGGCGCCTTCCGCCACGAAAAGCTGGCCCGCCTGGGTCAATTGGCCATGGCATCGTAAATCAACGGTCAAAGGCGGAGGAACCGGACCATGGCCCTGATGATCACCGAAGACTGCACCGGCTGTGACGCCTGTGTCGATCCCTGCCCCAACGAAGCGATTTCCTACGGCGATCCTATTTTCATTATCGATGCGCTCAAGTGCACCGAATGCGTCGGCGCCGAAGACGAGCCGCAATGCGAGTTGGTTTGCCCCGCCGATTGCATCGTGCCCAACCCGGATTTCGAGGAATCTCAGGATGAATTGCAGGCCAAGTACGAAGCCCTGCACAGCTAACTCCAACCGGCGGAGATCTATCCTGTGACCGAAGCTTTCATTTGCGACGGCATACGCACGCCCATTGGTCGCTATGGCGGCAACCTGGCCCCTGTGCGCACGGACGACCTCGGTGCCATTCCGATCACGGCCCTGATCGACCGCAATACCGGCGTTGACTGGGCCGCGGTGGATGACGTCATCTACGGTTGCGCCAACCAGGCCGGCGAGGACAACCGCAATGTGGCCCGTATGTCGGCACTTCTGGCTGGCCTGCCGACCAGTGTGCCCGGCGCCACCATCAACCGGCTCTGCGGCTCGGGCATGGATGCCGTCGGCCAGGCGGCGCGTGTCATCAAGGCCGGCGAGGCGGACTTGGTCATTGCCGGCGGCGTCGAAAGCATGTCGCGGGCACCCCTGGTCATGCCGAAAGCCGATACCGCTTTTTCGAGGAAGGCCGAGCTATACGACACGACGATCGGCTGGCGCTTGGTCAACAAACTGATGAAGGAGCGCTACGGCATCGATTCCATGCCCGAGACGGCGGAGAACGTGGCCGCGGAATTTTCGGTCCAACGAGAAGACCAGGACGCCTTCGCGCTCCGTTCCCAGGCCCGCGCCGCCAAGGCCCAGGCCGCCGGCATCCTCGCTGAAGAAATCGTGCCAGTCACAATACCGAAACGGAAGGGGGATCCGTTGATCGTCGACACGGACGAACACCCGAGGGCCGATACAACTCTGGAACGGCTGGCCTCGTTGCCGACGCCGTTCCGTGACGGCGGCACCGTAACCGCCGGCAACGCGTCCGGCGTCAATGACGGCGCCGCGGCGCTCATCGTCGCCTCAGGGGACGCAGTGAAAAAGCGCGGGCTCGAGCCCGTGGCGCGGGTGCTGGCCACAGCGGTCGCCGGTGTGGAGCCGCGGATCATGGGCATCGGACCGGTGCCGGCGACGGAGAAGTTGATGGCCAAAACCGGGCTTAGCATCGAGGACTTCGGCGTTATCGAGCTGAACGAGGCCTTCGCTGCCCAGGCTCTCGCCTGCCTGCGCGGCCTCGACCTGCCCGTCGACGCCGAGCAGGTCAACCCGAACGGCGGCGCCATTGCGCTCGGTCATCCGCTCGGCATGAGCGGCGCCCGATTGGTGCTGACGGCGGTCCGGGAGATGAACCGCCGCCGCGCCCGGTACGCGCTGGTGACCATGTGCATCGGTGTCGGCCAGGGTATCGCGCTGGCTTTGGAGCGTGTTTAAGCGATAACCGATTGATCCATCCGTCAGGCGTAGGGTCCGGGCTCGAATTGGGCAGTCTCATCGAACAGATGGATCTCGCAGTTGGCGAGCTTCTGCCCGGTCAGGGCCTTGAACAGGTTTCCGTGTCCGATCAGGGCCATGTTTCGGTCCGGCTGCGCGACCAACCAGTTTCGGAATTCGGCGACACGTGCCTCGAACACTGGAACCGGTTCGCGCGCGACACCGTGTTCGTTGGCCGGGCCTTGGTGCCACCAGATGTCCTCCAAATGATCGAATTCGACCACTGGAAACTGGGCGGCGAGCTGGGCCGGGGATCGGCCGACATCGCAACTGTGTGTCAGCAATTCGCGGGCCCGGGCATCGACTTCGATGGGTGGACCGCCGTCAAAGATATGCAGCGCCGTTTCGATGGCCCGGGTCAAGGGCGAGGTGACGACCCGCTCGATTCCGAGACTGGCAACTTGGTCGCGTATCCCCCTCGCCTGTTCGCGGCCGCGGGGCGAAAGGGGCGCGTCGAATACGAGGGGGTCATCGCCACCCCGCTCGAAGACGGCGTTGAACTCGGACTGGCCGTGTCGGATACAGTAAATGGCCATCGCTAAGTGGCGTTAAAGGCCGCTCCTGAGCGCTTCGGCGAGGGCGGCCAGTAGTTCCGCCTGCCCATCGGCATTGTCTCTACTGAGATCCGGTTGTTTCGGCCATCCCGTATCGACGAAGTCGATGCCTTGGAAGGATTGCGGTGCGTCGTATCGGGGGATGACGTGGTAGTGCAGGTGGGCGTCAACCATCATCAGCATCAAATAGTTGATCTTTTGATACCCGAAGACTTGCCTCAGGGTGGTTTCCGCTTTGACGACGACGTCACGAAAATCTTCCGCCTCACCGACCGTCATATCCGACAGGCGCTCGGCGAAGCGGTTCAGCGAGATCACCGAAGCACCGAGAGTCGGCTGCCCAGGACGCACAGACCAGGTCCAACCGTCATTTTTGTAGACGGTCAGTTGGTCCAATTGAAAGGCCTGGCGGAATTCTTCGTAGGTTTGTGTCACGGAATTCACCCTTTGTTGTCTGGGCAGTCTATCAGGGTTTAACGGTGGGTGTAGACGTTTTGGGCTGTTCCCACTTAATGCGCTCCAAGCGGTAAACGTAACATTCCTCTTTGTCGAAGCGGCGGCGTTCAATCCGTTCGAATCCCAACCGTTCGTAAAACCGGTGGGCGCGGTGGTTGGAGACCGAAGGGTCGAGGAGGACGGCGGTCACCGAGACATCGGCAAAACAGCGTCCGAGCGCCAGGTCCATCATCCGGGTCCCTAGCCCCGCCCCAGGTCCGTCTCCTCACCAATCCAGATGTCGAGGGCGCGAAGGCCGGGCCCGACGTCGCCCCAGTAATGGGTCTCTTCGCACGCCGGGTCGATGATTTGGACGAAACCGATGGGGCGGCCCTCCTCCTCGGCGATCAACATGTCCAGCCAATCGGCACGGCGCCTGAGTTCGGCGGGCCAATCCCAACCTTCGTCCTCACCCATTGCGGCGACGACATGGGGTTTGCTGTCCCAATATTGAAGGAGATCCAGGTCGGAGAGTTGGGCGTCGCGTAGCTTCATAGGCGTAGAGATAGTCCGGCCCGCCCCCGTTGGCCAACCTGTCTTGATGACCTGCAGGTTGCCAATCCTTTTCGCTGCCGGAAAAGGCGTCTAGTCTCGGCGGTGTGGAGGGGATTGCCGTGGTCCATTGCAGGAACCTGACCGGTATCGAAGTGCTGGCGCCGAGCCAGCGCCGCTTGGTATTGCGCCCACTAGCGCCGGAGGATCGTGATGATTTGGCCCGCGCCATCGACCGGCTATCAGGTACGACTCGCTATCACCGCTTTCACAGCCGAGGATTTCGTGCCGGCCGCCAGGAGATCGATTACCTGTGTCGCGTCGACGGCAGCGATCATGTCGCCTGGTGTCTGATTGACCGGGCCACCTACGAAGGTGCCGGCCTCGGCCGCTGGGTTCGCAACAGACGGACTCCCAACGTCGCCGAGGCTGCCGTCACGGTCTGTGACGGTTTCCAAGGTCAAGGATTGTCGAAGGTTCTGCTCGGCACCTTGATGGCCTCGTCACGAAGCCTCGGAATCGACACCCTCGTTGGGTTGGTGCTCAACGACAATAACCGGGCGCTTCGCCTCATGGAGCGGCTTGGCGCGTCAATGGTGCCCGATGATCCGGGAACGGCGGCGAGCCATCTGTCGACAGACCCAACTCGGCTACCGAACACAGACACAGGGCGCACCGTTCGTGAATGGGCCGCCCGGGTTACCGCCTATTCGGACCCCCCGTTGGCACCGGTGGCGAACCAGGCCTGAAATTGTTCCTCTGTGACGTTGCCGCCGCAGAGAATGGTCGCGACCCGTTTCCCCTGGAAGCGCGCCGGATTGGTCAGTAGGGCGGCGATGCCGACGGCGCCCGACGGTTCGATCAAAAGACCGGTATGATGTAACAAGAGGCGCATCGCTTTCAAAGTGGTCGCGTCGTCGACCAACACCACGTCGTCCACCGTGCCTTTCATGTCATCCAGGGCCTCGGGCACTGGTACCCGCACCCCGATGCCGTCGGCAATGGTATCGACCGTTTCCGTGGTGACCAGCGATCCCGAGGCCCAGGACCGCTGCATGGAAGGCGCGCCTGTGGCGCAGACGCCGATGACCTCGGCCGCCGGCGCATGGGCCTTGACCCAGGTGCTGATACCGTTGATCAGCGCCCCGTTGCCCAGCGCCACCAGGACGGCATCGAAGGGATCTGGCCATTGCAACAATTCGACGGCCATGCTGCCCGCACCCTCGCTGACTGCCGGTTCCTTTCCGTCCTCGACAAAGGGAAAGCCGTTCTCCTCGGCGTGTTCCCGGGCCCGGGCCTTGGCCGCATCGAAATCATCGCCGCCAAGGACCACCTCCGCCCCCAGCGCCTGCATGCGCGCGACCTTCAGCGGATTGGCCTTCTCGGCGGCGAAGACGGTGAACGGGATTCCCCTGGCCCGGGCGGCGACGGCCAGGCCCTGGCCGTAGTTACCGGCAGAAGCGGCAATCAGCGGCGTCTTGTCTTTCAGTTGATGAACGTAATAGCTGGGTCCGCGCCCCTTGAAAGACCGGATCGGGTTCAGGGTCTCGACCTTGAGTACGGTCTCGGCGCCGAGGACTTCCGATAGCGTGTCAAAAGCGAGCTGCGGGCTGTTCCGAAACACGGGATCGATGACGCGGGATGCCTCCTCGATATTGGCGAGCGACAGACGGTCGGGCATAGCGGTTCCTCCGGTTGCGTTGCGAAACCTAAGCGAGGCGTTGCCTTCGAACAACGGGCAATAAGTGGACCCCCGTCAAGTCTCCTCCACCCGCAGTCCTGGCCAAATCTCCGCCCAGCCCTTGGTAGCAAGACGTTTATGATAAGCCGCCATCTTGTCGGCGCGCTTCCGAGTCTCCGGCGTCGGGCGGACGACGAGGCCGAAGAGATCGTCGAGGCCGAGGGGTGCGAGCACCGAGATCGTGTCATCGGATTCCAAGCGGACGGCGACGGCGGTCGGCGTTTCCAACCAGAAACGGAGAGCGTCCGCCGTACCTTCATAGGGCCGGTCTTGATTGCGTTCATGCATGCGGGCCTGATTGCGCACCGACCAGGTGAGATCGGGACGGATTTCCAGGAGACGCCGTTCGAGAGCCCGATCGGTGGCCGGATCGGTACGGGCGGTGTCAAAATAAAGCACATCGATGTCGCCGAGCGGTGTACGATCCTTACCGGTCAATGCGTCCCAGACCCGGGCCCGTACGAAACCGGCGCCTATGGCCCAATCACGTAAATCAAGTGTGCGCACAGTTTCGAGGACATCCAAGCTCCAGGCGTCGGCAGCGATGATCCGCCGGATACTGACCGATTGGTCATGATCATTCACGGCCAGGCGACATTCGGCGGCATGGACATCAGGATCGCTTCCGTGTTGCCGCCGGTCTTGAGGCCGAAAGTGGTGCCGCGGTCATACAGCAGGTTGAACTCCACATAGCGCCCGCGCTTGACCAGCTGCGCCTTTTTCTGGGCGGCGATCCAGGGCAGGTCCATGGACCGCCGGGCGAGTTTCGGGTAGACGCCGAGGAATGCCTTGCCGACTTCCTTCGTGAAATCGAAATCGCGGTCCCACTCGTCGGTGTTGAGGTTGTCGTAGAATATACCGCCGACGCTGCGGGGTTCGCCCCGGTGCGGCAGGAAGAAGTACTCATCGCACCATTTCTTGAACTTTGGACAATAGTCCGGATCGAAGTCGTCGCAGGCGTGCTTGAAGGCGCGATGGAAAAGCGCCGTCTCCTCATTATCGGGAAAGACCGGCGTCATGTCACCGCCACCGCCGAACCACCCGGTGGTGGTGACGATCATGCGGGTGTTCATATGCGCCGCCGGCACCAGGGGCGACAGCGGGTGGATGACGACAGAGATGCCCGACGCCCAGAAACGCGGGTTCTCGGCGGCACCGGGGATGGCCTTGCGGAATTCTTCGGAGAACTCCCCTTCCACCGTCGAGACGTTGACCCCGGCCTTCTCGAAGACACGGCCGCGGAGGATCGACATGACGCCGCCGCCACCCTTCGAGCCGTCCTCGGCAGGGCGCTGCCAGGCCTTGCGCTCGAAACGCCCCGGTTCCCGCTCGCTCGAGCCGTTGGGTCCGACGACGTCGTCCTCGATAGCCTCCAAGGCGGCGCAAAGGTCGTCACGAAGATGCTCGAACCAGGCCCTCGCCTTGTCCTTGTGTTCGTCGCTGCCGAAGTCCCTGTCCATATGTACCCCCTTTGGTCGGTGTGTCGCCGGTTTACCCTTTTCGGAACCCGCCCAACTGCCGCAAAGACTCACCCAGAACCATGGCAACGCTGGCCGCCAAGTTCAAGGAGCGGACGCCCGAGGCCATGGGGATGGTCAACCGCGCGTCGACGGCCTCATGGACAGTGTCCGGCGCCCCGCCGCTCTCGCGGCCGAAGAGCAGGATGTCGCCGGGCTCGAAGGTGAAATCGCAATAGGCGGTCTCGGCCCGGGTCGTCAGCAATACCCGCCGGCAGCCTCGATGGGCATCTTGGAACGCCGCCCAGTCCACATGGCGAGTCACCACGACCTGATCCAGGTAATCCATGCCCGAGCGTTTCATGTGTTTACCGCCCCAGACGAACCCGCAGGGCTCGATAATGTCGACCGGCACGGCGAGACAGGCCGCCGTCCGCAATACGGCGGCCGTGTTCTGCGGGATGTCCGGTTCGTAGAGGGCGAGGCGCGGGGGAACGTACGTATCGGTTCTTTTGGGCATCTGCGTGATTCTAACACGGGTTGGTTGGGATGGTCAGCCCCGGAGCGCTTCGCCACCCTTCGCAACCGTTGTCGATTTTTGGGCGATTTTCACATCGGAGAATGCAAGGCCTGGTTCTCTATGTTACCTTGGGCTTACGTCGATATCCGAACCCGGTATTGTTCCTGGTGCCGACCCGAACATGCAACCCGTCGCCTGATGTCGCCAGTAAACCGGGTTCATCCACGACCGAATCGGTCGCCAATACTGTCATTTCCCGAAAGGGCCAGAGCGCGCGCAACCCTGTGGCTGCGCGCGGAAAAATACTACTATGGAGATTAGCCATGCCGATGGGCGAAAGGATTATCGAAGTACGTGAGGCCGCCGGCCTTTCGTCGGAACAACTGGCCCGGCGGGTCGGCGTCGTGCCAGAAACCCTGGTAAGTTGGGAATCGGGAAAGTTCGAGCCGCGCGCCAACAAGCTGCTGATGCTGGCCGGCGTCCTCGGCGTATCGGTGTTGTGGCTTGCCGTCGGCGACGACGGCGTCGAACTCGACGGCGAACTGACGGAACTCGACGAAACCCGACCGCTCAAGGTCAAGGTCGCCAGCATCCTGTCGCTGCACGAACAGGCGTCGCGGCAGATTTTCGAATTGCAAGCCGACATCGAACGCCTGCAATCGCAAATCGACGATGGCAAGGACGAAGACGAAGTCCGGGAGGCGAGTTAGGCCGAAACCGTTTGCTAACGGTTGACCGCGGGCGGCGACCGCTTGCATCGAACTTCCCGCCAAGGCGTTTTGCATCTAATCATTCACAAATCATTTGAATATCTATTCATTTGTGAACTAATCACATCGCCGGCCGAGAAAGCCTGTTATTACCGACACCACTGAATGCAGAATGGCCATGGTCCTTCGGGGCCGGGCTAGCGGGTACGGTGGGATTGAGTCATAAAGACGACAGCTGTTTCCAGATCGGTGAAGGCGGCGTTGGCCCTGTTGGGCTTGGGCTTGTGGGGTTCGCAGGCGGTAGCCGAGTCCTTCACCGTCAAGGCCGTTGACCTCGATGACCGCAAGGCTGTCTTCGCCACGGTTGAGACCCTGGACACCACCTCGGCCCGATCACGCATTGGCGGCACGGTGCGGCAGTTGGAAGTCGATGAGGGCAGCGCCGTCGGCGCCGGGCAGGTCATTGCCCGGGGCGAGGATCCGAAGCTGGCCCTGCAATTGAAGGCCGTCATCGCCAAGATCGGGTCGCTCAATTCCCAGCGCAAGCTGGCTGAAACGGAACTGATACGCACCCAGAAACTGCGCCAGCAGGGCGCGGCCAGCCAGGCGACGCTGGATGCAGCGCTTACCAAGTCGTCCGTTAAGAAGCCCTAATTTCGCGGGGGTCTTGGGCTGATTGACGTCCAGAATGTTTCCATGATTTCACGCAACAGATCCGCCAGCCATTTGAGGATGAGGCGCAGGTTGTGGCCGATGG
>Ga0209458_1000297_pt1 | contig 19927 bp, 19 predicted proteins | sample WorMetLIZAISLAND_FD_187411 | JGI IMG/M metagenome (GOLD analysis project Ga0209458, IMG submission 187411) | Marine gutless worms symbiont microbial communities from Max Planck institute for Marine Microbiology, Germany - Inanidrilus manae... ...
TTGCGCCCATTTCGACACCGTCGACGGCGCGATCCCAAACACCTCGGCAACCGCCCGAATGCTCTCGCCCGCCTCATGACGGGCAACAGCACGCTCACGAAGATCAATCGATAGAGGTCGTGCCATATATGTCTGCTGGCCTCCTCATCCAGCACACACGGTGAATCACATCCAACACCCAAAGGGAATCCCTTTTCCCCATTCCGCCTAACTCCGGACCGATCTAGAGATCAAGAAAGACTACCCGCACTGGGCCTTATGCCGCAGGAGGTGGTCGGCCAGCACGATCGCGACCATGGCTTCGGCGACGGGGACGCCGCGGATGCCGACGCAGGGGTCGTGGCGGCCCTTGGTCTTGATGCGGGTGTCCTCGCCGCGCACCGTCACCGTGCGCTGCGCTGTAGCGATGGAGCTGGTCGGCTTGGTGGCCAGGCGGGCGACGATATCGGCGCCGGTAGAGATGCCGCCCAGGGTGCCGCCGGCGTTGTTGGTCACGAACGAGACGTATCGTTTTTTCCGCCCACCCTCCGACCCGTCGGCCATGCGCATCTCGTCGTTGTGCTCGGGGCCGGTCATTTCGACGGCGGCGAAGCCGGCGCCGATCTCGACGCCCTTGGCGGCGGGGATGCTCATCAGCGCCTTGGCGATGTCGGCGTCCAGCCGGTCGAAGGTCGGCGCGCCGAGGCCGGCGGGCACGCCCGACGCGACCACCTCGATCAGCGCGCCCGTCGATGAGCCGGCCTTGCGCACGGTGTCCAGGTGCGCCTCCATGCGCAGCGCCGCCTCGGCGTCGGGGCACCAGAAGGGGTTGCGCGCCGCTTCCTCCCAGTCCCAGAGCGTCCGGTCGATGGCCTCCGGACCCATCTGCACCAGCGCGCCCCGCACGCTGATGCCGTCGCCGAGGACCTTGCGGGCGATGGCTCCGGCGGCGACGCGGATCGCCGTCTCCCGGGCGCTGGAGCGGCCGCCGCCCCGATGGTCGCGCACGCCGTACTTGGCCTGATAGGTCATGTCGGCATGGCCGGGGCGGAACAGGTCCTTGATCGCCTCGTAGTCCTTGGAGCGGGCGTCCTGGTTGCGGATCAGCAAGCCGACGGGCGCGCCGGTGGTGCGGCCCTCGAACACGCCCGAGAGGATCTCGATCGCGTCGGCCTCGCGGCGCTGGGTGACGTGGCGGGACTGTCCCGGCCGGCGCTTGTCGAGCCACACCTGGAGGTCGGCCTCCGTGAGCGGGATCCCCGGCGGCACGCCGTCGACGACGCCGCCGATGGCCGGCCCGTGGCTCTCACCGAAGCTGGTGACACGGAACAGGGTGCCGAAGGTGTTGCCGGACATCGGGGCCTCCACGGCCGAATGGGGTCAGCCCGGAACGATATCTCGCCAGCAGGCTGATGAAAAAGCGATGCCTGGGGCTTGCCCCGTCCTTCGACGCGGCCCCTTGGGCCTGCTCAGGATGAGGCAAGCTGCTGAAGCATTGACCTCATGCTGAGGAGCGTAGCGTCTCGAAGCACGAGGTCAATGACCCAGGCTCGGTTGCCAGTATCCCGCTACTCGTGGTCCTGGCTGTTGAAGTTGGCGAGCATCTCGCGGATCGCCGGCGCCGCGTCGACGGCCAGCATGCCGACGACGTGGTAGCCGCCGTCGACGTGGTGAACTTCTCCCGTCACGCCGGTCGAAAGGTTGCTCAGCAGATAGACGGCGGCGCCGCCGACGTCGTCGAGGTCGATGTTGCGACGGATCGGCGCGTTGTGCTGGTTCCACTTGAGGATATAGCGGAAGTCGCCGATGCCCGAGGCGGCCAGGGTCTTCATCGGTCCCGCCGACATGGCGTTGACGCGGATGCCCTTCTTGCCGAGATCCTCGGCGAGGTAGCGCACGCTGGCCTCGAGCGCGGCCTTGGCGACGCCCATGACGTTGTAGTGCGGCATCACCCGCTCGGCGCCGTAGTAGGTCATGGTCAGCAGGCTGCCGCCGTCGGTCATCAGCTTTTCGGCGCGCCGGCAGACGGCGGTGAAGGAATAGCACGACACCAGCATGGTCTCGGCGAAGTTGTCCGCCGTGGTGTCGATATAGCGGCCCTTGAGCTGCTCCTTGTCGGAGAAGGCGATGGCGTGGACGACGAAGTCGAGCCCGCCCCAGCGGCCCGCGAGGTCGTCGAACACCCGATCCACGTTGGCCTCGTCGGTGACGTCGCACTCCAACAGCACGTCGCAGCCGATGCCGTCGGCAAGCTTGGTGACCCGTTTCAGCAGCGCGTCGCCCTGGTAGGTCAGCGCCACGGTGGCGCCATGGGCAGCCGCGGCGCGGGCAACGCCCCAGGCGATGGAACGGTCATTGGCGACGCCCATGATCAGGCCGCGTTTTCCGGCCATCAAGGGTCCGGGTTCGGCCATACATCCTCTCCGCTGGCACACCCCCAAAGCCCGGATCGGGCCCCACAGAGGAAGGTGGCGCATCCTACACAATCGGCGCGGAATGGCAAAACCGGCTTCTGGGTCGCCGGGAAGCCGGCGCGCAAGGCGGTTTCGCCCGCAGGGCGAGGCCATATATGACCGGCGGCGCGTCAATCTCGGGGGCGGCGGTGCATGGCTGACTCGACGCAGACAGGGGCCGCGGGCGGGGCCGGCGAACTGCCGCGCCGCGTCGATGATCTCCGCGCCTTCGGCCGAATCGTCTGGCGCCGGTTCGGCGAGGACAAATGCCTCAGGGTCGCCGCGTCGCTCAGCTACACGTCGCTTCTCGCGCTGGTGCCGCTGGTTGCCGTCGGTTTCGCCGTATTGTCGGCGTTCCCGGTGTTCGAGACCGTCCAGAAGGACATCCAGGCCTTTGTGTTCGAGAATTTCCTGCCCTCGGCGGTGGACGAGGCACAGGCCTACATCGACGAGTTCGTCGGCAAGGCGCGGGGGCTGACGGGGCCCGGCATCATCGGCCTGGCGCTCACCGCGATGCTTCTGTTGTCGACCATCGAATCGGCGATGAACGCCATCTTCCGGGTCACCCGGCCGCGCCCCCTGGTGCCGCGGGTGCTGGTGTTCTGGGCGGTACTGACCCTGGGCCCGCTGCTGCTGGGCGCCAGTTTCTCGCTGTCGACCTACATGGTCGCGTTGACGTCGTCGCCGGAGATCGAGGCCTTCACCGGCCCGCTCGGGCGGCTGGCGCGGCTTTTGCCGCTGGTGCTCGCCATCGCCGGGTTCACCGTCTTCTTCACCATCATCCCCAACCGGCCGGTGAAGATCCGCCACGCGCTGGCCGGCGGCGTCGTTGCGGGCGTTTTGCTCAGCGGATTGCGCTACGGTTTCGCCCAGTACATCACCCATTTCCCGACCTATCAGACCCTGTACGGTGCCCTGGCGACGGTGCCGATCTTCCTGGTCTGGATGTATCTGTCATGGGTGGTGGCGCTGATCGGCGCCGTGGTCGCGGCGGCGCTACCGTCGTGGCGGCGCGGGCTGGCGGCGGTGGGCAGCGCGCGGGCGGCCGGCGACGGGCTGGTGCTGGTGCTGGAGCTTCTTTCCGCACTCTACGCCGCGACCCGCACCGGGCGGGGGATTAAGCGGCGGCTGCTGATCGGGCGCATCAACGCCAGCGAGGCCGGCGTCGACGCCATGCTCGCCCAGTTGCGCACCGCCGGCTACGCCGATGTGACCTCGGAGGGCCGCTGGCTGCCGTCCCGCGACCCGGACGCGGCGACGCTCTACGACCTCTACCGGGCCTTGGATCTCGGCTTCGACATCGGCGCCCCGGCGGCGGAGGAAGACGCACCCTCGTGGCGGCGGCGGCTCGACACCGTCGCCCGCCAAGCCGTCGACTCCCAGTCCGAGCTGATGGGCATGACGCTCCGCGACCTGCTCGCCGAGGAGAAAGACGAAGAGAAGACCGAAGGCGCCGAACCGCTACCGCTCCGGCGGTCGCCTTAACGCATCGCGCACCTGCTCGCGGACGGAGTCCGGCAACGCCTCCAGCGCCCCCTCGACCGAGTGCAGCACTTGGCGGGCGGCATAGAGCTGGTCCAACAGGGAGAGCACCAGGGCCAGCGCGTCCTCGTCGATGGAAAGGTCGCGGCGCAACTCGACGATCAGCGCCACCCGCGCCGAGTCGACCTCGTCGAACACGTAGGCCCGGCCGTCGCGCCGGGGCCGCACCCACTGCCGCTCGATCCAGGCCTCCAGTTCGACTCGGCGGACGCCGTGCTGGGCGACAATGTCGTCGAAGCTCACCATGGGTGACTAGCTCTCTTTGCGCACGGTGTAGGGGTGCTTTGCCGCCCACTCGCCGACCAGCCTGGCGAGGTCGTCGTCGGGCTTCTCCGGCAGCATCACCCTGAGCGTCACGTAGTGGTCGCCCCGACCGCCACCGGCCTTCGGCACGCCCTTGCCCTTCAGCCGCAGCCGGCTCCCGGTGTTGGCGCCGTGGGGAACGCTCAGCGTCACCGGGCCATCGACGGTCGGGACCTCGATCCTGGCGCCGAGCACGGCCTCGGGCAGGGTCACCGGAACCTCGGCGGTGATGTCGTCGCCGGTGCGCGAGAAGACCGCGTGCGGGCGCACGGTGATCTCGATCAGCGCGTCGCCCTTGGCCGCGCCCCCGCTGCCGGCGCCGCCCTGGCCCTTGAGCCGCAGCACATGGCCGTCGGAGGAACCGGGCGGGATCGCCACCTTGAGCTGCTTGCCGCCGGGAAGGGTGATCTGGCGGGTGGTGCCGTTGACCGCGTCGAGAAAATCCACGTCCAGCCGGTAGCGGGCGTCGGCGCCCCGCATGGGCCCCGCCCGTCCGCCGCCCGCCGTGCCGCCGAACAGATCGGAAAACACATTGAAGCCTTCGAACCCGCGGAAGAACTCCCGCGGGTCGTGATAGCGGGCTCCCGGCTCGCCGTCGGCGTAGGTGCGGTAGAAGGCGCGTTCGTAGCGCGGCGCGCCGGAGGCGTCGATCTCGCCGCGGTCGTACTTGGCCTTCTTGTCGTCGTCGGAGAGGAAGTCGTAGGCCGCGGCCACTTCCTTGAACCGTTCCTCGGCCTTGGCGTCGCCCGGGTGGAGGTCGGGGTGCAGCTCGCGGGCGAGCTTGCGGTAGGCCTTCTTGACCTCCTTGGCGTCGGCGCCCTTCTTGACGCCGAGAACGTCGTAGGGATCACGCATGTCGGACGGCCGTCACTTGGGCGGACGCCGCACGCTGTAGGGATGGGCGGCGCTCCACTGCTCGGCGAAGCGGGTGAGCTCCGGGTCGGGCTTCGGCGGCAGGACGACCCGCAGGCTGACGTACTGATCGCCGCGGTCGTCGCCGTCTCCTTCACCGCCGTTTCGGGCCAGGCCCTTGCCGCGCAGGCGCAGCACCTGTCCGTCGGTGGTGCCCGGCGGGATGCGCACCGATAGCGTTTTGCCGCTGGTCGTGTCGAGGGTCCGCGTGACGCCACGGGCGGCATCGAGCAGGCCGACGGTGACCTCGTAGGACACATTGGCGCCCTTGATCTTGACCGTCCGGCCGCGGTTCGAAGACTTGCCTCCTGAAGGACCACCGGGTCGCGGCCGCCGGCCGCGTCGGCCCATCCCGTCGGCATCGATCTCGCCGCGGTCGAAGCGCGCCCGCGCCGCCGGGTCGGAGAGCAGGGCATAGGCCTGCGCCAGCTCCTTGAACTCCTGCTCGGCCCAGGGATTTCCGGGGTCGGCGTCCGGATGGCACTCGCGCGCCAGCCGCCGGTAGGCGGCCTTGATCTCGTCAGCCCCGGCGCTCCTGGACACACCGAAGACGACGTAGGGATCCCGCATGAGCGGCTCGGACGTGCCCGGCTACCGGGATATGCGCCACGTCCCGTCAGCTTGCCGGCACGCCTGGCCGACCACCGTTTCCTCGCGGCCGTCGACGTAGATGGTGCTCTCGTAGTCGCGGCAATCGGCGCCGGCGCTGTTCACGTAGGTGCGCGTCGGCGTGAACGTGCCGCCGTGTCCGCTGTCGGGATTGCGCCACGTCGAGGTCTGCCCGGTGCGGCCGTACTCGAGGCTGTTCTGGGCGTTGCTCTGCATGGCCTGGCGGTCGGCCTTGTCGAGCGACTTGCCGACCTCGCCGCCCAGGTACGCACCGGCGAGCGCGCCGATGGCGACGGCGGCCAGCTGCCCTTTGCCGCTGCCGATCTGCGAACCGGCGAGCGCGCCCAGCCCGGCGCCGAGCAGGGTGCCGCCGGTCTGCTTGGGCCCCGAACCCGTGGCGCAACCGGCCACCAGGGCCGCTGCCAGGGCGACGGGAACGAACATCTTGACGTTCATAGGTCTCAGACCTCCGGTTATTCGAGGGGCCGCGGCCTCGCCGTGTGACGATCCGCAGCCATACCTCTCATTGTAACCATTCCTGGATAAATCAGGCAGAATTAAGATATGCATAATGTCGTCCGGTTAAAGCGGGCTGGCCCACACGCGCCGGCGCGGTTTTGCCATTTTCCGTTCGTCCGTCAGGCGCGCCATGGCTGTCCACCAGTCCTCAGATCCCATCGAGCAGTTCAACGCCTGGTTGGCCGAGGCGGAGGACAGCGAACCCAATGATCCCAACGCGATGACGCTGGCGACGGCAACCAAGGACGGCCGCCCGTCGGCGCGCATGGTGCTGCTGAAAGGCGTGGAGGGCGACGGATTCGTCTTCTACACCAACCTGGGCAGCCGCAAGGCGCGCGAACTCACCGAAAACCCGCAGGCGTCCTTGTGTTTTCACTGGAAGTCCCTGCGCCGCCAGGTGCGGGTCGACGGGCCGGTGACCCCGGTGGACGATGCCGAGGCCGACACCTACTTCGCCACGCGCCCGCGCCTCAGCCAGATCGGCGCCTGGGCGTCAAAGCAGTCGGACCCTTTGGAGGGGCGATTCGAGCTGGAATCCCGGGTCGCCCGGTTTATCGCCAAGTTTGCCGTCGGCACCGTGCCGCGCCCCGAGTTCTGGTCCGGTTTCCGGCTCACCGCCGAAAGCATCGAGTTCTGGGAGGACCGACCGTTCCGCCTGCACATGCGCGCCCTCTACCGGCGTACCGCCAACGGCTGGTCGGTGCAGGAGTTGTATCCGTGATCGGCTCGGCGGACAAACCGGGTGCGGCGACCGCGGATCCGGAAACCGCAAAGCGCCTCAAGCGGACGGCGACCTATGCTTCTGTGTCCGTGGCGCTGGTGCTGATCGCCGCCAAGATGGTGGCGTGGCTGATGACCGGATCAGTCGCCATGCTGTCGACGATGATCGATTCGCTGCTCGATCTCGCGGCGTCGGCGGTCAACCTGGTGGCCGTGCGCCAGGCCCTGGTTCCGGCCGACCGCGAGCACCGCTTCGGCCACGGCAAGGCGGAACCGCTGGCGGGATTGATCCAGGGCGCGTTCGTCTGCGGCTCGGCCGCGTTTCTGCTGTTCGAGGCCGGCGAACGCCTGATTAACCCGGTGGCGGTGGCGAACTCGACCGTCGGGTATGCGGTGATGGCGTTTTCGATCGTGGTCACTGCAGGGCTGGTCCTTTACCAGCGCTACGTGGTTCGAAAGACCGGATCGGTGGCCATCGGGGCGGATTCTCTGCACTACTCGGCCGACCTGCTGGTCAACGTCAGCGTCATCATCGCCCTGGTCCTGATCGTGCAATTCGGTTGGGTCTACGCGGACCCGCTGATCGCCCTGGCCATCGCCTTCGTCATTCTGCGCGGCGCTTCGATCATCATCCGCGAAAGCCTCAACCTGCTGATGGACCGCGAGCTGCCCGACGCGGACCGCGAGCGCATCCGCACGATCGCCTTGGGGCACCCCGATGTCATCGACATGCACGATCTGCGGACACGGTCCTCCGGGCCGAGCACGTTCATCCAGCTCCACCTCGAAATGGACGGCGAGATCACCCTGCACGACGCCCATATCATCGCCGAGATAGTGATGGCCGAGATCGCCAATGCGTTTCCCGGAGCCGAGGTGCTGATCCACGAGGACCCGTACGGCGTGGCCGAACCGCACGCGGTGTTCAAGTGAGGCCCGATCAGACGAACGCCTGACCGGGGCGCACACCCAACTTCTTCAGCACGATGGCGAGAGGGCAAAAACCGGTAAACGCGGCCTGGAACATGTTCACGCCGACGAAGGCAGCCAACCACAGCCAGTAGACGTGGTGAACCTGGGACAACACCAGGCTCGCCAACACCATCAGCCCGGCAAAAGCCAAAACAACTCGGTCGATACTCATTCTGCTCGCTCCTTTTTCCGTTGGCGTGCAGGGACGGGGCGACCGCCCCTTGAGACAGTGGTTGTTAAATTAGAAAATTCGCATATAATAGAAAAGTGATATTTCCAGAAGGACGATTGGTGACCCCTCGAGTGCTCTTAGCGGTCGCGACCGTTGCGGTGTCGGCGCTCACCGCCATTCCGCTGCACACCGCCGCGGCCGAAGACGCGCTGATCGTCGGCACGACCATGGTCGATGATCTCAAAGCGGTGTACGGGACGGTCGAGACGACCGACGTTGCCACGGCACGGGCGCGTATTGCCGGCACGGTAACCGCGCTCGAAGTCGACGAGGGCGTCGAGGTGTCCAGAGGTCATCCCGTGGCTCGCGTGACCGACGCCAAGCTGGGGCTTCAGATCGCCGCGCTGGAGGCACGGGTTCAGGCGGCGCAGTCACAGTGGAACCTCGCTAAGACGGCTGTCGAGCGGGCGCGCAACCTGTTTGCCGGCGGCACAATTCCCCGCGCCCGACTCGACGAGGCCGAGACCGCGATGCAAGTGGCTGACCGGGCTTTGGCCGGGGCCACGGCGGACCGCAAGGTGATCTCGGAACAGCAGTCCGAGGGTGTGGTCTTGGCACCGGCCGAGGGACGCGTTTTGAACGTCGCCGTGACCGAAGGCGCCGTGGTCATGGCCGGCGAACCCATAGCCACCATCGCCGCGCGGGGTTACGTGCTCCGCCTGCAATTGCCTGAGCGCCACGCGCGCTTCCTCCGCGAAGGTGACATCGTTCAGGTTGGCGGTCGCGGCATGACTTCTGACCATCGGGAACGCAATGCGCCGAACCGCGAGGGTCGCATCCGCCAAGTGTATCCGGAACTGCGCGATGGCCGCGTCGTCGCGGATACCGACGTGGACGGGCTCGGCGATTTCTTTGTCGGCGAGCGGGTCCCTGTCTGGGTTAGCACCGGTCGCCGCCAAGCGATCATCCATCGTGCCGGACCGCTACCTCTTCGAACGTTACGGGCTGACGTTCGCCCAGCTCGCCGACGGCCGCGAAGTCGTCGTGCAGCGAGGAGCACTACGGGGCAGCGGCGTCGAAATTCTCTCGGGCCTCGAAGACGGAGACACCTTGCAGCCCATCGGGCCGGGCCGATGAACCTCGGGTTATCCGGCGTTCTGACACGGGCGTTCATCGGTTCGCTACTGACGCCGCTGATCCTATTGGCGGCGATTGCGGTCGGTGTCATCGCCCTCGTCGTGCTGCCACGCGAGGAGGAGCCGCAGATCAGCGTTCCGATGGTGGACATTCTGGTGTCCGCCAACGGTGTCGCCGCGGCCGATGCGGTCGAGCTTGTGACCAAACCGCTCGAGGACATCGTCAAGGGTATCCGGGACGTCGAGCACGTCTACTCGCGCACCGACGCCGCCGCCGTCGTGGTCACGGTCCGCTTTGAAGTGGGCACCGACGAAGACCGGGCCATCCTCCGTGTCCACGAGGAAATTCGCGCCAACTTCGACAGAATTCCGTTGGGCATCCCGGAGCCGCTCATCGTCGGTCGCGGGATCAACGACGTGCCGATCGTCACGCTCACGCTGAGCCCGACTGCGGACGACGCCGGCCGTTGGAACGACAACGCCCTCTATGAGGTTGCGAAGGAACTGCAGCACGAACTCGTCAAGGTTTCGGATGTCGGCACCAGTTTCATCGTTGGCGGACGCGCCAACGAGGTGCGGGTCGAACCGGATCCGGAACGGCTCTCCCGCTACGGCGTCACCCTCAACCAGCTGGTCAACAAGGTCGCCAACGCCAACAGGACCCTGCAGATCGGCCGTCTGCGCGACGCCGTTTGTACTGAGACGGTATTCACCTGACAGTAGGCTTCTGCTGATCACCAGCCGCGACGGCAGGCCGGTCTATGTCAAGGATGTCGCCAATATCGTCGTTGATGCCCGCCCCGAAGAGCACCGGGTGTGGCACCTGGAGCCCGACGGCAATGGCGGAGTCGAACGCCGCCCGGCGGTGACGCTCGCCCTGGCCAAGCGCCAGGGGGCCAATGCCGTCAACGTCGCCGCCGACATCGTCGCCCGGCTGGAGCATTTGCGCGGCAGGCTGGTACCGCCGGGCGTCGCCGTCCAGCTGACCAGAGACTATGGCGCCACAGCGACCGAGAAGGCGGACGAACTGCTGTTCCATCTCGGTCTGGCGACCCTGTCGATCGTCGCGCTGATCACGATTGCCATCGGTTGGCGCGAGGGGATTGTCGTCCTCGTGGTCATCCCGACGACCATCTTGTTGACCCTGTTTGCTGCGCTGATGATGGGTTACACGATCAACCGGGTCAGTCTTTTCGCGCTCATCTTCTCGATCGGCATCCTCGTCGACGACGCCATCGTGGTGGTCGAAAACATCGTGCGCCATTGGCGCATGAACGACGGCCGCGGCGTTGTCGCCGCCGCCATCGACGGCGTCGCCGAGATCGGCAATCCGACGATCATCGCAACCTTGACCATTGTCGCGGCGCTGCTGCCGATGATGTTCGTCTCGGGACTGATGGGCCCCTATATGAGCCCGATTCCGGCCAATGCCTCGGCGGCGCTGCTGTTTTCATTCTTCGTTGCCGTGACCATCACTCCCTGGCTGCTGGTGCGCCTGCGCGGATCGCAAGAAACCTCGCCGCGTAGTGAAGGTCATGACGAGGGGGGCTTCGGACGGGTCTATCGCCGGATCACCGGCCCGCTGCTGGCCGGTCGCCGCCGCTCCAAGGTGTTCCTGCTCGTCGTGGCGGTAGCAACCGTAGCGGTCTGCGGTCTGTTCTATACTCAGCACGTGACCGTGAAACTGCTGCCGTTCGACAACAAATCGGAGTTTCAGGTGGTCGTCGATCTGCCTGAGGGTTCGAGCCTGGAGGCCACCGAACGTGTCCTAATGGATGCGGCCGGACGTCTCGCCGATCTCCCCGAACTCACCGGCGTCCAGGCGTACGCCGGCACCGCTGCGCCTTTCAATTTCAACGGGTTGGTGCGTCACGCCTTCCTCAGGACGCAGCCCCAACAAGGCGACCTTCAGGTCACCCTGCAGCCGAAGGACCAACGGGATCGGGCGAGCCACGAGATCGCCCTGGATGCGCGCCGCCGGTTGGCCGGTCTGCCGGCGCCCGAGGGGACGGCGATCACGGTGGTCGAGGTTCCGCCGGGTCCGCCGGTCCTGGCGACCCTCCTCGCTGAGGTGTACGGTCCCGACGCCGAGACGCGTCGCGCTGCGGCGCAACGGCTTCGGGCGGCATTCGACGAGGTCGATTTCGTCGTCGATGTCGACGACACGGTTGGCGAACCGGCCAAGCGGCTGAGGTTCGAGATCGACTAGGAGAACCTCGAGTTCCACGGCGTTCAGGAACAGGCCGTTTACGACACTCTGGCGGTGCTGATCGGTGGCGTTCGGGGCGGCTATTCGTTCCGAGGGGATGGCAAGAATCCGGCGGAGATCGCCATCCGGATGCCTAAATCGGCGCTGGCGCCTGGCGAGCGTCTGCTGGCGACGCCGGTCGCCGCCCCGGGGCCGGCCGCCGATCGGGGAGGAAATGTCAAACTCGGCGATGTCATTCGCACCGTCCGCGAACGGGTGAGCCATTCCATCTATCGCCGCGACGGCCGTTTCATAGAGATGATTAGCGGCGAACTCGCCGGCCGGTTCGAGGCACCGGTGTACGGGATGCTTGCCGTGGGCAAGGCGTTGGCCGACCGGGAGTGGGGACCGGCAGGCGCACCCCGAATCAGCTTGCATGGGCCGCCCGACGACGAGTCCACGGTCATGCTGTTGTGGGATGGCGAGTGGGAAATCACCTCGGTCACGTTCCGCGACATGGGCGCCGCCTTCGGCGTCGCATTGTTGGCCATCTACCTGCTCGTGGTGGGGCAGTTCCGCAGCTTCACCCTGCCGCTGGTGATCCTCACGCCGGTTCCTTTGACGCTGATCGGGATCGTGCTGGGACATTGGCTGTTCGACGCGCCGTTCACGGCGACGTCGATGATCGGCTTCATCGCGCTGGCCGGGATCATCGTCCGCAACTCGATTCTTCTGGTTGACTTCATCCGCCACCGGCGGACCACTGAGGCGGCGTTGCGGGACGTCTTGCTTGAAGCCGGGGCGATCAGAGTCAAACCGATCGTGCTGACTGCCGCGGCGGCGATGATCGGCGCGGCCTTTATCCTCGCCGACCCCATTTTCCAAGGCTTGGCGATCTCCCTCGTGTTCGGGCTGGCGTCGTCGACGGCACTCACGGTGCTCGTGATTCCCGCTCTCTACGTCTGGCTGAGAGACGACGGCCGGCCGGCGGCCTGATCTCTGTGTCTCGCCCCTTGCTTCGGGCGGGCGACGCTCTACTCTGGGGGGCGGAGCGTCGGGAGATCGGCTGCGATGATCGTCGAAGACCAATCGGAGGTGATCTCCTTCCTGTCGACGCCGGGCATCCTCGGTGCCGGGCCGGCGCCGGTACGGGTCGAGACCCACGCATCCGTCGTCTTCCTCACCGACGAGAATGCCTACAAGCTCAAGCGCGCGGTGCGGTTCCCGTACCTCGACTACACCACCGCCGACCGCCGCCGCCGGTTCTGCGAGGCCGAGGTCGCGGTCAACCGGCGAACGGCACCGGACCTCTACGAAGGCGTGCTCGCCGTGACCCGTGCGCCCGGCGGCGAACTGGAACTCGGCGGCGACGGAGAAGCCGTTGACTGGCTGGTGGTTATGCACCGATTCGACGAGGACACCCAGTTCGACCGTCTGGCTCAGAAGGGGGCGCTCGACCGATTCGCCATGGAGGACCTCGCCGACGCCATTGCCCGTTTTCATGCCGCCGCCGAACATCGCCCGGGGGCCGGCGGAGGGGCCGGGATGGTCACGATTGTCGAGAACAACGCGGCGAGCTTCCGAGAGTGTCCTCCCGGGATCCTCGACAGCGCCGCGGTCGAGGCGCTTAACCAGGCGGCGCGCGCGGCGGTGGCGCGGGCCGGGCCGATCCTGGACGCGCGCCGAGACCAGGGGCGGGTCCGCCATTGCCACGGCGATCTGCATCTTCGCAACATCTTCCTCTACGCAGGTCGGGCGACGCTGTTTGACGCCATCGAGTTCAGTGATTTCTTCGCCGACATCGACGTGCTCTACGACCTCGCGTTCCTGATCATGGACCTCGATCACCAGAACCTGCGTGGGCTCGCCAGCATCCTGCTCAATCGCTACCTCGATGTGACCGCGGACTCGAGCGGGCTGGCGGTGATGCCGCTGTGTCTGTCGATGCGGGCGGCGATCCGGGCGTTTGTCGATGCCGTCGCCACTGCCAATCAGTCGGACCCCAAGGCAGCCGAACACCTGCGCGGTGAGGCCAGGCGTTATCTCGACGCGGCCCGTGCCTACCTCGAACCGCAGCCGCAACGCCTGGTCGCCATCGGCGGCCTTTCGGGGAGCGGCAAATCGCGGATTTCGCGCGAGATCGCGCCACGGATCGGTGCCGCGCCCGGCGCGCGGATCGTGCGCACGGACAGCACCCGCAAGCGGCTCGCCGGCGTCCCCCTCGGCAGCCGCCTCGGCCCCGATGGCTACACGCCCGAGATGACCCGGCGCACGTACGAGGCGGTCTACGAGGAGGTGGCGGACGTTCTGGCGACCGGCCAGTCGGTGATTGCCGACGCGGTGTTCGCCGATCCGGGGGAGCGCGAGGCAATGGGCCGGACCGCCGCCGAGGCCGGAGTCCCATTCGACGGCCTTTGGCTGGATGCACCGGCCGGGACGATGCAGGAACGCGTCATGCGGCGGCGGCGCAACGTCTCGGATGCCACGGCCGCGGTTGTGCGGATCCAGCTCGGCTACGATCTCGGAGCCATCGACTGGCACAGGGTGGAGACGTCGGGACCGCGCGAGGTCTCGGTGGGCCGGGCGCTGGCCTGCCTGGGACTCGCGGACTCGGGCGGACAGTAGGCCCTTTCCAATCATTGCGCGGATTGCCATGATCATTATTTCAACTCTCTGGGGAAGCCAATGACCATCCGAATCATCATGGTGCCCCTGGATGGCGGCGACGCCGCCCGGCCGGCACTTGAGCTTGCGCTGGTTGTCGCGAAACGGACCGGCGCACATCTGGAGGCCCTGCATGTGCGCGCCGACCCCAAGGACGCGGTCCCATTGCTCGGCGAGGGCATGTCCGGCGCGATGATCGAGGAACTCATCGACCTGACCGAGAAGGAGGCCGAATCCCGGTCCGCGCGCGCGCGCTCCATGTTCGACGCTGTGTGCCGAGAACGGCATCTCCGTGACCGACGGACCGGGCGATGCCGGGCCCAGTGCGGGCTGGCGCGAAACCACCGGCCGGGAGGACGAAATGACGGCATGGCGGGGGCGGCTGGCCGACCTCATCGTCGTCGGTCGCCCGACGGCGGAGTCGGAAGCCCCGTCGATCCTGACGCTGAACGCCACCGTTTTCGAGAGTGGCCGGCCGGTTCTCGTCGCGCCTCCGATGTCGGCGCCCTGCCGCTGATCGCGGCGGCCGAGGCGGTCACCATCTTCACCACGGAAACCGAAAAGACACCCGAGACCGCGGCCGGCGAACTTCGCGGCTATCTCGCCGGCCACGGAATCTCGGCGGAACAGCGCTCGCTGACCGAAGCGACGGGCCGGTGGCCAAGGCGCTGCTAGACGCCTGCGTCGCCGACGGAGCGGACCTCCTGGTCATGGGTGCCTACACGCACAGCCGCCTGCGCCAGTTGATCCTCGGCGGCGTGACCCGGTATGTGCTCCAGGAGGTGACGCTGCCGGTCCTGATGGCCCACTGAGTCGGTGGCATGACCGAACCGGAAAGCGAAGACCGCAAGACCGTCATCGTCACCGGCGCCAGCCGTGGCATCGGCCACACGACCGCGCGGCTGTTTCTCGACCGGGGCTGGAAGATCATCACCTGTTCCCGCGACCCGGTTCCGGCGGAGTGCAAGCGCGACCCCAACTGGACCTGCCACATCCCCACCGACCTGGGCGACGCGGAGAGCCTGGCCGCGTTCGTCGAAGAGGCCAACGCCGCCATCGACGGGAAGCCGCTGCACGCGCTGGTCAACAACGCCGGCCTGTCGCCGAAGACGCCTTATAAGGAGCGCCTCGGCTGCCTCAACGGTGACATCGACGCTTGGCGCGAGGTTTTCGAGATCAACTTCTTCGCCGCCCTCAAGCTGGGACGGGGGTTCGCCTCGCCCCTGCACAAGGGCCGGGGCGCCATCGTCAACGTGACCTCGATCGCCGGCCACGCGTTGCATCCGTTCGCCGGCTCGGCGTATTCGGTCTCGAAAGCGGCGCTCTCGGCGCTGACCCGCGAGATGGCCAACGAGTTCGCCGCCCTCGGCGTGCGCGTCAACGCCGTCGCGCCGGGCGAGATCGAGACGGACATGATCCAGCCGGAGTACGAAGTGCTGATCCCGCGCATCCCCATGGAGCGGATGGGCTCGCCCATGGAGGTGGCCAACGCCATCTTCTACCTGTGCTCGGAGGACGCCGGCTACGTCACCGGCACCGAGCTTTGGGTGACCGGCGGCCAGCACCTGTTTTAGAGCGATTGCCGCACATACGTGCAAAGGGCGGGAAAAGCCCTATACCTGGCGCCGCAGACCGCGGCGGTGGACCAGATTGCGTCCCGTCGCCAACTCGCGGCGGATGGCATAGATGCCGCTGCCGACGATAAGGGCGCTGCCAACAAGTGTGGTTGCCGTGGGAATCGAACTCCAGAACACCCAGCCCCAGAGGGCGGCGAAGGGCAGGGAGCTGTATTCGAACGGCGCCACGATCCCGGCGCGGCCCAGTCGGTAGGCCTGGCTGATGCAGAAAAAGCCGGCCGTTGCGATAAAACCGACGACGACGATCAGGCCCGTTTGCTCGAATGTCGGGACCGACCAGGCGCGAAACAGGTAGCGGGCGCTGGGGTGCCCGAACTGGTTCAGCCATCCGCTTCCGAAAACAAGCCCCGACAACCCGCTGAGGAAAACGAAGGTGAGCATGGAATAGAAGGTCATGCCCAAGGCGCTTTCCGTCGATCCCAGCTTCTGGGCCAGCAGGCTTTGCGCGCTGTAGGCCAACGCCGAGACGATGGCGAGGATCATGGCCGGGTCGACCCCGTCGGCGGTCGGCTGCGCGATCAGGACCACCCCGACGAATCCGACCAGGATCGCCAGCCAGCTCCGGATACCGACGGTTTCGCCGAGTATGGGAATGGAGAGCGCGATAACGAACAGCGGACTGGTGTAGTAGAGGGGCATGGCGTCGGCGAGCGGCAACACGGCAAGCGCCATCGAAAAAGTCGTGAAGCAGGTGAATCCCGCGAGCCCGCGCAGGACACACAGCACGGGCTGGCGGGTGACGAAGGCCTTCCGGCCCCCGTTGAGAACCATCAGGAAGCTGATCGTCAGCAGGACCACGAAGCCGCGCAGGAAGATGACCTCCTGCAACGCGATCTCGTCGCTGAAGACTTTCATGATCACGTCCTGGAGGGAAAATACGCTGAGGCCCATGATCAGGTAGACGATGCCCTGCACGGATGTGTCTTCGGAACGGTTCGCGCTCGCGTCGTGAGCCATGGCACCCTTTCCGTTGTCCGGGACCCGCACCGAGCGTCGCCACTGCCCGGAAAGACAGGGATTGAGCAGCCATGATGATATTTCTCGGCAAATCCAACGATCTCATCGGAATGCGACAGGAATCGTCCCGTCAGGGCACAAACCGATCTGCGATCGAGGTATGTCCTTGGATTCAGCCGGTTCGAACCGGACGCCGCATCCCGGCGAATGAGGGAATCCTGAGCCCGAAACCATCGTGGCCCTACATCTGGTGACGGTTCTCCGTTTACCGTCAATATATGGAGCGTGTATGATGCGGGACTTGCCCTTCCGTGGGCGCAAGGTACACGGCAACGGGGAGGCGGACATGGTCAAGCGCCGCGATGATGCGGACGACGCCGGGCGGCCGCCCGTGGAGATCGCCTACGAGACCGGAAAGGCGGGTGAGGATGCGCCGGCATCCCAGGACATCGCGCCCGCCGGTCGGGAAGCATCCGACGGATCGCTGATCGGACCCGGCGACGAGATCGTTGCCGATCCCTGGACGCCGCCGTTTCATCTCCGCTACCGCCTGCCGACCATCGCCGGCGTGGTGCTGAGCGTTGCCTGGCTGGCGCTCGCCGTCGGTTTCATCCTGCAACACGTCAACGGCGATGACTTGATGGCGCTTTTACCCCACGAGCTCGGCGGCATGGCGGCCGGCGCGCTGACGCCCGTGGCGCTGTTGTGGATGGTCGTCGCCTACCTGGAACGCGGCCGGTCGTTGCGCCATGAAAGCGAAGCCCTGCGCTGGCAGCTTCGCCGGCTCGCCTATCCGTCGGACCGCGCCGAAACACGGGTTCGCGAGATCACCGAGTCGCTCCGCCGCCAGGCCCGCGAGCTGACGCGGGCTTCCGAGGAGGCCGCGACCCGTGCCGATGCCGTGAGCACGGTGGTCCGCCAGCGCATTGCCGAGCTGGCGCGGGTGTCCGAGGACGCCGACCTTCGCGCCCAGGCTGTTGCCGAGGTCCTGCGCCGGCAGACCGAGGACCTGCGGACCTCCGCCGACGCCGCCCAAGCGCGGGCTCGCGAGGCTGGCGATCTCCTTCACAAGCGGTCCCACGAACTGGCGGCGGTGGCCGACCGCTCTTCGTCGCGGACCGAGGACCTCAGTGAACTGTTGCGCCGTCGGGGTGAGGAACTGGCCCGGGTGTCCGAGGAGGCGGCCGAACGGACCCGTGCGTCGGCGGTGATGAGAAGTTCCGCCGACGAAGCCAGCGAGACCCTGACATCGGGCCTCGGTGACTTGACCAGGGCCTTGGGCGAGGCGGACGGCCGGATCCGCACCACCGCCGAACTGGTCCAGAACCACGGCGAAGACCTGTCCAGGCGTTCGGGTCGAATGGCCCACCAAGCGGAAGCGGTGCGCGACACCCTGCGCCGCCAGGGCGAGGATCTGACCGCGACCGGCAAGCTGGTGGCCATGCGTGCGGCAGAAATCGAGACCCACCTCGACCAGCAGGCACGGGTGCTGTCGAAGACCCTGGACCACGGCGCCGACAAGGTTGCCACCGTGGGCGAGGTTCTGGCCGGGCGGGGCCGCGAGTTCGTCAAGACCGCCGAGCAGGTGGTGCGGCGGGTGCAGGCCGGCGGCGATGCCTTCCGCGACCAGGCCCGCGAGATGACCGATGCGGCAGACCGCGCCGAGGGCTAGGCGCGGTCTGTCGGTGAGGTCCTGCGCCAATCGTCCCACGACCTTTCCGCCGTTTCGGATGCGGTTCTCGACAAGACCGGGCGGCTGGGCGAGTTGCTGCGCAAGCGCGCCCTCGAAGTCACGGCCCTCTCGGACGAGGCCATCGCCCGGCTCGGAGGCGCGTCGCAGGCCTTGCAGGGGCGGGCCGACGACCTGGCGCGGGCATCGAGTCAGGGTCTTCGCAGCCTCGGCGCCGTCGACGACGCGTTGCGGCGGCGGGGCGAAGCCCTGGCCGCGGCCGTCGAACGCGGCAACGCCGGCGCCGATGTCCTGTCGGAAGCGCTCGCGCAGGTCGCCCGGGACGCGACGGCCGCCTGCACCTCGGGTGCCGCTGGCGTCGCCCAGGTGGTCCGGGCGCTGCGCTCGGGGGCCGACGACATCGCCGCGGTCGCCGCCCGCAGCGGAGACACCGTCGACAGCTTCGGCCGCCAGGTCCGCGATGTCACCGAGGTCTCCGATGCCGCGGCGGCGCGCCTCCAAGAGCTGACCGACGTCATCCACGACCGCGGCCGAGAGGTGGCCGAAGCGACAGACAACGCCGGGGTGCGGATCGAGGGCCTTTCCCAGGCGCTGCGCATTGAGGCCGGCCAGCTTTCGCGGGTTTCGGATCAGGCCGCAAAATTGCTGGCCGGTGCCGACGCGGCGCTGGAGGAGAGAAGCAGCCTGCTGAACGCAATCGCGGAACGGACCGAGGCGCGCCTGTCCGGCATCGGGGATGCGCTGCGTGTGGCGGTGGAGGGGACGGTCGCGGTGTCCGATCGGGCGGCCGACCGGCTGCGGGACGCCGTCGCGAACTTCCGCCAGCATGCCGATGACTTGGGCGAGGCCGGCGAGGCGGCCACCGATGCCGTCGGGCGTGCCGGACAGGTCCTCGACGGCCGGGCACGCCAGGTGGCCCAATCCTCGGAACGGGCGGCGAAGCTGATGACGCTGGTTTCGGCGGCCATGCAGCGGCAGGCCGAGGCGCTGACCACGGCCACCGGCGAGGCGGTGGACCGCCTCGACGGCGCGGGGCAGGCGATGGAGCGCCGCGCCCGCGCCCTCGGCGACCTCGCCGACGAAACGGCGACCCGGCTGGCCGATGCCGGTGCGCTGCTCCGCGGCAACGCCGACAGCCTCTCCGACGAGCTGCGGGCGAAGTCGCGCGACCTCGCAGATGCCCTCGATGCCCATGCCCGCGAGGTTGCCGAGGCGCTGCGCGAACGGTCGCAGGAACTCAGCGACGCGGTCCGGGCGCGGACCGCCGAGCTCGGGCAGGCCTCCGACGCGGCCACCGACCGAGTCGAGGTGGCCATCGCGGCGCTCCGGGACGGCGTCCGCGACGTCAACGAGGCCGCCGACGCCCAGGCGGCACGCATCGCCATGGCCGGCGACGTGCTGCGGCGCGAGGCGACGGGCGCGACGGCGGCGACGGACGATGCCGCCCACCGGCGAGGTTGCGGGCGCCGTGGAC
>Ga0209458_1000300_pt1 | contig 19838 bp, 18 predicted proteins | sample WorMetLIZAISLAND_FD_187411 | JGI IMG/M metagenome (GOLD analysis project Ga0209458, IMG submission 187411) | Marine gutless worms symbiont microbial communities from Max Planck institute for Marine Microbiology, Germany - Inanidrilus manae... ...
TTGCTCAGAAAGGCCGATGCGCGCACCACAGATGAAGTTGCCGACCGCATCGGTCAGCTCCTCGACGCCTTCACGCCGCACGAATGCGCCAACTACTTCCGAAATGCAGGATACGCTTCAAACTAAGACAGACACGCTCTAGGCCGGCACTTCCGACCTTTCTGCATACTTGTCGCTAGGTGTGCACTGCAGGGCCCGCGCTCCGGCGCGGGCCTTGTGCCGTCCGGGACCGCGGCCGTCCCAACCGACACCCGGCGCCTGCCGTCAGGCCGCCATGACGATGCCTTTCAACGCATCCAGCGTCGCGTCCGGCGCCTCTTCCATCATGATGTGACCCGTGCCCGGTAACACCACCACCTCGGCACCCTCGATGCGCGCGGCCAGCGCCCGTGCCGCCTTGACCGGCGTCATCAGATCGCGGGCGCCGAGAATGAAGCGGGTCGGACAACGGATCGCCGCCGCCCGCTGTTCGGCCGCCTGATAGGCATCGCACGCACGCATATCGTTGTGCAGCACGCCGTCACCCGACTGCTCGAGCGTGCGCAGCCCGGTCCGCATCATCCACAGGCCCGGCACCTGGTGCACGCCGGTCTGCGCCTGCGGGCCGTAACCCCAGGTATTGGTCAGGTCCATGGCTACGTGCTGGTTCTGCCGGGCGGCCTCGAGCAGGTCGGGGTTGACCCGCATCGGGAAGGCGCAGCCCAGCAGGGCCAGCGCGCGTACCCGGTCCGGATGGCGGGCGGCGGCGTCCAGCGCCACCAGCGCGCCCATGCTGTGGCCGGCGAGCGCCGCCTGCTCGGCACCGGCAGAGTCGAGCACACGGATCAGCCAATCCGCCATGTCCTCGATGCCGGCCAGCATCGGCCCCTCCGAACGGCCGTGGCCCGGCAGGTCCAGCGCCAGCACGGCGTGGTCGTGCCAGGCGAAGTAGCGCGTCTGCAGCTTCCAGGCGGTGTGGTCGAACGAGGCGCCGTGCACGAACACGATCACCGGCTGCGCCGGGTCGAACGGCTTGCCGCCGGTGGTGGCGAACACCTTGCGGCCGTCAACGGTGAGTTCCATGGCGTCAGCCCTTCTGCGAGACCCGGAGCGCCCGGCCCAGATCCTCGATCAGGTCCCCGGGGTCTTCCAGGCCGACGGAAATCCGCACCATGTCCTCGCCGATCCCGGCCGCCTTCAGCGCCGCGGCATCCATCTGCTGGTGCGTGGTCGACGCCGGGTGAATCACCAGCGACTTGGCATCGCCCACATTGGCCAGGTGCGAATGCAGCGTCACCCCCTCGATGAACTTGCGCCCGGCCTCGCGGCCGCCCTTGATGCCGAAGCTGAAGATCGCGCCGGGCCCGTCCGGCAACAACACGTGGGCCAGGTTGTGGTCGGGATGCTCGGGCAGGTCAGGGTAGGCGACCCAGGCGACGGCTTCGTGTTCGGCCAGGAAGGCCACCACCTTGCGGGCGTTGGCCACGTGCCGCTGCATGCGCAACGGCAACGTCTCCAGCCCCTGCAGGATGTAGAAGGCGGTCTGCGGGCTCATCGCCGCGCCGAAATCGCGCAGGCCTTCGGCCCGGGCCCGCATGACGAAGGCGATCGGCCCGAACTCTTCGACGAAGTCGAGCCCGTGGTAGCCGGCGTAGGGCTCGGTCAGGGTCGGGAACTTGCCGGACGCTTCCCAGTCGAAGGTGCCGCCGTCGACCAGGATGCCGGCAATGGCGACGCCGTGTCCGCCCATGAACTTGGTCGCCGAGTGCATGACGATGTCGACGCCGTGCTCGAGCGGCCGGCACAGGTATGGGGTGGCAAAGGTGTTGTCGATCATCAGCGGCACGCCATGGGCGTGCGCCACCTCGGCGATCAGCGGCAGGTTCATCACCTCAAGCCCCGGATTGCCCAGGGTCTCGCCGAACACCAGGCGGGTCTCGGGCCGGATCGCCGCGGCGAAGGCGTCCGGGTCGCGCGGATCGACAAAGCTCGTCTCGATGCCGAAGCGCGGCAGGGTATGGCTGAACAGATTGTGGCTGCCGCCATAGACCGACGCGGACGAGACGATGTGCCCGCCCTGCCCCATCAACGTCGCCACCGCCAGATGCAGGGCGGCCTGGCCGCTCGCGGTGGCGACCGCGCCGACGCCGCCTTCGAGCGCCGCCACGCGCTCTTCCAGCACCGCCACGGTGGGGTTGGAAATGCGCGAATAGATGTGCCCAGCCCGCTCCAGGTTGAACAGCGAGGCGGCATGGTCGGTGTCCTGGAAGACGTAAGACGTGGTCTGGTAGATCGGCACGGCGCGGGCGCCATAGACCGGGTCCGGCTTCTGCCCGGCATGCAGGCTCAGCGTGTCGAACTTCAGATACTTTGCGTCGGCCATCGCCATCCCCTGCATTGTCGCGCCGCCATCCTACCCCGGCGCCAGGCGGGGCGGAACTGGCCGGCATGTCTGACCATGGCTGCGGCGCGGTCGTCAGACCGCCGTGTCGTCGTACAGCTTCAACAGGGCGATGCCATCCTCGCCGCCATGGCCGCGCGCGCAGAACAGGCGGAACAGGCTGCGCGCGGTGTCCGTCATCGGCGTCGGCGTGGCAGTCGTCCGGGCCAGGTCATGGACCATGTCAAGATCCTTCAGGATCTGCGCGGACAGCCCGGCCGGCGGCTCATAGGCACGCGCCAGCATGCGCGGGAAGATATCGCGCAGCATGTTGGAGCCGGCATGGCCGGCGGCCAGGGCTTCGGGAATCCGCGCGGCGTCGACGCCGGCTTTCTCGGCCAGCTTCAACGCCTCGGCCAGCACGCAGTAGTTGGTCAGCACCAGCACCTGGTTGACCATCTTGGTGGCCTGTCCGGCCCCGACGGGGCCCATGTGGCTCAGCTGGCCAAGGTCTTCCAGGACCGGCCTGACCCGCGCCAGCACCGCCGCCTCGCCACCGGCCATGATCGCCAGCGTCCCTGCCGCCGCCGCCGGGGGCCCGCCGGACACCGGCGCGTCGATCCAGTCGACGCCATGCTCGGCTCGGATACGAGAGGCCCAGTCAAGGGTCACCGCGCCGTCGCTGGTCGAAGTGTCGACGATGACCTGGCCGGGCCGGGCGCCGGCAAGGATGCCGTCAGCGGCGAACAGCGCCGCCTCCAGCGCCGGCATGCCGGTGACAGAGATCAACACGACGTCCGCCGCCGCCGCCACGGCGGCCGCCGATCCGGCCGGTTCGACCCCCCGATCACCGGCAGCACGCAGCTTGTCAGCGGCGATGTCGAAACCCGCAAGCGGATAGCCGCAGTCGCTAAGTCGCTTGGCCATGGCCGAGCCCATGAGGCCCAGGCCGACAAGGCCGAGCCTCGCCTTCGGTGTTGTCATCAGCTTCCTCCCTTCGCTCCCCAGGCCGGCCACGCCATCGGCCAGCGGCGTGCGGGCACGGGCCGGGGTGGCCGCCATGTTGTGCAGAAGCGGGGACCGTCTACCTGTGATCGCAGTGGCTGGCTGGGCCGGTCAGGAACATCGCTGCGCACCAAACGATACACAACGGACGAATCACCTGGTGAAATTAGTTGAGGGGCCGCCGGACGGCAGCCCCTCCCTGTTGTCGCCTAACCCTGTCAGACTCGCGTGTCGACGGAGACGGACTCTATGGGTCCGACCCCGCGACGGTCAATAGCCAAAACGTCTCGTTAACCATATTTTCCGTGGTTTTTCGGACCCTATACGGCAGACAAAAAAGAGCCGCGCGAGGCGGCTCTTAGAGTCAACAGGGAGGCGTCAACAGACTGGATGGGATCCAGTCGGGAGATGACCGGAGAACCGGTCAACATCGTTAACGCTACGTGGAAAAGGTTAACAAAAACCTAAAGAAAAGCCAAAGATCCACAAATTATCCACAGGCTTATCCAGGACAGTACCGACCTCGTCCACCGGCCTGTCCACCGCCTTGTCCACGGCCGGTGACCACCTGGTCGCGCGTGCCGGGCAGTCCCGGCTGGCGGCGCCCAAGGTGGTTCGCGGCCCCTCATCGGCGTCGATGCGACCTATGTGCTCTAGCAGCACATGATGAGATCAGCCATAACGGCCGGCAGACAGTCCTTCCGGGGCAGGGGAACCCAAATGCACCGCCTTTTCAGCGCCGCCCGACGCCACCCCTCGCGGTCTGCTTCCGCCATGCAGGCGGGCGGGCTCGCATGAGCCGCAGACAGCTCTACTTCCTGCTGATCTGGGGCCTGATCATCGCCACGGTCTGGCTTGGCGACCGCTTCGTCCGCAACGTTTTTCTGACCGTCGATGCGCCGCGCCCGGTGGCCGCGCGCGGCGACCTGGCGGCGCTGGAATCCCTGACCATCGAGATTTTCGACCAGACTGCCCCGTCCGTCGCCTACATATTCACCGAGGCCCGCGGCAGCGGTGCGCGGGGGTCCGCCCGCGCCCGCCGCGGCGCCGGCTCCGGTTTCGTTTGGGACCAGGCCGGGCACGTCGTCACCAACGCCCACGTCGTCGCCGGCGCCCGCCGGGTGCTGGTGCGACTCGACACCGGCGAAGCGATTGCCGCCAAGGTGCTCGGCGCGGCGGCAGACTATGACCTGGCGGTGCTCGAGCTGGCGGAGAGCCGGACCAGGTTCCAACCGATCCCGATCGGCAGCTCCGCCGACCTGCGCGTCGGCCAGATGGTGCTGGCGATCGGCAATCCCTTCGGCCTCAGCCGGACCCTGACCACCGGCGTGATCAGCGCGCTCGACCGCAGCCTGCCGACCGGCGAGGGTCGCGTCATCGAGGATGTGATCCAGACCGACGCGGCGATCAATCCCGGCAACTCCGGCGGGCCGCTGCTGGACTCGGCCGGCCGGCTGATCGGCGTCAACACGGCGATCCTCTCGGGTTCCGGCGGCTCCGCCGGGATCGGCTTCGCCGTGCCGGTCGATACGGTCAACCGCGTGGTGCCGGAACTGATCCGCCGTGGGCGAGTGCCCCGTCCGGGCTTCGGCATCGAGGTGACCGACGACGCCTTCGCCGCCCGTCTGGGCATCGACGGCGTTATCGTCGCCAGGGTGATCTCGGGGTCGCCGGCCGCAGCCGCCGGCCTGCGCGGATTTGACCCCGACGCCCGGCGACTGGGCGACGTCATCGTCGCCTTGGACGGCACCCGCGTGCGCAACCCGGCTGAGCTGTCGCGGGCGCTCGCCGCCGCCGGCATCGGCGCCACGGTGCGGCTTCAGGTGGCGCGCGACGGCGAGGTGCGGGAGGTCGACGTCGAGGTCGTCGACATCAGCTGACGTAGTCCTCTGCCGCCGGCGGACCAAAGCTCAGTGCGCGTCCTCGGCGATCATCGCCGCGCCCTTCTCTGCGATCATGATCACCGGTGCGTTGGTGTTGCCCGATACCAGCGTCGGCATCACTGACGCATCGATGACCCTGAGGCCGTCGACCCCGCGCACGCGCAGCCGCTCGTCGACGACGGCGTCATCGTCGCTGCCCATGCGGCAGGTACCGATCGGATGGTAGATGGTCTGGCCGGTGCGCCGGGCGAAGTCCAGGAACTCGTCATCGCTCTGGCACTCGGCGCCGGGGTTCATCTCGTAGTCCGCGTAGCCGGCCAGCGCCGGCTGGGCGACGACGTCGCGGGCGATACGCATGCCGCCGATCAGGGTCTCGCGGTCCAACTGTTCGGCCAGGAAGTTCGGCCGGATCGCCGGCGGCGCTTTGGCATCGGCCGACTTGATGTGGATGCTGCCGCGGCTTTCGGGCCGCAGCTGGCAGACGGCAATGGTCATGCCGGGCTTGCGGTCCAGTTGCCGGTTGCGCGCCGTTTCATAGCTGGCATGGGCGAAATGGAACTGCACGTCCGGTGTCTCCAGCTCCGGCCGGGTGCGCACGAAGCCGTGGCCGATGCCGGCAGTGAAGGTCAGCACGCCACGTCGGGCGACCGCATACTTCGCCGCTTCCCAGGCCAGGCGCAGGCCGCGGCTCTGCTCGTTCAGGGTAACCGCGGACTTTACCCGCCAGTTCATCCGCGTGGTGTAGTGATCGCGCAGGTTCTCGCCGACCCCCGGCAGCGCATGTTGCACGGCGATGCCATGCTGCTGCAGCAGGGCCGGGTCGCCGACGCCGGACAGTTCCAAGAGCTGCGGTGACTGCACGGCACCGGCGCACAGGATGACCTCGCGGCCTGCACGTGCCTCCTGCGGTCGGCCGTCCCGTTCGTAGGCGACGCCGACGGCACGTTTGCCGTCGAACAGCAGCCGTTGTGCCAGGGCGCCGGTCTCGACATGCAGGTTGTCCCGTCTGCGCACAGGATCCAAGAACGCCCGCGCCGTGCTGACCCGCCGACCGTTCTGCTGCGTCACCTGGTAGTAGCCGAAGCCCTCCTGGCTGGCGCCGTTGTAATCCGGGTTGCGGGGATGACCGGCCTCGGCCCCGGCGTCGATGAAGGCGTCGAGCAGATCATGCCGCTCGATCATGTCGGCGACATTCAGTTCGCCACCGCGGCCGCGCAGGGCGTCGCCGCCGCGCTCGAAGTTCTCCGAACGCTTGAAGTACGGCAGCACGTCGCTGAACGACCAGCCGCGACAGCCCATCTGCGCCCAGGTGTCGTAGTCCTGCGCCTGCCCCCGGACATAGAGCATGCCATTGATCGAGCTTGAGCCGCCGAGCACCTTGCCGCGCGGGATCGGGATCTGGCGACCGTGCGTATTGTCCTCGGGCTCGGTCTCGAAGCACCAGTTGAGGCTGCGCATGTTGAGCATCTTGGCGAAGCCGACGGGGATGTGGATCCAGATGCTGGAATCCTTGCCGCCGGCCTCCAACAGCAGCACCCGCACCTTGGGATCGGCCGACAGCCGGTTGGCCAGGACGCAGCCGGCCGATCCAGCACCGACAACGATGTAGTCGTAGCTGTTCATGCAATTCCCCCTGGATGATCGACCGCGTTCTGCGCGCGGACCCACCGGTTCGTTGCGACCGGCACCGTTGCCAGTATGCCGCCGGCGCGGCCGCAGTCCAGCCGCGTCAGATCCCCATGGCCCGGGCCGAGCGGCGTGGGTCGGCGCCGCCGGTCATCACCCCGCGCTCCAGGTCGGCGCTGATGGCGCAGACGCCGGCCACGGCCAGGGACAGATCGTCGAGCCGTTCGACGTCGTGGCCGCGGCGGGCCAGCTCGTCGGCGACATCGGCGTCGATGCGGCCCTCGAGGCTGAGCCGGCCGGGCTGGCTGTCGTGCGGCTCGAACGAGTTGGGGTGACTGAAGGTGGCAAAGCGCGGCGCCTCGATGGCGTGCTGGATCGGCATGCCGAACAGCAGATGGTTCAACAGCACCTGCACCATGCCCTGGGGCTGGCTGTCGCCGCCCGGCGCGCCGAATGGCATGGCGAAGCGGCCGCGGGCCAGAACCAGCGCCGGATTGGGCGTCAGCCTGGGCCGCTTGCCCGGTGCGACCGACGAGGCATGGCCCTCGAGGGCGAACGACTGCGATCCGCGGGCGGAGGGGCACAGGCCCAGGCCCGGGATCACCGGACTTTCGAACGAAACGTCGGACGGGGTGAACGAGGCCACGTTGCCCTGCGCATCCATGGCACAGACGTAGGAGGTATCTGGTGCCGCCCGCGCCGGTGCCGGATCGGCCGCGGCGGGATAACTGATCCCGCCGTAGCCGGCGATCTCGCCAGCCGGCGGCAGCCCGGGCCAGGCCCGTGCGGGGTCGATCTGCCGGCGCCGCGCCGCGGCATAGTCGGCCGACAGCAGGCGTTGCAGCGGCACGTCGACGAACGTCGGATCGCCATAGAACCGCTCGCGGTCGGCGAAGCCGAGCTTCAGCGCCTCGGCAACCACATGGATATAGTCGGCCGAGTTGTGGCCTAACGCCGGCAGGTCGACGTCCTCGAGCAGGCGCAGCGTCTGCAGCAGCAACGGGCCCTGGCACCAGGGGCCGCAGGAAAACACTTCGACGTCGCGGTAGCGGAGCGACACCGGGGCCTCGACGGCCGAGGCATAGCCGGCCATGTCGTCCGCTGTCAGCAGGCCGCCGTTTTCGCCATGGAAGCCGACGATGGCCTGGGCGATATCGCCCTCGTAGAAGGCATCGCGGGCCGCCTTGAGACCGCTTTCGCGGTCGCCCCCGGCCGCCCGCTCTTCGTCTGCCATGTGCTGCAGCGTGCCTGCCAAGTCCGTCTGCACCAGCAGGTCGCCGACCTCGAGCGGCCGGCCGTCGCGCAGCCAGATTGCCGCATTGCCGGGCCAACGGGCATAGTTGTCGCGATAGCGGTGCAGGAACTCGGCCATCGTCGGATGCACGGGCATGCCATCGCGCGCGTAGCGGATCGCCGGGGCGGCCACGTCGGCGAACGACATCGTGCCGAAACGGGACAAGGCGGTGATCCAGGCATCGGGTGCCGCCGGCACCACGGTGCGCAGGAGGCCCAGCGGAATGTGGCCGCCATGCGCCTGCACGAAGTCCTCGAGGCGGGCCGCCCGCGGCCACCAGCCAAGCCCGGCGATGCTGACGACCTCATCGCTTTCGGCCAGATAGATCAGCATCGGCGCGACGCCGGAGAACTGCACCTGGTCGCTGTGGACCACGCCAAGGGCGATGCCCGCGGCGACGCCAGCATCGATGGCATTACCGCCGGCTTCGAGCATCTGCAGACCGGCTTCGGCCGCCAGGTAGTGCCCCGCGACCACCATGTGGCGGCGGGCGGTGAGCATCGGCTGGTACGGGAGCGGCTGCATGGCGTGACCTCCTTCCGGCGCCGGGCATTGTCGCCCAGGTGGCCGGCTGCCGCCAATCCCGGTGCTGGACGGGCCCGGGAGGCAGCGGCATGATGGTGCGCTTGCAGACGACGTGACAGGGGCTGGCGTGGTCAATCCGGCGGTGCAGAACGAGGCGTCCGAGGCGCTGCGGGTCAGCGATCTGCACAAGAGCTTCGGCGCCCTCTCGGTGCTGAAGGGTATCTCGCTGACCGCCCATGAACACGACGTCATCGCCATCCTCGGCGCCAGCGGCTCGGGCAAGAGCACGCTGCTGCGCTGCATCAACCTGCTGGAGACGCCCGACGCCGGCGACGTCTACGTCCGCGGCGAGCTGATCCGCATGCGCCGCGGCCGTGGCGGCGCACTGCAACCGGCCGACCGGCAGCAGGTCGACCGCCTGCGCACCCGCCTCGGCATGGTGTTCCAGCAGTTCAACCTGTGGTCCCACATGACGGTGCTGCAGAACGTCATCGAGGCGCCGGTGCATGTGCTCAGGCAGCCCAAGGCGGACGCCACGGATCGGGCACGGGCGCTGCTCGACAAGGTCGGGCTGGGCGACAAGCTGGACCAGTACCCGGCGCTGTTGTCGGGCGGCCAGCAGCAGCGGGCGGCGATCGCCCGGGCGCTGGCCATGGAGCCCGACGTGCTGCTGTTCGACGAGCCGACCTCGGCCCTGGATCCCGAGCTGGTGGGCGAGGTCCTGAAGGTGATGCGCGATCTGGCGGCCGAGGGCCGCACCATGCTGATCGTCACCCACGAGGTCGGCTTTGCGCGTGAGGTTTCGAACCGCGTGGTGTTCCTGCACGAAGGCCGGATCGAAGAGCAGGGCCCGCCGGAACAGGTGCTCAACCAGCCGCGCTCGGAACGCTTGCGGCAGTTCCTGTCATCGCAGTACTAGTACTGCGCTAAGTTGCTCAACCGACAAGAACATCAACGGGGAGAACACAAATGAAACGGGCAATCGGCGCTTTCGTTGCCGCCGCCGTCCTGGTCGCCGCCGACAGCGCCCTGGCCGACATCAAGAAGGTGCGGATGGGCACGGAAGGCGCTTACCCGCCGTTCAACTACATCGACAAGGACGGCAAGCTGCAGGGCTTCGACGTCGACATCGGCAACGCCTTGTGCGCCGCCATGGGGGTCGAGTGCGAATGGGTCACCCAGGATTGGGACGGCATCATTCCAGGCCTGATGGCGAAGAAGTACGACACCATCATCGCTTCGATGTCGATCACCGAAGAACGCAAGAAGAAGGTGTCGTTTACCGACAAGTACTACCAGACACCAGCGAAGTTCGTGCGCATGAAGGGCTCGGGCATCGAGATCAGTCGCGACGGCCTCAATGGCAAGGCGGTCGGCGTGCAGCGGGCGACCATCCATGAGAACTTCCTGCGCGACAACTACGGCGACATCATCGACATCAAGGCCTACGCGACACAGGACGAAGCCAACCTGGACTTCACTGCCGGCCGCGTCGACCTGCTGCTGGCTGATTCAGTGGCCCTGATGGACGGCTTCCTGAGCACCCCGGCGGGCAAGGGCGCAGAGTTCGTCGGCCCCAGCTTCACCGATCCGAAGTGGTTCGGCGACGGTTCCGGCATCGCCGTGCGCAAGCAGGATGACGAACTGCGGTCGATGCTGAACAAGGCCATCGCCCAGATCCGCGCCGACGGCACCTACAAACGGATCAACGACAAGTACTTCGACTTCGACGTCTACGGCGACTGAAAGCACGCAGCCCGGCGCCGGTCCGATGGGGCCGGCGCCGCCTGCCGCCTGCTGAACGCCGGTCCGCATGTTCGACCTCCATGGCTACGGCTGGATGCTGTGGGACGGCCTGCAGGTCACCATCCTGGTCGGGCTCTGCGCCATGGTGGTCACGCTGGCCACAGGCCTGCTGGGCGCCTGGGGCAAGCTGTCGAGCAACCGCATCGCCCGCGGCGCGGCTGAGACCTACACCACCGTGGTCCGCGGCGTGCCGGAGCTGTTGCTGCTCCTGCTGGTCTACTACGGCGTGCCGACGCTGATTCAAGACATGCTCGCCGGCTTCGGCATCGACCTCATCATCGATTTGAACCCGTTCATCGCCGGGGTCGCCACCATCGGCTTCATCTATGGCGCCTTCGCCACCGAGGTGTTCCGGGGCGCCTATCTGGCGGTGCCGAAGGGTCAGATCGAAGCGGCGCAGGCCGCCGGCATGGGGCGGCTGCTGACCCTGCGTCGGGTGCTGCTGCCGCAGATGTGGCGCTTTGCCCTGCCCGGCCTGGGCAACGTCTGGATGGTGTTGATCAAGGCGACGGCGCTGATCTCGGTGATTCAGCTCGATGAGCTGATGCGCAACGCCGACGTCGCCGCCCGTTCGTCGCACAGGCCTTTCACCTTCTTTTTCGCCGCCTCGCTGCTCTATCTCGCCATCACCGTGGTCTCGATGCTGGTGCAGCACCGGGCCGAGCGCTGGGCCGCGCGCGGCGTCGCCAGGGGTTAGGCGCCATGGACCTGGAGATTGTCTGGCAAAGCCTGCCCCGCCTGCTCGACGGCGCGGTGCTGACGGTGGAGATCACGGTGCAGGCCCTGATCCTGGGCTTCTGCCTCGCTGTGCCACTGGCGTTGCTGCGGGTGTCGCGGAACCCTGCCCTATGGATGCCGGTCTATGGCTTCATCTTCTATTTCCGCGGCACGCCGCTGCTGGTGCAGATCTTTCTGATCTACTACGGCAGCGGCCAGTTCCGGCCTTTGCTGAGCGACATCGGCCTGTGGCCGCTGTTCCGCGAGGCCTACTTCTGCGCCATTCTCGCCCTGACCCTGAACACCGCCGCCTACAGCGCGGAGATCTTCCGTGGCGCGATCCAGGCGGTACCGCGCGGCGACATCGAGGCCGCCCGCTCGCTGGGCATGTCCGGGGCGCTGCTGTACCGCCGCATCGTGCTGCCACAGGCATTCCGGCTTGCCCTGCCGGCCTACACCAACGAGGTGGTGTTTCTGCTGCAGGCGACGTCGCTGGTCTCGATCATCACCCTGTTGGACCTGACCGGCGTCGCCCGCATCATCGTCGCCCGCTCGTTCGAGCCGTATAAGCTCTACATCACCGCCGGGCTGATCTACCTGGCGATGACCTACGTCGTCGTGCTGGGCTCACGCCTGCTCGAACGGCGGCTCAGCCGGCACCGGCGCGAGGGTGCGGCGGCCGCACCGACCGAGACCGTCGCCCGGCTGCCCTGATCGCGACGTTGCACGCGGGCTCTACAGCACCAGCTGCGTCTGCGTCACCATGGCCACCAGCCGGCCCTTGTCGTTGTGGATGCTTGTCTGCCAGACCATGGTCCGGCGGCCGCGGTGCACGGGCACGCATTCCGCCGTCACGGTGCTGCCCACAGCCGCCGGGGCGACGAAGTTGGTCTTGCTCTCGATCGTCGTGGTACCGCCGGCGCCGTCCGGCAGGTTGAGCATGGTCGCCGTCGCCCCCAGGGTGTCGGCCAGCGCCATCGCCGCACCCCCGTGCAGCACCGGCGGCCGGGTACACAGCTCATCGCGCACCGGCAGTTCGGCGACAATTCGGTCCTTCTCCGCCAGGGTATAGCGCAGCCCCAGCAGCTCGGCGAACGGCAACATCTGGCTGTCCAGCTGTTCCAGCAGATCCATGCTCATGTCTTCCCGTCCTCCTCGGTGCGGCTGGCGGCGGCGGCGCGGAACCAGTCCTCGGTCGCCTGGTCGCCGGGATAGAACAGCTCGATGCGCAGCTCCTGAAGGCCGGCATCGAGCGGCGTGCCCATGCTGGCGATCATCGAGAACAGACTGAGTCGCACCCCGCCCACGACGAAGTTGGTCATGAGCACCGGGGCGTTCTCGCCCTCTTCCTCGCCGGCCCGGGCCAGCCGGTCGACGTCCGGCAGGGCCAGCAGGCGCTCCATCAGTGCCTTGCCCTCGCCGCTGGGCCCTTCGAGCAGGGTTTCCGCACGCAGCCGGCGGATCATCCAGACCGCCACCTCCTCCCAGTTCTCCAGCGCCTGCCGCATGCCATCGGGCGCCAACAGCAGGTAGGCAAGGTTGGGCTCGTTGGCCGGCGGGGAAGCGCCGGTGAACAGGAACCGCAGCAGCTCGCCGGACGCGGCGTTGCTGCGCAGCAGGTTGTGGAACCGGTCGACGACGAGGGCCGGGAACGGCTCCTGCTGTGCCAGGGTCCGGTCCAGGGCGGCGATCACCGGCTGCAGCTCCGGCGCGTCCAGCGCCCGTTCGCCGAAGGCCGGCGCGAAACCGGCGGCGAGCAGCAACGTGTTCTGCTCGCGCAGCGGCATCGCCAGGGCCGAGGCGAGATGCAGCACCATGCCGCGGCTGGGCCGCGACCGGCCTGATTCCAGGAAGCTCAGGTGGCGCTGGGAAACCCCGCAGTCCAGCGCCAGGCTGAGCTGGCTCAAGCCCCGGGTGCGCCGCCAGTCTCGCAGCATCAGCCCAAACGGGGTCCGGCGATGGCCGGTATCGACGGTGGTCATGCTCATCTCGCCAGCTTGGTTGGGCCGGCGCAGGCCGGCAATTACCCACAGCGTAATTGCGGCACCCGCGCCGGGAACCGAGGTTGCACAGTGTGAAGCGACAACCATGGAGAAGCAAAATGACCGCAGATACCCTGTCTGCCACGGCTCCCGGCGAGCGACGCCGGCGGCCGACCATGCGGGCCTTCTACATCGGCGCCGCCGTCGACCTCGTCCTCGGCATCGAGTTGCTGCTGTTCGCCGACTGGCTGGCGGCCGCCCTCCTGCCCGAGCAGCCACAGCTGCTCGGCCTGGCGACCCCGGTGCTGCTCCGGATCACCGGCCTGGTGCTGCTGCTGATCGCCGTCGAGACCGTGCTGATGGCCCGCAGCCGGGGCTGGCTGCGCCCGCTGCTGCCCTCCGTCGTCGTGCTGAACTGGGCCAGCGTCGCCGCCTGCATCATCCTGCTGGCGATCGGTTACCAGGCCCTGTCGGCTTTCGGGCTGGCTGCCCTGGCCGCTCTCGGCGGTCTCGGCATCGTCCTGGCGCTGGGCCAGCAGCGCGCGCTGCGCGCCGACGCCTTCGCCGCCCATTGACCCCGCCACCGGTCCGCCGGGGAGGCCGATCGCGGCCTGCCCGGCGGCCGCCGGCGGTTCAGCCGGTGACCAGGCTCCAGGCGTGCTCGGCCCGTTCGCGGCAGAGGTCGCCATAGGTCACTGCCTTGGCCGACGAGGCGATGCCGTCCAGGCCGCGCTTGTAGACGCCCTGGACGATGGCGGCCAGCCGGAACAGCTGAAACACCTTGTAGAAGGTCCAGTCGGGGATGCCGTCGCGACCGGTGAGGTCACAGTAGCGGGCCACGAAGGCGTCTTCGTCCGGCAGGCCGTCCCGGGCCACCACCTCGTGATGCAGGCCCAGGAAGCACGACGTATAGCAATAGGCGAGATCGGCCAGCGGGTGCCCGAAAGTCGAAAGCTCCCAGTCCAGCACTGCGACCACCCGCGGCTCGGTCGGATGGACGATGCAGTTGCCCAGGCGGTAGTCGCCATGCACCAGCGTGGTCGTGGCGTCCTGCGGCACGTGCCGCGGCAGCCAGTCCATCAGCCGATCCATGGCTTCGATCTCCTCGGTCTTGGAGGCGACGTACTGCTTGGACCAGCGGCCGATCTGGCGTTCGTAATAGTTGCCATGACGGCCGAAGTCACCCAGGCCGACGGCTTCGTAGTCGACGCTGTGCAGCGCGGCCAGGACGCGCAGCAGGTCGTCGTACATCGCCGCCCGGTCCGCTGGCGCGAAGTCCGGCAGGGTCGGATCCTCCAGCACCCGACCTGGCACCTTGTCCATGATGAAGAACGGCGTGCCGACGACGCCATCGTCCTCGCACAGCAGGTAGGTGCGCGGCACGGGCACGTCGCTGTCCTTCAGCGCGGTCATCATCCGGTACTCGCGCTCGACCTGATGTGCCGACGGCAGCAGGTCTCCCGGCGGCTTCTTGCGCATGACGTAGTCATGCCCGCCGGTGTGGATCAGGAAGGTCGGATTGGACTGCCCGCCGGGGAACTGGCTGACCTCGATGCCGTCGCCGACGCCGGCCATGTGCTGCGCCATGTGCCGGCGCAGTGCCTCGGCATCGAAGCGGTGCATCTCGCGCACCGGAATGGTGACATTGCCCTGTTCGCCGCCTGCGGCCTCGCTCATGCCGTCGCTCCTTGCTGCTGCCGGCGCCGGAGTCAGCCGGCGATCTGCGACACCTGCCGCCAGGCGAACTCTGCCATCGGCCGGGCCCGCTTGCCCTGCTCGACGGCGAACTCGCTGGATGCGGTGCCGTCGATCGCCCGCTTGGCGATGCCCTGCAGGATCGCCGCCAGCCGGAACATGTTGTAGGCGATGTACCAGTCCAGGTGATCGATACCGTCACGGCCGGTGCGCCGGCAGTAGGCCTCGATGTACTGCGCTTCGGTGGGGATCCCGAGGTCGACGAGATCGAAGTCGCCGATGCCGCGGAACAGCCCGGACGGCAGGCGCCAGGTCATCAGGTTGTAGGTGAAGTCGCCGACCGGGTGGCCCAGGGTGCAGAGTTCCCAGTCCAGGATCGCCAGCACCCGCGGCTCGCTCGGATGGAAGATCATGTTGTCGAGGCGGTAGTCGCCGTGCACCACCGAGGTTTCGTCGCCGGCGGGGATGTTCGCCGGCAGCCAGTCCATCAGCCGCTCCATCTCCGGGATCGTCTCCGTCTCGGAGATCCGGTAGGTCTTGCTCCAGCGATGGATCTGCCGTTCCCGGTACTCGCCGACCTTGCCGAAGCCGTCGAGGCCGATCGCCGCGAAGTCGACGGAATGCAGTGCGGCCAGCGCCGCGTTCATGCTGTCGTAGACCTGCTCACGCTCCGCCATGGGCAGATCCCGCAGGGTCTGGTCCCAGAACACGCGGCCTTCGACGAACTCCATAATGTAGAAGGCGGTGCCGACGACGCTGTCATCTTCGCACAGGCAAAAGGTGCGCGGGACCGGGACGTCGGTGGCGTTGAGTGCGGTGATCGCCCGGTATTCCCGGTCCACCGCGTGCGCAGACGGCAGCAGTTCGCCAGGCGGCTTGCGCCGCAGCACGTAGGACTGGCCGGGCGTGTCGATCCGGTATGTCGGGTTTGACTGTCCACCCTTGAACTGGCTGACGCGGATCGGGCCCTCGAAGCCCTCGACGTGGTCGCGCATATAGGCTTCCAGCGCCGCCTCGTCGAAGCGGTGCTGCTGACGTACTTCCTGCGTGCCGGAGAACTGCGCTTCCAGTTCCGCCATTCCCGCCATCGACGCTCCTCCCAGCGGCCGTTTCTGCTTATCGCCGCACTATAGACGATGCCGGGGTCGGGCGGTCCAGCCCGGAGTCGGCCCGGGCTGCGCGCGGGACGACGGGAAACGGCGGGGGCAGTCCTGCCCCGCCGCTTCGACCCGGCCGGCACAAGCCGGCCGCCGTCTTCAGGACTCAGGCGACCTGCGGTTTCTGGCCGATCACCTTGCGCCCGGCGTTGACCTTGCGCAGGTACTCGATGCCTTCGGCGGCAATGGCGTCGCCGACGACGAAGTCGCCTTCGCCGCGCAGTTCGTCCATGTCGACCCAGGCGGCGTAGATCTGCCGCGTCCGGTCGGTGATGATGCCGGCCTGCAACAGGGTCTTGATCAGCACGCGGAAGATGTTGGTCTGGTGGGTCAGCGAGTTGCGCCGTTCGCCTTCGCCGAAGACCTCGCGGCAGGCATCGCGCACCCACTCCCATTCGAGTCCGAACGGCTCGTAGATGTAGTGGCGCTGGCGGATGTTGGAGAGATTGAACAACAGCGTCTCGAAGCACTGGGCGGCCCAGTCCTCGACCCGCTGATGCTCTTCCTCGGTCAGCCGGGGCACCGTCTTGTCGGCCCAGATCTTGCCGAACTTGTGGTGGAACGCCTCGTCGGTCATGACCAGTTGGGTCAGCCGCTTCAGCACCGGGTCGTTGGTATGGCGGTGCAGGTTGGCGAACGCCCCCATGGCCAGCCCCTCGACCAGCATCTGCATGCCGACCAGCTTCTTGTACACCTCCGGCGCCAGCACCAGCTCTTCCAGCAGGTCGCCCAGGCACTCGCCCACCGGCAACGGTGTGCCCCAGCGCTTTTGGATGTAGAGCGAATAGGCGGTGACGTGGCGAGCCTCTTCGCGCGCCTGGTTGGAGGCATACTCCTGGGCACCCGGGTCCTTCAGGATGTGGCACAGCGAGGCCGACAGCGACAGTGCGCCCTGCTCGCCATGCAGGATCGATGACAGGTTCCAGCGCACGATCTCGTTCGCCAGCCGGATCTGCTGGCCCTCGTCCAGGCGGTCGGCGACGGCACAGTTCAACTCGATGATCTGCTCGCGCGGCATGATCATCTCGCGACTGGCGTCGAACGGCTGCTCGAAGTCGATGTAGGCCGGGTCGAGCGGGTCCCAGAAATGGTCGTGGGTGGCGGAGATGATCTCGTCGAAAGCGCCGCTGCGCTCGCCGTAGCGGTCGACCTCGATCATCTTGCGGAAGTCGTCGCGCCCGACCGTGTTGTAGGCCGCGTCATGGGTGATATGGGCGGGCATACGGCTTTCCTCCGATACTGATGTTTCCCAGCTGCCGCGACCCTACTTAACGTTTACGTAAACGTCAATATCCTACGCGGACAGCACCGGCCGACGCCCGGCCCAGGGTCGGGCCCGCTCCAGCTGCCCGGCGAGCCGGAACAGCGTCGCCTCGTCGCCGAAGCGGCCGGTGAACTGCACGCCCACCGGCAGGCCGTCGGCAGTCCAGTGGAGCGGTACCGACATCGCCGGATTGCCGCTGGCATTGGCGATATTGGTGAAGCCGGAATACTCGCCGACCCGGCCGATGAAAGCCTCGCGCGGCAGTCCGGCATAGTCGAAATAGCCCAGTGGCACCGGCGGCCGGGCCACCACCGGGGTCAGCCAGACGTCATAGGTCGCAAGGAACCGGGCGAAGATCCGGCCGGCGTGCTGCAGGTCCTGCATCGCCAGCAAGTAGTCGCCGGCGCTGAGCCGCCCGCCGCTCTGGTACATCTGCCAGGTCAGGGCCTCGAACTCGTCCTCCACCGGCTCCCGGTCGATGCTGCGGGCAGCCCCCTTCACCGCCCAGTTGGCGAACGCGGTCCAGGCCCGTCCGAAGGCCTTGATCGTCGCGTGCGCCTCCAGCGGCGGGCTCGCCTCCTCGACGTCATGGCCCAGTTCCTCGCACAGGCGCGCGGCATCGTCGACGGCCTGACGGCAGTCTTCCGCGACCTCGGCACCGGACAGCGATGCCGTCGACATGGCAATGCGCAGCCGGCCCGGCTCGCGCCCGCATTCCTCGGCGAACGGCCGTTCCGCCGGAGGCGCCCAGTAGGGATCACCGAGATCCGGACCGCTGGTGGCGTCCAGCATCGCGGCCGAATCCCGCACGCTGCGGCTGACCACATGCTCCACCGCCAGGCCGCCGCCGGCGTCGCCCAGCGTCGGACCCATCGGGTTACGGGCCCGGGTCGGCTTCAGCCCGAACAGGCCGCAGCAGGCGGCCGGGATGCGGATCGAGCCACCGCCGTCGTTGGCGTGCGCCACCGGCACCAGGCCGGCCGCCACGGCCGCCGCCGATCCGCCGGACGATCCGCCGGTGGTGCGGCCCAGGTCCCACGGGTTGCGGGAAGGCCCGAAGGCTTCCGGCTCCGTCGTCGGCAGAAGGCCGAACTCAGGGGTGTTGGTCTTGCCGCAGACGATCAGCCCGGCGCGGCGGAAGCGGGCCACAAGCTCGCTGTCCTGCTTGGCGACATAGCGGTCCTTGAGAAAGCGCGAACCGCTGGCTGTCGCAACGCCACCGTAGTCGGCGACCAGGTCTTTCAGCAGGAACGGCACCCCGGCGAACGGTGCCGCCGGGTCCACCTGCGCCGCCTCGGCCCGGGCATGGTCGTCCATCGGCCGGATCACGGCATTGAGCGCCGGGTTGTCCCGGGCGATGCGCGTCAGCGCCGCGTCGACCAGTTCACCAGCACTCAGTTCTCGCCGGCGGATCAACTCAGCTTGGGCAGTGGCATCGAGAAACGCCAGTTCATCGCTTGCCGGCATCACCACCTCCCGCGTCGCCGTTGCACCCTGCCCGCAGCCTAGCCCGGATGTCTCACCACGGTCACGGTCTCGGCGCCGCTTGACGCGGCATTGGCCGCACGCCAAGTCTTCCTGTAGCGCCACGAAAAGATGCGTCTGCGACGATGACCGACATTCAGCCCGACGGCCTCAATGGCGATCTGACCCGCGCCGCCGAGATGCGCACCAACGAGATGGACTGGGTTCAAAGTCCGACGCCGACGGTGTGGCGCAAGCGCCTCGACCATATCGGACCGGCCGAAGCCGGGCGGGTGACCTCGCTGGTGCGCTTCGAGCCGGGGGCGCAGTTCCCCGTGCACGATCATCCCGACGGCGAGGAGATCCTGGTCCTCGACGGGGTGTTCTCGGACCACACCGGAGACTGGGGCGCCGGCAGCTTCCTGTTGAACCCGGAAGGCTTCAGGCATGCGCCCTGGACGGCGCAAGGCTGCCTGCTGTTCGTGAAGCTGCGCCAGTACGGCGGCCGCAACCGCCAGCACCTGGCGCTCGACACCGATGCCATGGACTGGCAACCACAAGGGGCCGACGGTCGGCGCATCAAGCCGCTGTACCGGCAGGCGGGCTTCCCCGAGCAGATCCGCCTGGTCGAACTCGCCGCCGGAACCCGGGTCGAACGGCACCCGCACCCCGGCGGGGAAGAGGTCTTCGTCCTCTCCGGCTCGATCCAGGACGACAATGGGGTCTATCCGGCCGGGACGTGGTTCCGCCTGCCCGACGGCAGCAGCCACGCGCCTTGGAGCGAGGACGGCTGCACGCTGTATGTCCGGGTCGGCCACCTGCCGACCGCAGACCGCGCCGGTTGAACCGCAGCACCGCACGGTCCTTGCCGACGGCTGACGACAGCTTTCTGCGCCCGGCGGTTGCGGCTAGAGCATGTCCGTGCTTGTTTGAATCAACAGGGGGATTCCCCTGAGGCGTTTGATGTGATTCAAGATGCTGGCTGGAGGAGGAGGCCAGCATGCATGCCTCGACCTTATTCGCTGGATTTGCGTGAGCGTGTTGTTGCCGCGGTGGAGAGC
>Ga0209458_1000301_pt1 | contig 19639 bp, 8 predicted proteins | sample WorMetLIZAISLAND_FD_187411 | JGI IMG/M metagenome (GOLD analysis project Ga0209458, IMG submission 187411) | Marine gutless worms symbiont microbial communities from Max Planck institute for Marine Microbiology, Germany - Inanidrilus manae... ...
GTGGTGTAGCGCACCGTGTCCCAGCCCTCGCCGCCGTCCAGCTGATCGGCGCCGGCATCGCCGTGGAGGATGTCGTTATCGGCCCCGCCGCGCACGATGTCGTCGCCGGCGCCGCCATACAGGCTGTCGGCGCCGGCATCGCCGGTCAGGCTGTCGGCGTGATCGGAACCCGTGAGGTTCTCAATCTCCTGCAGATTGTCGCCGGCAGCGTCGCCACCCGACGCAGCGCCGGTCGACAGGTTCACCGTGACGCCGGCGGATGAGCCGACGTAGGAGACCGTGTCCGTCCCGGTGCCGCCCTCGTACCAGTCGCCACCGGCACCGCCGACCAGCAGGTCGTCACCCGCATCGCCGTAGAGCAGGTCGTTGCCGGCCTCGCCATACAGGCTGTCGTTGTCGTCGCCGCCGTGCAGGCCGTCGGCACCGAGACCGCCATAGACCGTGTCGTTGCCGCTATTGGCGATGATCTGGTTGTCGCCGGCATCGCCGGTCAGCACATCGTCATGGGCAGAGCCCCAGAGCCGCTCGATGCTGGTGTAGCTGTCGCCTGTTGCCTCGCCGGTATTCAGCGCGGCATTGGCCAGGTTGGCGGTGACGCCGGCCGCAGCGCCCCAGTAGCTGGCGACGTCGAGCCCGTCGCCGCCGTCGAGCACATCGGCGCCCGCGCCGCCGATCAGTTCGTCCGTGCCGTCACCGCCGATCAGCGTGTCGTCGCCGTTGAAGCCGTAGAGCAGATCGTCACCGGCCAAGCCCCAAAGGGTGTTGCCGGCACTGTCGCCATGCACGACATCGGCGAAGGCCGAGCCCTCGACATTCTCGATGCTGGTGAAGCTGTCGCCGGCGGCATCGCCGGTGTTCTGCGACATGTCCCACATCTTCACCGTGACGGCCGCGGCCGCAGAAGCGTAGGACGCCGTGTCGATGCCGCTGCCGCCGTCGAGGATGTCATCACCGGCATGGCCGACCAGAGTGTCGACATTGCTGCTGCCGATCAGCAGGTCGCCGTAGCCGGAACCGACGACCTTCTCGATCCCCTGATAAGTGTCGCCTTCGGCGTCACTGCCACTGCCCTGACCGGTCGACAGATTGACGGTGATGGCGCCATCGGCGGGCACGTAGTACACCGCATCGAAGCCATCGCCGCCGACGAAGACATCGGCTCCGGCATCGTTCTGGAAGACGTCGTCGCCGTCGCCGCCATAGAAGCTGTCATCGCCGTCACCGCCATAGAACGTGTCGTTGCCGGCACCACCGGTGAGCACGTTGGCCCCGGCATCGCCGGACAGATTGTCGTCATGGGCCGAACCAATGAGGTTCTCGATGCTGCTGAGCACGTCGCCCGCCGCATCGCCGTTCAACGTGGCGCCGCTGCCCAGGTTGACGGTCACGCCCCACGCCGAAGCGGCGTAGGACGCTGTGTCGGTACCGAAACCGCCGTCCAGGACGTCGGCGCCGGCGCCGCCGTCGAGGATGTCATCACCGGCGCCGCCGATAAGCTCATTGCTCCCGGCGGCACCGGTCAGGGTGTCGGCGTGGTCGGAGCCGATAAGGTTCTCGATGCCACTCAAGGTATCCCCGGCTGCGTCGCCGCCACTGCCGGTGCCGGACGTCAAGTTCACACTCACGCCGGCGGCGGAGCCGGCATAGGAGGCCGTGTCGATGCCGCTGCCACCGTCCAGGACGTCAGCTCCGGCACCTCCCACGAGCGTGTCGTCGTGCTCCTCGCCATGGAGCAAATCGTCGCCGGCGCCACCCTCAAGAGTGTCGTTGCCGAAGGTACCGAGCAGTTCGTCGGCGCCGCCGCCACCGCGCAGCGTGTCGTTGCCGCTGAAGCCGACCAGGGTGTCGGCATTGTCGCTGCCGATCAGCAGGTCGCCATAGCCCGAGCCGATCACCTTCTCGATGCCGGTGAACGTATCGCCTTCGGCGTCGCCGCCGCTGCCCAGGCCGGTTGCCAGGTCGACAGTGATGGGGCCAACCGCATCCAGGTAGCGCACGATGTCGAAGCCGTCACCGCCATTCAGCACGTCGGCACCGGCATCGCTGACGAAGGTGTCGTCGCCGGCGCCGCCGTCGAGGGTGTCGTCGGCGGCACCACCAACCAGCGCGTCGTTGCCAGCCGTAGCGATAAACGTCGTGCTTGGCTCGAAGATCCGGGCGAACACCCCCTGGCCGTCGCCGTCCTGGCCGGCCGAGGCCCAGGCGAAGATCAGGCTGCCGTCGGGGCGCACCACCACCCGGGCATCGTGCTGGTCGCCGCTCGTCTCCTGGTTGAGCTGGAACTCGCCGCCGACCTTGCTGCCATCGGCATCGAAGCGCTGGCCGTAGGCGCCATAGCCGCTGCCGTCCTGGCCTTGCGAGCTCCAGACCACGACGAAGCCGCCGCCCGGCAGCGCTGCCGCCGTTTCATTGCGGTAGGACCACTGGTTGCCGGCCGTGGTGGTGTTGACCTGGAAGGCGTCGCCCGCCGCCGCGCCGTCGGCAAGGTAACGCCGGGCAAACACACCATGGCCGTCGCCGTCGCCCGTGGTGGCATACCACACCGTCAGGTAGCCGCCGTCGGCCAGCGCGGTGATCGACACTTCCGGGATCTCGCCGCCACTCAGGCTGGTGATCGTGGTCTCGCCCTGGTCCAGGTACGGGGCGCCGCTGGCATCGAAGCGCCGGCTCATCACCGTGTGCGTGCTCAGGTCCGGGGTCCGCGACTTCCAGGCGACGACGAAGCCGCCGTCAGACAGCGCGGTAACTTCGCCCGCATACTGGTCGCCGGCCGTGGTGGTGCCGATCTGGAACTCTGTCCCGGCGGTGCTGCCGTTGGCATTGAAGCGTTGGCCATACAGGCCCCAGCCGTCGCCGTCCTGGTCGCGCGACATCCAGCTAGCGACGAAGCCGCCACCGGCCAGCGCCGTCACGCTGCCCGCGGTCTGGTCGCCGGCGGTGAACGAGTTGACCTCAATCTCGCCGCCGACCGTGCTGCCGACGGCGTTATAGAGCTGTGCGAACACACCAGCGCCGCTGCCGTCCTGGCCCGACGAGGTCCACAGCGCCACGAAACCGCCGTCCGCCAGCGCTGCTGCCGCCGGCTGGTTCTGATGGCCCTGGGTGGTGGTGTTGACCTGGAACTCGGCGCCGATCGCCATGCCGGCGGCGTCGTAGCGCTGGCCGAAGACGCCATTGACATCGCCGTCCTGGAGGTACGATTGCCACAGGGCGACGAAGCCGCCGTCGGCCAGCACCGCCAGAGACGGCACGTTCTGCGAGTTCGTGGTGTAGCTGTTGACCTGGAACTCGGCGCCCTCGATCCACGACTCCGGATCGCTGCGCACCGTCACCGCCACCTCGGCCGTGTCGCTCAAACCGGCGTCGTCGGTCACCCGGATCGAGAAGCTGTCGCTGCCACTCTGGCCCGCCGCCGCCCGGTACTCATATGTCCCCGTCGACGAATCCGTGATCCGGGCGTGTCCGCCGCTCGACAGCGTCACCCAGCCGTCCGCGTCCGGCGTGCCGCCGACGACGGCATAGTTGAGCACCGACGGATCGCCGCCATAGCTGGTGTTCACGCTGGCTGCCGCCGTCCCGCCCGGTGGCAGCGAGATCACACCGGCTACGAGGTCCGGCAGATCGGCCACCTGCATCGTCTTGTCGGCGAAGCGCAGCTCCTCGATGCCGCTCAGCGTGTCGTTGCCGTCATCACCGTTCGCGGCATCGATGTCGCGCACCGTCAGCGTGCCGCCCTCGTGGCGCAGCTCGTAGCCGGCCGCATCGCCCGCAAACACCGCCGCGTCCGTGCCGGTGCCGCCGTCGATCACGTCGTCGCCCACGCCACCGGTCAGCACGTTGGCGCCGGCATCGCCGCTCAGGCTGTCGGCGTGGTCGGAGCCGGTGATGTTCTCGATGTCGATCAGCTCATCGCCGGCGGCATCGCCGCCTGACGTGGTGTCCAACGCCAGGTCCACCGTCACACCGGCCGACGAGCCGGCGTAGGACGCCGTGTCGACGCCGGCGCCGCCGTGCAGCACGTTTGTGTTAGCGTCAGCAACCAAGCTGTCGTCATGGTCGCTGCCGATGATGTTCTCGATGCCGCTGAGGCTGTCGCCGGTGCCGTCGCCACCTGCCGCCGTGCCGGCCGTCAGGTCGACCGTCACGCCGGCATCGGAGCCGGCGTAGGAGATCGTGTCGCTGCCCGCACCACCGATGAGCTGATCACCGCCGGCACCGCCGATCAGGAAATCATCGCCGGCCTCGCCGCGCAGCACGTCGGCCCCCGCGCCGCCCTCGAGCCGGTTCGCGCCGCCGTCGCCGGTGACGTCGTCGGCGTGGTCGGTGCCGATGACATGCTCCAGACTGTTGATGGTGTCGCCTGCGGCATCGCCGCCGCTGGCCGCCTCCGTCGTCAGGTTGATCGTCACCCCGGCGGTCGAGCCGGCATAGGACAGCGTGTCGCTGCCCGAGCCGCCGAGCAGCACATCGCCACCGACGCCGCCGGCGAGAAAATCGTCGCCGGCACCACCGCTGAGGCTGTCGTTGCCGGCACCGCCTTCCAGGCGGTTGTCGCCGTCGGTGCCGCTCAGGCTGTCGGCATGGTCGCTGCCGATCAGGTTCTCGATGCCGTCGAAAGTATCGCCCTGGGCGTCGCCACCGCTGCCGGTGCCGGCTGCCAGGTCCACCGTGACGCTGGCGGCGGACTGGCGGAAGTCGGCTGTATCGCTGCCGTCGCCACCGTCGAGCGTATCGGCACCGGCCCCACCGGTCAGTACATCGTCGCCGGCGCCGCCACGGAGCAGGTTGGCCGCGTCGTTGCCGACGAGGCTGTCGGCATGACTGCTGCCGATGACGTGCTCGATGCCACTGATGAAGTCGCCTTCGGCGTCACCGCCAGAGACGACGGAGGTCACCAGGTTCGCGGATACGCCTGCGGACGAGGTCTGATAGTCGATGGTGTCGCTGCCGGCCCCGCCGTCAAGCGTGTCGGCGCCGGCGCCACCGGCCAGGACGTCGTCACCGGTGCCGCCGCTCAACAGATCATCGCCCGCGCCACCGTCGAGCCTGTTGCTGCCGCTGTTGCCGCGCAGATCGTCGGCATAGTCCGAACCGATCGCATTCTCGACGTCGGTCAGGATGTCGCCCTCGGCCTCGCCGCCGACGCTTGCAATGCCGTCCAGGTCCACGGTGACGCCGGTGGTGGAGTCGGCATAGATCGCCGTGTCGATGCCGGCGCCGCCATGAATGTTATCGGCACCGGCCCCGCCGATCAGGACGTCGTCGCCGGCTTCGCCGGTCATCACGTCGTCGCCGGCGCCACCGTCCAAGCGGTTATCGGCGCCATCACCGCTCAGGCTGTCACCGTGATCTGTACCGATCAGGTTCTCGACGCCGGTGTAGCTGTCGCCCTCGGCCTCGCCGTTCTGGCCCGTTTGGGTCGTGAGGTTGGCATTCACCCCGACCGTGACGCCGGCATAGGACACCGTGTCGTTGCCGGCCCCGCCCTCGAAAGAGTCGGCGCCGGTGCCGCCAATGAGGAGGTCATCTCCGGCGCCGCCGGCCAGCGTGTCGTCGCCGCCGGCGCCGTGCAGAACGTCGTCGTCGTCGCTGCCGTCCAGACGGTTGGCGCCGGCATCGCCGATCAGCGTGTCGGCATGGTCCGAGCCGCCCAGGTTCTCGATGCCGCTCAGGATGTCGCCCTCGGCATCGCCGCCGGTGGCCGTATCCGCCGTCAGGTCCACGACCACGGCTTCGGCGGAGCCGGCGTAGGATGCGGTGTCGCTGCCGAGGCCGCCCTCGATGGTGTCGCCACCGGCGCCGCCGATCAGGACGTCGTCCCCGCCTTCGCCGGTCATTATGTCGTCGCCGGCGCCGGCGTTCAGGACGTTGGCGCCGCCGTCGCCGCTGAGGCTGTCGATCTGAGACGAACCCGTGACGTTCTCGATACTGTCCAGGCTGTCGCCCGCGGCGTCACCGTCGCTGGCCGTGCCTGTGGTCAGGTTGACGTTGACGCCGGCGCTCGACCCGGCATAGGACGCGGTATCGAGCCCCGCGCCGCCTTGGATGGAATCCGCGCCGGCGCCACCGATCAGGACATCGTCGCCACGCCCGCCCGACAGCAGGTTGCCGGCGGCGTTGCCAAGCAGCCAGTCATCGCCGTCGCCGGCATAGGCGTTCTCGATCACCGTGCCTTCGGCGATGGTCAGGGTGTTGTCGGCGATCCAGGAACTGGCGCCCTCGTTCAGGTCGATGAGCAGGTCCTGTGCCACGACCGCGGCATTGATCGCGTCGACGCCGCCGTCCGCGTCCTCCAGCACCCGCCGGCCGACGTCGTCGCGGGTGGTGAAGTTGGCAAACTCTTCGGTGAAGTAGTAGGTGTCGTCGGCCGGCTCGGCGTCGCCGTAGAGGGTCAGTTTCCAAGAGCGCAGCTGGCCTTCGGTCGTGTTGCCGTTGGCATCGATCAGCTTGAGCCGCCAGGTCCCATTGCCCTGCTCGCCCCAGAACTGGGTGCTGGTCAATCGGAAGTGCAGATCGTCCTGATCGGACCCGGCATCGCTGGCGTCGTTCGGGTTCTTGCCCGGGCGGTCGAGCAGCACGCTCTCGGTGCCGTCCGGTGAGACCAGGGCAACGATCAGGTCGCCAATATGGCCATGCTCGATGTCGACCTCGACCTCGACGTGGTCGATGGTCAGGTTCGAGGTGACGTCGGCATTGTGGAACACCCATTCGTTGGTCTTGATGATGGAGAAGGTGTTCAGCGTGCCCGTGCTGACCGACTGCTCGTTGGCGTAGGTGCTCTGCCGGGTCCAGGTTTCGGCCAGGCGCACCGCGGCATGGGCGTCGACCAGGCCGAAGCCGTGCGCGCGGCTGGTGTGCATGCCGCCGCCGTTCCAGTTGCCGGCAGCGTTGTAGGTCCAGGCCGCGTGCTCCGGCTCGACCTGCCGCGCCGACAAGGCCAGGATCTCCTGCACGTCGCGGTAGCCGAGGTTGGCATTGGCGCCGAGGATCAGCGCGGCGACACCGCTGACGACGGGGGCGGAGGCCGAGGTGCCGTAGAGCGCCACCCAGTCGGCGTCGATCTCGAAGTAACCATAGGGCTGCTGGGCATTGGTGGTGCGGATGGCGTCGCCCGGTGCGGTGACCAGCATCGCCGCGCCGTGCGCGCCGTACCATGCCGCCTTGTAGTTCTGCCCGAGGGCCCCGGCGGTGATCGTGAACCGGGAACTGCTTTCGTTGTCGTCGTTGACGTCGCGGCCTTGAGTGCGGCCGTTGCCTGCGCTGTGTACCGCCACCGTGCCCAGGCCGCCGCGGCCGGTCTCCACCACATGGCGCCAGTCGTCGAAGAGCTGCTGATGGTTGCTGTGGCCATTCACGAAGTTGGTGACGAAGGCACCTGTACCCCAGCTGTTGTTGGTGACGTCGAACTGGGCCTGCCCGCGGATCCAGTCGTGCCGGGTCGTCCAGGGCCAGGACGAGCCGATGCCCACGTGTCCGCGCCCCGCCGCCAGCGTGGCGCCGTGGGCGATCCCGACGACCCCGGTGCCGTTGCGCTCGGCACCGATGATGCCGGCAAGGGCCGTGCCGTGCGCCTCGTCGGTAAATGTCGGGAACGGATCGCTGTCACCATCGAAGTAGTCGTAGTCGATGCCGGTATCGTAGTTCCCGTCCAGATCGACGTGGGTGTAATCGACGCCGTTGTCGAAGATGCCGACCGTCACGCCCTGGCCGGTGTAGCCGTCCTGCCAGACTTCGGCGGCGTTGATGGCGTCGTGATGCCACTGCTGCTGGAACTGATCGTCCGTCGGCAGCTCGCCCAGCACCTTGACGTAGGCCGTCGAGGTGCTGGCGCTGCCATCGGTGTCTTCGACGACATAGTCGAAGCGGGCCCGGCCGGTGAAGCCGGCCTCCGGCACGAACACGACGTTGCCGTTGCCGTCGAGCGCAACGCTGCCGTGCACGGCGTTGCCAACGTCGGACAGGCTCAGGCCATCGCCGTCGAAATGCCCGTCATTGGCCAGCAGCTCGGCGGCGGTGATAACCACGGCGGTGTCGCGATAGGCCTTGGCCCAGTCCCACTTCTCGGCGATCGGCGCATTCTCCACCGAGCCGTCGAGGTAGATCGTGCGGTCGGCGAACTGCAACCGCTCGAAGCCAATGAGCTGGTCGATGCCTTCATCGCCCCACAGCTCGGGCTTGTTGTCGGTGACGGTGTGGGTCCCGTCGGCGTTCGACTGGATGTGATAGTCGGAGAACAGGCCGCCGTAGACTGCCGCATCGCTGCCGATACCGCCGAGCAGCACGTCGCTGCCGACGCCACCGCTGAGCACGTCGTCGCCGGTTCCGCCCTCGAGGGTATCGTTGCCCGCGCCGCCGGCCAGCATCACCGCGCCGCTGCCCGAATGGCCGATCACGTCGTCGCCGACGTTGCCGACCACGGCTTCGATGCCCTTGCCGGTCAGGTTCAGGCTCAACGCCTGGGTCTCGGTGAAATAGGCGATGTCGAAGCCGTCGCCACCGTCGAGCGTGGTGTCGGCGGCGCCGAAGAACAGCTTGTCGTCGCCGCCGCCGCCGCGCAGCACGTCTGCCCCGGTGCCGCCGGCGATGAGGTCGTCGCCGTCGCCGCCGGTCAGCGTATCGTCGCCGCCTTCGCCGGCCAGCTGCACCGCCTGCGTGCCGGATGCCGTCAGCACGTCGTCGCCGGCGTTGCCGCGCACCGCCTCCAGCTCGGTCGCGTCCAGGTCGATGGTCACCCCGGCGGCGTCGGCGACGATGGCGACGTCGAAGCCGCCGCCGCCGCTGATCTCGCTGTCGGCGCCGTCGATGAACAGCACGTCGTGGCCGCCGGCGCCTAGCAGGCGGTCGGCGCCGGCACCGCCGGCGAGCCAGTCCGAGCCCTCGCTGCCCAGCAGCAGATCGTCGCCGCTGCCGCCGTCGAGCAGGGTTTCCGCCTGCGCCGTCGAGATCACCACGTCGTCGCCGCTGCTGCCGAACACGCCGGCGAAGCCCAGCCCGGCGAGGTCGACGAAATGCCCCTGGGTGCCGGTGAGATAGAGGAAGTCCTGTCCGTCCTCGCCGGCCAGGCGCAGGGCGGAGCCTTCGCCGCCGTCGCCGTCGGCGAACTGGTAGCCGAAGGTCGAGTAGGCGAAGCCGACGTCGGCGGCATCGCCGGTGCTGCCGTCGCCGCGGCTGAAGCTGGTCAGCCCCGTGACCACGTTGTCGCGCGCGCCGGGCTCTTCACCCTCTGGCGGCACCACGGGGATGCCGTTGAGGTCGAGGCTGGTGATGCCATGCTCGGCCAGCGTCTTCAGCTCGCCGGGATCTGTGCGGCCGTCCTGGTTCAGGTCCTGCCAGATGCGGAACTGGCCCCACTGCGCGTCGGCGTCGGAGAGCATGCCGTCGCCGCTGCTGTCGAAGGCGATGCGCAGGGCCTCCAGGTCGCCGCTGGCGCCCGGGGCGTGCCGGGTGAAGACGAACTCGTCGGCCGAATTCACCGCGCCGTCGCCGTCCAGGTCGATGGCCAGGATGCCGTCGTCGCCGGCGGCCCAGCCGGTGTTCTCCAGATAGCCGTCGGCGTCCATGTCGTAGAACACGGCCGAGACGTCCAGGTTGACCAGCTCGACGCCGTCGCCGTCCAGGTCGAACACCACAGGGTTACCGACGGCGGTCTTGTTGTGCACCCGGTAGCCGCCGGCGACATAGGTGTGCCGGTCCGCGACCTCGATGTTGTAGACGGTGCGCCGCCCCTCGACCGGGGTCAGGCCGTCGAAGGCGACGGTCTCGCCATCGGCCAGCACCAGCTTATCGCCAGCGCCGACAGCGCCGATCTCCTGGAACCGGCCGTCGGCGAGCAGGAAGGGATGCTCGGCGGTGACCAGCGGGCCGCGGCCGTTCAGCCGCAGAACCGCCCGGTCGGCATGCGCAAAGGTCCGTGCGACCCTGGCCGGCACCAGCGCGCCCAGGCCGTCGAAGGCCAGCACCTCATCGCCGGCCCGCAGCGCCGCGATCGGCCGCTCGGCGCCATCGGCCATCATCACCGGCACGTCAGCGGCGAAGCACGAAGTGGTGTTGGACGGCGCGACGACGTCGAACCCGTCGAAGATCGTACCAATGTCGAAGGGTGCCGAGGCGGTGATACCTTCTTCGCCCGCGGCCGTCAGCAGGCCGTGGAAGAAGCTCGCGCCTGAGCCAAGCTCCTCTGCCGACGCGCCGTTGAGCCCGCTGACCATCGGCATGCTGGTGACCTGGCCCGAGGTAGGATCGATCCCCACCGCCAGCCCGTCTTCCCAGGGCATGGCAACATAGAATTCGGAGTCATCGAGCGGCGCGGCGCCGTCTTGCGCCCACCAGCCGAAGTTGAGCAGGCCGCTCCCACTTTCTACGCGCTCGTTCGCGTCCGCGGCCTCTGCATTGCTTGCGCTGATCAGCCCTGCGGCGTCTGGCGCACTGGTGTGGAACTCAGGATGGTCTTCGCCTTCTGTGTCACGCAGCAAGAAGTTCTGTATCTCCTCCCAAATGCCTAGGTCGGAGTTGTCCGGCGGATAAGGCGATCCCAGTCCCGTGGCGATGTAGCCTGCCTCGTCATAGCCGTACCGGATGATGTTCACAGCCCAAGAGGCGGCATCGACATCGCCCGTTCGGTTCGCAACGAATGCCATCCAGTCATGCACGGCGGTGCTCGCATTCGGCAGAATCGGCAGGCCGTCATCACCGGCATCGAGCAGCGTTTGCCACATGTGCGCCTGGGCTTCCGCCGGATCGGTGAACACCCCGCCGTTGGGGTGCCGGAGGAGGTGCGGGTACCTTTCCGCCACTTCGAGGGGCGCAGCCGCCGTCCACGAACGAATGTCGAGTCCGGCATCGACAAAAACGCTTTCGTGATAGCTCTTGATGGTGTCGAAGTGGAGGTCTTCGCCGAAGCGCGTCGATGCTTCGCCTTGGTTACGGGCTTCGAAATCCGCTTCCATCAACGCAACGCTGATCGCCTGAGCGTCTGCCTCGGTCAGGTTCACGCCGTGATTGGCCAGGGCGGACTCCGCCAGATAGACATTCGCCATCCGGCCGCTCAGCAAGTCGCCAGTAACGACGCCGCCGGCCAGTTCGCCATACTTGTAGCCCCAAGACTTGAGCGTGGCGTAATAGGCTGCGCGGTCCCCCGCGTCGACATGCTGGCGCAGGATCGCCAGTTCGGCGTCTCCGATGGGCCTGCCCATTTCAACCACCCTCACTCAGCAAACAGGCGGAGAAAGCCTTGACGTGCCGGATGATTGTCTGGAGGTGGGGCAACTGAAACTGTTTGATGTGTGCCCGCACGTTCAAAGGACCAACATGCACGTCATAGTGGCATGAAGGGTTGATAAATGTCTTGGTTGCTATCCTGCATGACAGGACGTCTTTAACATAGCCGTAGCGGTCCAGCCTGACGCCGGTCTTGCGTTTGTAGGTTATTTTGCCCTCGTCTTCCGGGTAGTGGATGACGTTGAAGTCACCAATTCTCTCGCCTGTGTAGCGAAACTTGTAGGCATCAACGCGATTAGGTGGCGGCGGACGGCCCATCGTCGCCGCAAGGTTTCCTGACAACGGCAACCACGCCCGACCCTGTATCAGAATAGAAATATCCTCGCACTCTTGATGCGGTACGCCAACGCACCGCTGATCGATAGGAGACACCGGTGCACCGGTCAGCATGTGGATGTGAAAGGACTCCGACCCGCAGATATCCTTGCCAATTCCACTTACCGTTGCCCCACAAGGGATGTCGGGAACCGTTATGTACTCTTTCCGAAACGCGATGTTTCGAACGTAGTAGTTCGCAAAGTCCGTGTAGATTGCGAACTTTTCGTGCGACAATAGGCCAGCTCGGTAAGGTGCGCAATCATACGCCGCTGGCGCTGCCGAGCCGCTTGACGCGAGCGCGGCGATCAAGAATGGCATCAGGAAACCGGCTGTGCGCAAGCCCCCTCGACGAATGGTGGCGCCGACCAGCGACAACCGGAACCGCGCGTCCAACCGTTCATCTTGTCCCTGCAGACTATTCACTGTTGCTGTTCCCTTTCCACGCGCCCATGACGGCACCTTTGCCGCTGACATTCAAGTGGCATTCAGGTTGCTAGAAGTGAAATTTTATGTCATCGCACTAGTACATCATTCGAAGGCGCCTGCTTCTTAGTTTCGATTTCCGCTAGTTGCCGCGACTACACATCCAACGAAATTGCTGTTCATATCCATATAGAATTGTTCTGGTGTATTGCCGAACGTACCGTGCCCAATTGCCTTGAGTTCTAAACCAAGTCCGAGAAAGTAAGCTACTGTCATGCCGTGCTCGAGAGAAAAGCGTCCGCTGACGTAGGCGTGCCGAAAGGCATCCTTACGGTCGTTACTGTCCGCAAAGACACTGTGAAGTTGTTCCAGTTCTGCCGCTGGGGCAAAAGGAAGTACTTGAGGCGCAAAAATCTCGTCAGCTTCGTTCCAGGCCTTATCTTTGAAGTCGTAGATGTTCATCTCACGCTCTCTTTGGATTTCGCAAATTACACCCCTACAGCGGAAATTCAGATCGCGTACAGCAAAGTAGGAAACGCCTTATCTTAGGCCCAAGGGTGTGTACTGTGCACAGATAGGACCAGTAATCTCTGGCATATTGCCAAGGGAAACCTCAAAGAAATCGACTATTTTATTTTGATGGAATATTATGAATGAGTGTGAATCTTTTCGAGCGATTCGATAAACCTTGCGACATTCATCGTCATCGAGATCTGCATACGTTCGGATCGAGTCACAGCAAGAGCTGATTCCGGAAATGGGGCGGCAGTTTCCCGTAAAGTATGGTGGAAATGCGCAAGTCGAATACTCTGACAATTCAATCATTGCTTGCGAGTTATTCTTTTCGCTTGCAGCAATGGCGCCGGGAAGGGCGAACAATAAAGCAAGATACAAGCACGCTAAAGATATGAATAGCTTTCGCGCGAAAGAATTAGAATAGACACTCGACTTCTCGAAGGAGATGACAGTTAACGCATGTGAAGCAATAACGTTTGCTGTCTCCGAGCGGTAGGAGATGCGAAAAAAATCTGGCAATCGACGGGCGCGAAGATATTCAAAGCCAGTTTGCAAGTTCGGTACTCCCAATTCAAACGTTTCTACAAAGGGTTGAGTTCGCAATTTTCGAGCAATCTGACACAAACACAGGTTGACGGATTGGCAGCGCGTGCATTGCTGGAGACAAAGCCGGGCGGCGGCGACGTACCGGAACTATCAGATGAGCGATATCCGTGGCTGATGGCGGCTGCGTACTTGTGGGCATGGGATCGACGTTGAGCATGATGACTTATCCCGTGGGCAGGTGGCAGAGGTCGATCGCACGGACGCGCGGAGACACTTCGTGTGACGGGTGCACGTCGTAGGGCGACCAGGCGTGATAGAAGGCCAGCTTGCAGCCGTTCGGCGATAGATGGTGCTGGATCAGCTGCCCCGGCAGGACCCGGTCGACGCGACCATCCTTAAGGCGATAGAGACCTGCTGTACCGGTGTCGCCAATCTCCGTTGCATCGTTCTTGTAGTAGTGGATCAGGAAGATGCCGGGACGTGCGGCGATGAGAGAGATCTTGCGCCCGCTCCAAGGGCCGGCGGGAAGGCAGATGCGGTCTATGTTCGCGGTTGCCGGGTCGATCTTCCAGATCTTCGTGCAGCCGGTCTTGGGCAGCGTACGGATCGGGTTCTCGCTGCAGTCCCACAGCACGAACTGGTAGTTTGCGGCATCGTAAACGGCGCAGGCATGATTGGATTGAGCCGCAGTTATCGGCAGTTTGATCCGCCGCCCGGTCGCGACCTCCACCAGGTGAAACGGTTCGCCGAGTTTGCGCGCATCTTCTTTGCCGTTCGGCCATGGGCCGAGGTCGAGATAAACGCCGTCAATGCTGTCTCGCAGCCAAGCCCTTCCCGACATCGCGGCATGCGGCTCCGGCACACAACGCACTGGGCTGTTGTTGTTCGAGTAAACAAGATCGTTCCTGGCGAACCGGCTCATGTCGCCTTTGGCCCGCACTCTTGGTGATGCGACTATATCTGGCTGCTCGTGACCGGGTCGGCCGATGTAGGTTCTCCACCGGACCAGATCGGGGTGCGGGTCGACGTTATCGTCAACGCGCCAGTATCTGATCTCTCCCGCCTCGGCGCAGTAGCCGAAGCCCTGGACGGCCTTCTCAATGGGGGGGGGGCCGAGTAATGGCGGGCGGGCGTCCCCAGCGTCCAGAGGAACAGGCGTGGATACAGGCCCCGGTAGTCTGCCGCAGTCCTGAGCTTCTTCGGGCCCGTGCCGGCAAAAAGCAGGGTCTCGTTGTCCAACCAGTAGATCGGGTGGTTCCGCCCCCACATGGAGATGCGGGAGTCGTACAGCTCGAACCCGAGCCCGGCCTTGATGCGGGCCACACGCTCTTCGTAGGGGGGTCGTTCCGTAGCGGCCGCACTGCCCATGGTGAGCAGCGCCAAAGCGGCGAAGCACATCAGGACAGCCCACCACTGGAAGACGTCGTTGGTGCTGACGGCATCTGAGCCGGCCCGCTTCCCTCGAAGCTGCCGGTTTGAGGCGGTGGCACGAGAGAGCGGCAGATCGGCTCCGCCTCGGTTCAGGCGTCTTGCCATCATGGTCGCTACCACTCCACCACCGCCACACCTTTGCCATCGGGCGCGGGCTGCAACGTCTTCACTTGTCTGCCCTTGAACGGGCCATCACGCAGTTCGGCGGCCATGCGATCCGCGCCGCCCAGCGGTGCGACGAGGTCGATCAGCCACAAGCGGTCGCCGGCGGTCCAGTCGGCCGGGCGCAGGCGGCGGTGCCCGGCCTTCAGCCGCGCTTCCGCCTCTTCGGTCAGCAGCGCCCAGGTGGCCAGGCCGACCGGGCGGTTCTGGCTGCGGAAGATGCGGTACTGGTTGGCGGCGATGGCGGGGACCAGCAGCCATTCCAGATCGGTCAGGAACAGGTGCTTGTGCACCGGCGAGGCCATCATCACCAACGTGGCCTGGCCGAGGGCGGTCGCCGGGTCGGGACGAGCGCGTCGCGCGGCGGAAGTCTCTCGTGGCGCCCGTGAAGGTGCGGCACCTTGTGGTTCCGCCTCTCTGCCGATTTGCGCAGCCGTCGGTTCCGCTGCAGCGGCCGACACGCCCGGCTCGCCGCCTGGCGCTGGGCCGCGCTCGACGTCCGTCTGGTCACCGCCTTCGGCGGTGTCGGGGTCCTCCGGCTGCTTGGCCATGCCGGCCTCCCTGACACATACACGGCCGGCGTTGTTTCGCCGGTCCGGTCCGCCCCCGACATCGCATACGGTCGTCTCGCCTGCGGCAACCGGCGGTGGTAGCGTCTTTGTGCGCCGCGTCGTTGCTCGCGGTCTTGTTCCAGGTTGGCATCGGGCATCCGCTGCAACAACGGTGCCCGCATCGACCTCACGGTTGCGTGAGGTAATAATGGATTAACGGGTTATTTACGAGCAAGAACAATCTGGACGGGTGCGGCATTTAACCATGAATTTCTGTGGATATCTCCCGCGCCAGACGGCGTTCTCCCTGTTTCGACAGCACGTTGCTGCTCCATCCCCGTCAATTGGCTTGGCAGCGGACGGTTAAAACCGCTAATCAGGGGGCACAACCGGGATCGGCGCGGCGCGGGCTGCGGCGCCGCGCCGCGCGGCACGAGCGGGCCGCCGACAACCGGTGCTTGTACCCCGAGGGCATGGGGTCCGGCCACGTGCCGGGGCCGGAGAAGGTCGGGAGATGACGCAGACGCAGAGCGGCGGCGGCGCCGGGCCCCCCGACGGCGGTGAGACGGGCGCTCCCAACGGCATGCCGGGGGGCGAAGCTGCGCCGGCGGCCGCGGCTCAACCGCAGGTCGACACCGGCCTTGCCTGCCTGATCATGATGGCGCGCTTCTTCCGCACCGCGGCGGAGCCGGAGCAGGTGCGCCACGACCTCGGCATCCAGGGCCGGCCGTTCGCCGCCGACGAGCTGCTGCGCGCGGCCAAGCGCCTGGGCTTCAAGGCCCGCCGGGTGCAGAGCCGGACCGAGCGGCTGGGAAAGGTCCAGCTGCCGGCGATCGCCGAGCTCGCCGACGGCGGCTTCTGCATCCTGGCCAAGACCGCCGAAGGCAAGGTGCTGCTGCAGGACCCGCGCCAGCAGGGCCCGCAGGAACTGACGCTGGACGACTTCGCCGCTGCCTGGAACGGCCGGCTGATCCTGCTCACCACCCGCGCGAGCCTCGCCGGCGCGCTTCGGAAGTTCGACATCACCTGGTTCATCCCCTCGCTGGTGCGCTACCGCGGCCTGTTCGGCGAGGTCCTGCTGGCCTCTTTCTTCCTGCAGCTGTTCGCCCTGATCACGCCGCTGTTCTTCCAGGTAGCGATCGACAAGGTGCTGGTGCACCGCGGCCTGACCACGCTGGACGTGCTGGTGGTCGGGCTGATCGCCCTGTCCTTCTTCGAGGTCATCCTGGGCGCGCTCAGGACCTACGTCTTCTCGCACACCACCAGCCGGGTCGACGTCGAGCTCGGCGCGCGGCTGTTCCGCCACCTGACCTCGCTGCCGATCGCCTATTTCGAGGCACGCCAGACCGGCCAGTCGGTGGCCCGGGTGCGCGAACTGGAGACCATCCGCAACTTTCTTACGGGCTCGGGCCTGACCCTGGTGATCGACCTGTTCTTCACCGTGGTGTTCTTCGTGGTGATGTGGATGTTCAGCCCGCTGTTGACCCTGATCGTGCTTGGCTCGATCCCCTTTTACGTCGCCGTCGCGGTCATCGTTACGCCGATCCTGCGCAAGCGGCTGGAGGAGAAGTTCCAGCGCGGCGCCGCCAACCAGGCCTTCCTCGTCGAATCCGTCACCGGCGTCGAGACCCTGAAGGCGATGGCGGTGGAGCCGCAGATGCAGCGCCACTGGGAAGACCAGCTCGCCGGCTACGTCCAGGCCAGCTTCAAGGCCGCCAACCTGGGCAACGTCGCCGGCCAGACCACCCAGTTCATCTCCAAGGCGGTGGTCGCGCTGACCTTATGGTTCGGCGCCCGGCTGGTGATCGACGGCGATCTCACCGTCGGCCAGTTCGTCGCCTTCAACATGCTGTCGGGCCGCGTCGCGGCGCCGATCCTGCGCCTGGCGCAGTTGTGGCAGGATTTCCAGCAGTTCCGGATCTCGCTCGACCGCCTGGGCGATATCCTCAACTCGCCGACCGAAATCGAGGGTGGCGGCGGCCGCTCCGCCCTGCCCCGGATCCAGGGCAAGATCGACTTCGACCATGTCGTCTTCCGCTACCGTCCCGGCGGGCCGGAGGTTCTGAAGGACGTCAGCCTGGAGATTGCCGCCGGTGAGGTGATCGGCATCGTCGGTCCGTCCGGCTCTGGCAAGAGCACGCTGACCAAGCTGGTGCAGCGCCTCTACGTGCCCGAGAGCGGCCGGGTGCTGATCGACGGCGTCGACCTGGCGATGGTCGATCCGGCCTGGCTGCGCCGCCAGGTCGGCGTGGTGCTGTAGGAGAGCGTGCTGTTCTCGCGCACCGTGCGTGAGAACATCGCCCTGGCCGACCCCGGCATGCCGATGGAGCGGGTGGTGCAGGCCGCCCAGCTCGCCGGTGCACACGACTTCGTGCTCGAGCTGCCGCAGGGCTACGACACCCGCATCGAGGAGCGCGGCGCCAATCTCTCGGGCGGCCAGCGCCAGCGCATCGCCATCGCCCGCGCCCTGGTCACCGACCCGCGCATCCTGATCCTCGACGAGGCGACCAGCGCCCTCGACTATGAGTCCGAGTACGCCATCCAGCAGAACATGCAGGCCATCGTCCGCGGGCGTACGGTGATCATCATCGCCCACCGCCTGGCCGCGGTGCGGCCATGCCACCGCATCGTCACCGTCGAGGCGGGCCGGATCACCGAGCAAGGCACGCATGAGGAGCTGCTGCAGCGCGGTGGCCGCTATGCCTCGCTCTACCGCCACCAGACCGGCGAGGTCGCCGCGCTCAAGCAGGAGGGGGCGGCGGACTGATGGCGCGCGCCTGGCAGGTTCTGAAGGCCGCCGTTGCGGCAGAGCGTGAGCGGCGGGCACGCGAGCCCAAACGCGGCCGCGACGAGCGCGCCTTCATGCCGGCGGCGCTCGAGATCATGGAGACCCCGGCCCGCCCCGCCGGCCGCGCCATCCTGTTCCTGATCGTCGCCTTCTTCGCCGCCGGCGTGCTCTGGGCCACCTTCGGCGAGGTCGACATCCACGCCACCGCCCAGGGCCGCATCGTCCCGGCCGGCCGGGTCAAGGTGATCGAGCCGCTGGAGACCGCCACCGTCGCGGCGATCCACGTGCGCGACGGCGACCGGGTCAAGGCCGGCGACATGCTGATCGAGCTCGACCCGACCGAGGCCAGCGCCGACAAGGACCGGCTATGGCAGGAACTGATGGCGGCGCGCACCGAGCTGGCGCGGCTGGAGGCACAGATCCTGGCCGTCGAAGCCAACCTGGAGCCGGTCGACGCCGCCTACGAGCCGCCGGCCGAGGCCGACACCGGCTTCCGCGAGGGCCAGCGCCAGCTGCTGGTCAGCGCCGTCGTCCACCTGCGGGCCGAGCTGGCGGCGATCGACGGTCAGATCGGCCAGCGCCGGGCCGAGCGCGACAGCGCGCGCAAGCGGCACGAGCGCCAGGCGGCCATGGTCGAGACCATCGAGGAGATGCTGCAACAGCGCCGCGAGCTGCTCGATCGCGGCAGCGGCAGCCGCACCGGCTACCTGGAGACGGCTCAGCGTCTGCACGAGGAAGAAGGCAACCTGGCCCAGGCCGAGGGCACCTGGCGCCAGGCCGAGGCGGCGATCGTCGCGCTGGAGCGCCAGGCGGCCGAGCGGCGCGCGGCCTTCCTGGCCGAGGCGATCGGTCAGCGCGAAGAGGCGCGGACCCAGACCACGTCGCTGGCCGAGGAGCTGAAGAAGGCGGTCCGCCGCGACGAGCGCACAGACCTGACGACGCCGGTGGACGGCACCGTGCTGCAGCTCGCCGTGCACACCGTCGGCAGCGTCGTCACCAGCGGCGAGCAGCTGATGATCGTGGTCCCGGACGACGCCGGGCTCGAGGTCGAGGCGATGGTGCTGAACCGCGACAAGGGCTTCGTGGTCGCCGGCGATCCGGCCGAGATCAAGCTCGAAGCCTTCCCCTTCACCAAGTACGGCACCATCCCTGGTGCGGTGCAGCTGGTCTCCAATGACTCCGTCGAAGACGAGGCCTTCGGCCTGGTCTTCCCGGCCCGCATCAGCCTGGAGCGCGAGGTGATCAATGCCGACGGCCAGGACGTGCGCCTGAGCCCCGGCATGTCGGTGACGGCCGAGGTCAAGACCGGCCAGCGACGGGTCATCGAGTACCTGCTGGCGCCGCTGCTGCGCTACCGCGACGAGGCGATCCGCGAACGCTGACGGTGCGTGACTGGCCACCGTGTTTACGGGTGCCCCTGGGTCCCCGCGCTCGCGGGGACGACGCTGAATAGTGTTTCCCGTCATCCCCGCGAAAGTGTTGTGTCCCGGGTGATTGTTCAGACGCTCGATTGGCGCGTTGTATCCAAGGCACCTGAGTCTGGTTCGATTGTAGGCATCGACGAAGCTGCGGATGAACTGATTTCGTTCGTGGTGTGTGTCGAAGCGGTTCTTGCCGTGGTTTCGGG
>Ga0209458_1000302_pt1 | contig 19573 bp, 21 predicted proteins | sample WorMetLIZAISLAND_FD_187411 | JGI IMG/M metagenome (GOLD analysis project Ga0209458, IMG submission 187411) | Marine gutless worms symbiont microbial communities from Max Planck institute for Marine Microbiology, Germany - Inanidrilus manae... ...
TCGCCGCCATCCAGGCGTGACGGCTTCCTTCGTCTCAATTCCAGGACCGCAAAATCGCCGAAAAAAAGCGCACAACAGCAACCGCAGATCAAATCCGACAACCTGACACCGCGTTTTTACACGGCCACGGGATCCGTCGATCCGGGTTGGGGAACGGCCTATCTGGCCCGCGTTGTTGGCGAGAAAAAGGCCCGTGAAATGTGATTCCTGTGCCGTCGGTACTCGGCACAGGAAGCCCAGCGCATGGGCCTCGTCAACAAGGTGGTGCCCGACGATCAATTGGATCAGGAAGTGTCGGCGTGGTGTGACGAACTAACCAAGCGCAGCCCGACCGCTATTGCCATCGCCAAGAAATCGATGAACGCCGATACCGAGAGTATCCGTGCGATCGGAGCACTGGGTTTCGAGGCGTTACGCCTCTATTACGGCACCGAGGAATCAGCGGAAGGCGGACGCGCCCGGGCGGAAAAAAGAGACCCCGATTTCCTCAAATACCGTTGAGCGTTCGAAAAAGGGCTTATCGTCCACGATCGTTGATGGATACATTCCTTTCCTTGATCGCGGGAAGGGCGGAGCGTTAAGGTCGTTGGTAAGGCAAAACGAAAGGGGGGAGCCATGACCCATTTCCTCGTCTCCGACGACAACCCGGAAGGCTACAGACTCGAAGACATCCTGCACATGGTGCAAAAGGACATCCTTTTTCGCTGTACCAAGATCGTCGATGACGAAACACCGGAGGCCCGTCGTGTCCTACACAACAACACCAAAATTCTAGAGCTGTTGAGCCAGGCCGTCGAGCTTGCACAAGATTCGACGGCTGTCCTGAAAAAGTCGTTCGGACCGCCGAAGAAGGGTAAACCGCGCATCGGGAAGAAATAGTGCCACGCCGCTGGATCAAACGCCCGGACGGCTCGACCTGGGGCGATTGGGGTGACGACGACCAATTGGGTCGACTCAATCTGCTGACGCCGGAACGCCGGGTCGCGGCCGCCCGCGAAGTAAAGGAAGGACTGAGTTTCTGCCTTAGCTTGCCGCTGGACCTGCCGGGTGGTAATGCGGTTAATCCGAAGCGGTTTCCGCCCAAACTGGGACCGGTCTTTCACGATGGTGCGCATTACTACAATTTTGATTGGGCGGCGCTTCATGAGGGAATGGCGGACATTACCTCCGATGAGCAGGTGACGCTTTATTCCCAGTACTCCACCCAATGGGACAGTTTCGCCCATGTCGGCTGTTTATTCGACGCCGACGATGACGGGATCGATGAGCCGGTCTACTACAACGGCTACCGGGCCGGTGTCGACATCGGTGGATCGAATAGCATCGAGGACATGGGGGCCGCGGCGCTCGGCATCGAGAATATGGCGACGACTGGCGTCCAGGGGCGGGGTATTCTTGTCGATTTTCACCGCCACTTCGGGGACGAACGTATTGCCGTTGGATACGACCTTTTCCTCGAAGTCTTGGAAAAGGATGGCGTGGAGATCGAAGAGGGCGACATGTTCCTGTTCCATACCGGATGGGACGATATGATCCTGTCCATGAACGGTGACCCGGACGCCGAAAAACTTCATTCCTCCTGCGCCGTGCTTGATGGATATGACCGGCGCTTGTTGCAGTGGATCACAGATTCTGGGATCAGCATCATCGCCACCGATAACATGGCTGTCGAGGACGGCAGCGGGGCGGGAGAGGCCGAGGGAGGCTGTTCCCGCTTGCCGCTGCACCGTCACTGCCTGTTCCGTCTCGGCGTCCATCTCGGCGAAATCTGGCATTTGTCGGAGTTGGCGAACGCGCTTCATGCTCGTGGTCGCTACCGCTTCCTGTTGACGGCACCGCCGCTCCGCATGCCCGGTGCGGTCGGCTCGCCGGTCACACCGGTCGCGGCGATTTGAAAACCAATGAAGGCTTTCGACCCAGTTGCCAAAGGGCCGCTAGACGGCGTTCGCGTTCTCGATCTGACGCGCCTGATCGCCGGCAACATGCTGACCCTACAACTGGCGGATTTCGGCGCTGACGTGATCAAAGTCGAGCCGGTCGGCAAGGGCGACCCGTTGCGCGCTTGGACGGACGCCGGTGTCGAAACATTCTGGAAAGTCTATTGCCGAAACAAGAGAAGCGTCGCCATCGATTTCCGCTCGGAGGAAGCCACCAACATTGTTCTCAAACTCGTCGAAACGGCCACTATCCTCATCGAGAACTTCCGGCCGGGGCGTCTCGAATCCATGGGGCTGGGGCCTGAGCGGCTTCTGGAAATAAGCCCGCGGCTGGTCATCGTTCGCATCTCCGGCTTCGGGCAGACAGGTCCCTATCGGGAAAGGCCCGGCTTCGGAACCCTGGTCGAGGCGATGTCCGGATTCGCCAGCCGCAACGGTTTCCCCGACCGAGCCCCGCTGTTGCCGCCACTGGCGCTGGCGGACATGATCGCCGGATTGCAGGGAGCCTACGCGACCATGGTGGCGCTTCGCGAGGTGGAGGCGAAAGGGGGCGAAGGGCAGGTCGTCGATCTATCGTTGTATGAACCCGTGCTTTCGACCCTCGGCCCGGAGGCCTTGGCTTACCAGGTGACGGGCAAGGTAAAGGCGCGCTCGGGCAATCGGTCGAATACGAGCGCACCGCGAGACGTCTATCGGACCCGAGACGGTAAGCACGTCGCTCTTTCGGCCTCCATCCAGATCATGGCCGAACGAGTATTCCGCTTGATCGGCCGGGCCGACATGATCGACGACCCCCGGTACCGGACCAACGCCGACAGGGTGCGCCACCGTGACGAGGTTAACGACATTGTTGCCGCCTGGGTGGCCGACCGGACCCGCGACGAGGTGCTTCGGGTTTTTGATGACGGGGGTGTTACGGCATCACCGGTGTACGACATCCGGGACGTAATTGCCGACCCGCACGTCGTGGAGCGCGAAGTCTTGGTCGATCTCGCCGACGATGATCTTGGGCGTGCGACCCACCACAACATCCTGCCCAGATTGTCGAGAACGCCGGGCGTGTTTCGCCGCCCGGCACCGAGACTGGGCGAACACACGGACGCGCTGTTGGGTGAATGTGGATTCGGTAGAGATAAAATTCAGGACATGAAATCCAAGGGGTTGATCGGATGAAAAATAACGCGGAAGAATTGGTCTGGCGATCACTTCTATACGTACCGGCAAACAACCCAAAATTCATAGGCAAAGCGCATACTCGCGGTGCCGACGCGATCATCCTCGACCTCGAGGACAGCGTACCGCGATCGGAGCGCCCCAGTGCACGTGCGGGATTGACCGATGCCGCTCGGTCGGTCGCGCAAAACGGGGCCGATGTCCTAGTCCGGATCAATCGTCCCTTGCCGGAGGCCATCTTGGACATCGAGGTCGCCGTCATGCCGGAGGTCGCCGCTTTTTTCGTGGCCAAGGCGGAAAGCGCTGAACACTTGAGGTTGCTGGAGGAGGTGGTTGCGGACCGGGAGCGGGCGCTGGGATTGCCTCTCGGGCACATCGGATTCGTTCCGATGGTGGAAACGGCGAGCGCTTATTTCCGAATGGCCGAAATCGCCGGTGCTTTGGCCCGCAACGTTGCTTTAACGCTTGGTGGTGAGGATTTCGCTTTGGACAACCGGATGGTGCCGGACGGCGAGACCCTGTTCCTGCCCAACCAGGAAATCGTCTATGCGGCGCGTGCGGCGGGTATCGTGCCTCTCGGGACATTCGGTACCGTCGCTGATTTTCAAGACCTAGACGCCTATCGGATAAGCGCCGCAAAAGCCCGCCGCTACGGGTTCGAAGGGTCGTCCTGCATCCATCCTGGTGTCGTGCCGGTGCTCAACGAGGAGTTCGCCCCGACAGCTAACGAAATCGGCCACGCCGAGAGGGTCGTCGCCGCCTACGAAAAGTCAGTCGCCGACGGTGTCGGGGCAATCACCCTCGATGGAAAGATGATCGACGTACCGGTGGCGATCCGGGCGCAGAACCTACTCAATCGCGCACACGCTATCGAAAACCGCCGGAAGTAAAGGGCGATTAGCTCGCCTGCGTCAACCGAAGGCTTGACCCGGTTTGGCGCCGATCTTTTTCAATATAAGCGCCAAGGGGCAGAAACCCGTGAACGATGCTTGTAGAAGATTGGCGCCGACGAAGGCGGTCAGCCACAGCCAGTAAACGTGGTGCACTTGCGAAAGTGCGAGGCTGGCGAGAATAACGGTACCGGCGAACAGCATGACGATTCGATCGATGGACATGGTTTTTCCTCTGATTGGAGCGGCCCACCGAAGTCAGGGACCGCAGTTGTTCCTGTTGGTCCGGAAAATAATCGAAACGTTCTAAACTGACTGTGACTGGGTCACACCGCTGGTGTCAGCAATGCTAACGCCTTCTCAGGAAATAAACGATAGCGCCGCCCGACGCGGACATGATCGCCATGGCGATATAAGCCTTGCCACCGACGGTGTTGAAAATATGGCCGGAGGCGAAAAGCGCGATGCCCATAACCAGTCCCATGACGAGCGCCGAGTAGACCGATTGAGCCGTCGCCGAGAGCCCTGGCGGAACGCGGCTGGCAACAAAGTGCATGGCGCCCAGATGGGCGGCGCCGAAGGTAAGAGCATGGAGTGTTTGCAACAGGAAGAGTGGGGCCAGGGAAATGGTGGAAGCCGTTAAAAACCAACGCAATAGGCCGGCGAAACCGGCGATTGCGATCAACCGGGCCGGGCCAATCTTGCGGACGACAGCGCCGCTGAAAAGAAACAGAATGATCTCGGCAAACACGCCCACGGCCCAGAGCCAACCGATGATGTCCTCTGATATGCCCGCGCGGCGCCAGTTCAAAGTACCGAACCCGTAGTAGACGGCATGGCTTGCCTGAATGAATCCGATGCCGACGAGAAACGCCACGAATCGCCAGTCTTTAAGAACGGGCAACAAGGTGAATCGGTCGCTCGAGGTTCCTTCCGAGCGCAAGTCGGGGAGGGCCCAGGCGGCCACCAGAGTGAGAACCAAACAGCCTACGACGACAGAGTGGACGAGGTCTGGATTCCGATCCGTCAGTAGCGTTCCGATCCCGGTAGCCGCTACAATGAACGTCAGTGAACCCCACAAACGGACCCGGCCGTAGTCGAAACCTAGGCGTCGGCCGGCCTGCATGGTCAGGCTCTCGGTAAGCGGCATACATGTTGACCAGAGGCCGAAAAACATGACGTTGACTGCCAGAATGAGCGTCCACCCGGAGACCACCGGAAAAAGTAGGAAGACGGCAAGCGCCATCGTCGTCAACCAGGCGATTAGGCGTTTTCGCTCGCCGGTCCGATCGGCGTAGTTGGCGATCAATGGATTGGCGATGACCTTGGCGGTGGTGCCGGCGCCCAGGATAAGACCGATGGCTTGCGCGTCGAGGCCCCGGTTTTCCAACCAAATCGGCCAGAAAGGGAGAAGCACCCCGATGGTCAAGAAGGACGCGCCGTAGTAGGCGGCGAGGCGGGCTGGGATCACGTCATCAAGCCTTCCGCCAGGTCCCCGATATAGGTCATGCCGAGAGTCGCCCGCGATCCGTACCACGACACCATCTCCGCATCGATCAGTCGGGCCTTTCCGGCGTGGCGCGGAAAACACCGGCCGAACTCGCAAAGGTGTTCCTTCGTAAAGGGGAACGGTTCACTGCTGAAGAGGACAAGATCCGCTGCGTTCAAAATGCCTTCTGAAAGCTCGATTTCCGGGTATCGCGCCGTTTCGGAGTGTCCCAGGGTCTGCCAGCGGACGAGACGAAGTACATCGGCGATATAGGTGTCTCGGGAAACAGTCATCCATGGGTCCTTCCAGATCAGGTAAAGCACCCGACGTGGCGGGAACCCGGCCGAACGATATGCGAGGTCGTCAATAGCGTGGTTAAAACCGTCGGACAACGCATTGGCCCGGGCGTGCGCGCCGAAGATGCCACCGATCAGCCTGATCAAAGGGGCATTGTCGGCAGCCCTTAGTGGATGCGTGACGATAACCCGGATGCCCTGTTTCGCAATCGCTTCGGCGAGGGATTTCGGTGTTTCGTCGACGTTCACGATGACGTGGGTCGGCCTCAAGGCTAGCAGTTTTGTCATGTTGATCTTCTTCGTGCCGCCAACGCTTTCTACTGCGTCGGCTGTTGCCGGGTGGCGGCAAAACGACGTCCGCCCGACAATGGACCTGACCAGCCCCAAATCGAACAATAATTCGGTCAGGCTTGGGACAAGAGAGACAATTCGCGCACCCTCTACGACCGGCGAATGGGAAATACCGGCCGCATCAATCAATCCTTTGTGAGACGATCCCTGGCCCGCCTTGTAATCCATGGCTAGACATTAACGATATGGCACGCCGTCGCAAGAAACGGGTAATTCAACGAGAAATTGAAGTGTGACGATCGTCACGCAGCCACCGGGACCAGCCGTGCTAGAGTCTTGACGAATTAAGGGTGGCAGACTCAAACAACCGAGCCACCCCGTGTTCTAGGAGAATTTCGCATGGCTCATACCGTGCGGCCTGGCGGCTCCGGTCAACCGCCTCGGAACGATGACTTGGCCGTTCAAATTGACAATGCCTCTTCTCGTAGTGGCTTGGTTCACTTGGTCGAAGCCATGTCATTTCCAGTCATGCGTGTTGCGTACGACGGGACTGTGTTGTTTGCAAACGAAGCCTCAGGTGTCTTGTTACGCGAATCCGATTTGTCGATCGGTCAACTGGTGCCGGAAGAATGGATTGCGACGATCAAGGCGGTGGGTAACGGCGGAACAAAAAGGACGATCGACTGGGAAGGGTTCCCCAGGCGTTACCAGATGACTTTTGTTTCTGAACGCGATGCCGGATGGGTCGATGTATTCGCCATCGATGTGACACGCTACATTGAGGCTGAAGAGAGGGCCGAGTTCGCGGTTTCACATGATTCACTCACCGGGCTTCCGAATCGAGCCCTGTTTGCCGACCGCCTGGAACAGGTCATCGCCTTGGCCCGACGCAACGGAAATATGGCGGCCGTTCATATCATCGGCTTGGATGGTTTCAAGGAAATCAACGATACCGAGGGGCATACGACAGGCGACGCCATACTACAAATCGTGGCCAGCCGACTGAGCCGGGCGACACGGACTTCCGATACGGCGGCGCGATTGGGCGGCGACGAGTTTGCCGTCATCCAGATTGAACTCGCTGGCGAATACGGGGTCAATGTCTTCGCCAGGAAGCTCCAAAGCGTATTGGCAGAACCGATGGAGTTCGGCGGTCGCACGGTTGCATGCTCCGCCGGCATTGGTATTTCAATCTTCCCGGGCGAAGTTGGATCCGGGGAAGATCTCGTTCGAAACGCGCAGATCGCCCTTGACCATTGCAAAAACGAAGGCGGCGGCGGGTACCGGTTCTTCATCAACGAGATGCACGAGGAGATCAAACGCCGGCGCGCCGTCGAAGCGGAACTGGCGCGTGCTCTCGACAACCAGGAGCTGGTTCTGCACTTTCAGCCAAAGGTCAATCTAACGACGGGCAAGGTCACCGGGATGGAGGCCTTAGTGCGATGGATTCATCCCGTCAACGGCTTTATGTCGCCGGTTGAATTCATCCCGGTGGCCGAACGCTCACGATTGATCATTCCTCTTGGCGAGTGGGTCCTGCGCGAATCCTGCGAGCGAACCAAAGCATGGAACGATGCCGGTTTGGGGCCGTTGAAGGTGGCCGTTAACCTCTCCGGCGTGCAATTCCACGCCCCCAGTCTGGTGGACGGGATCCGAACCGTCCTTGACCAATCCGGCTTGCCGCCGAATTGCCTCGAACTGGAAATAACCGAGACCGTTGCTATGGAGGACGCGGAATCGACCTCCGAGGTATTCAAGCGCCTGGCCGAACTCGGCGTTTCATTGTCGATCGACGATTTTGGCACGGGATACTCCAGTCTCGCCTATCTGAAGCGATTTCCGATCGATCGCATTAAGATTGACAAGACTTTTGTCGACGACATCGGCGGCGAAGCCAATGCTGGTGCAATCGCGCGGGCGGTGACGACCCTTGGCCATAGTTTCGGTATGGAAGTAACGGCCGAAGGTGTCGAGACGACCGATCAAGTGTCCTTCCTCAGGCGTTTGGAATGCGACGAGATCCAAGGCTATTTGTTCTCAAAGCCATTGCCGCGTGACGAGTTCGAGGCTTTCGTCCGGGAATACAAACCGGCATTGAAGATCGAACCCGCCATACCGAACTGGTCGGCGTTCCGGGGCAAAAGGCGCGCGCGCGTCTAATTCCTATACTGTCGACGAACCTTATCAAGCCTTACTAAAACGGCGCGATCCAACGCCATTAAGTCGCTTCGAGGGCTTCGCTGAGGGCGAGCCACTCTTCTTCGGCTGAAACCAGGCGAGTCTTGATGTCGCCGAGTTCGACTTGAAGCTCCATCAGGCGAGCCGTTGGTCCGTCATAAACCTCGGGATCAGCAAGCCGGGATTCCAGGTCGGCCCGCAAGCCGTGAAGGGTTTCCATCAGTTCTTCTTTCTTGCGAATCTGTTTTCTGATTTCGGCGGTTTCCGCACGCTCGGCTGCCCGGGCCCGTCGCTCGGCCTTGCGGTCGCGTTTGCTGTTTCCTTTCGACGAACTGCGGGAATCCCGGCGCCGTTCGCGACGGTCTTCCGCAAGCCGTTTCCGATAATCTGTAAGATCACCCTCGAAAGGGGTGCAGGTTCCGTCCGTGACCAGCCACAGGCGGTCACAGACCAGTTCGATCAGATGGGCGTCGTGGCTGACGAGGACGACCGCGCCGTCATACTCGGATAGAGCCTGGACCAAGGCTTCCCGGGCGTCAACATCGAGATGGTTGGTTGGCTCGTCGAGCAACATGATATGCGGTTTCTCGAGGCTCATAAGGGCGAACAGCAACCGCGCCTTCTCTCCCCCCGACAGGTTGGCGGTCTTGGTATCGGCTTTGTCGCCGGGGAATCCGAAACGGCCTAGGTGCGCGCGAACTTGGCTTTCCGTCGACATAGGCATGGCCCGTGCCGCGTGTTGGTATGCCGACTCCGAGACCTGCAGTTCGTCGGCCTGATGCTGGGCGAAATAGCCGACTTTCAGCTTTGACGACTTGCGGAGTATTCCGTCCAACGGTTTCAGGCGGTCGGCAATCAGTTTGATCAAAGTCGACTTGCCATTCCCGTTGGCGCCGAGCAAGCCGATCCGGTCGTCCATATCGATGCGCAGGTCGAGGTCGCGGAGGACCGGTTTCCCCTCCTCATATCCGATAGCCGCCTCCTCGAGTGTGATCAGGGGTGGCGACAGCGGGTCCGGGTTGGGGAAATGGAAGGCGACGGTACGATCCTCAATTACTGATGCGATCGGTTCCATGCGCTCCAGCATCTTGATGCGACTCTGGGCTTGGCGTGCTTTCGTCGCCTTATAGCGGAACCGCTCGATGAAGCTCTCGATGCGGCGCCGTTCCGCCAGTTGTTTGGAGCGAAGTTTGGAATCGAGTTCCTGTTTTTCCCGCCGGGTGCGCTCAAATCGGTCATACCCACCGGAGTACCGGTTCAGCTTGGCTCCTTGAAGGTGGATGATTTCGTCTACCACCGAGTTGAGCAAGGTGCGGTCGTGGCTGATCACGACCAGGGTGCCCTGCCAGGACGCCAGGTGGCTCTCCAGCCAGAGCGCGGCTTCCAGATCCAGGTGGTTGGTCGGTTCGTCGAGGAGTAAGATATCGGGCCTAGAGAACAGCGTCGCCGCCAAGGCCACCCGCATGCGCCAGCCACCTGACAGGCTGGCACAGGAAGACGCCTGCGCAACCTCGTCGAAGCCGAGGCCGGCCAGGATTCGCGCGGCGCGTGAAGGTGCCGACTGGGCGTCTATGTCGACGAGGCGGTTATGGATGTCGGCGATCTCATGTGGATCGGTCGCCGTTTCGGAGCGTTCGAGAAGGTCCGTGCGTTCTGTATCGGCAGCGAGCACCGTATCGATCAGGCTTTCCGGACCCGCCGGGGCCTCCTGCGCCACGGTTGAGACATACATGCCCTTTCGAAGGTTGATTTCACCGCCGTCCGGGGCCGCTTCCCCCATGATTAGCCGAAACAGAGTCGTTTTTCCGCTGCCATTGCGACCGACTAGCCCGACCTTATGACCTTTGCGGATGGCTACGGTCACCGCGTCGAACAGTGTATGTCCGCCGATGCGGTATGTCATGGCGTTGATGTGAAGCATGGCGCCGGGGTGATACCACGACGCATCGGCGAACAAAATAGCAGGTATCACAGCAAGCCCCGGCCGAATTGCCAGGGGTCGCGGGGCTTTTGCTTGGGTTGTTATTGCTCGAGCTGGCTCCTCAGCATCCACGACGTCTTTTCGTGGACTTGCATGCGCTGAGTCAACAAATCGGCCGTGACCTCGTCACTGCCGGAATCGGCCGCCGGGAATACGGATCGAGCCGTTTTGGCGACTTGTTCGTGGTCACGGGCCAGTTGACGGACCATTTCTGCGGCGACCGGGACACTGGTTTCTTCCTTAATTTCAGTCAGTTCTCGGTATTGAACGTAACTTCCGGGCGCCGGTTCGCCGAGCGCTCGGATTCGTTCGGCTATATCATCGACGGCAATGGCGAGCTCGTTGTAGTGCGTCTCGAACAGGGCGTGTAAGGACGTGAATTGGGGACCGGTAACGTTCCAGTGGAAATTGTGGGTTTTTAAGTAGAGCGTATACGTGTCGGCCAAGAGCCGAGATAACCCGGTGGCGATTTGGCGTCGATCCTCTGCCATGATTCCAATGTCAATGTCGAGTGTTTGAGTCGTCATAATCGGGATCTCCTAAAACAGTTCTGGTTCGTGCGGGTCGCGACATTCCTCGCGGCGTGTTGAAACCAAGATAGGGGCTTGAGAATAATCGATCCAATGACTAATATTGGACACTCTAATAGGAAAAATAGATGAAACTACTTCCCACGCTAAGACAGCTCAGGTACCTCGTTGCGGTCGTCGAAATCGGTCATTTCGGACGGGCGGCTGAGGCCTGTTTCGTCACACAATCGACGCTGAGCACGGCGATCCGTGAGTTGGAGACCATTCTCGGGCAGACCTTGATCGAACGCACGAAACGCCACGTTTCGGTAACGCCGCTCGGTCATGAAATTGCCGAACGCGCCCGGATGGTCCTGCGCGACGTCGGCGATATCGTCGAACTGGCCCAGGCGACAGGAGGCCCGTTATCGGGCTTGATCCGCCTGGGGGCGATACCGACAGTCGGCCCCTACTTGATTCCGGCGATGATGCGTGAGGTACGAAACTCCTATCCGGATGCTCAATTCTATCTGCATGAGGGCAAGTCGGACAACTTGTTGGCGGCGATCGCCGAGGGAGGCCTGGACCTCGCTCTGCTGGCGTTTCCTTACGAAACGCCGGGCATGGAGCAAATGGAAATCATGCGTGACCGTTTTTGGTTAGCGGTTCCGGAAAAGCACGGGTTGGCGCGCAGGAAACAGGTCATGGCGAATGACCTGGATGGGAGCGAAATGCTGCTGCTCGAGGAGGGGCATTGTCTCAGGGATCATGCTCTGGCGGCCTGTCGCGTGGGCGATGTGCCGAAGGGTGAACGGATCCAGGCGACGACCTTGCTGACGGCTGTCGAGATGGTCGGCGAGGGGATCGGAATGACCCTGGTGCCCGAGATCGCGGTGGATGCGGGCTTTGTCAAGGCGGCCCCCGTTACCGTCCTTCCCGTTAAGGCCGCTAAAGCTTCACGGCGGATCGGTCTCGTCTGGCGCCTGGGTGCGGTACGCAAGCAGGAATTCCGATTGTTCGGCCATTTCCTCAAGAACTGGCTGGCAAACAGGTAGAGAATCGCCAAACCGCGGATTGAGTAGGCGATCGGCGAAGACCCTTGTACCACGTGATCCTTGTCCGTCACCTGTAAGTCGCTTGCCAGGGGAGGAGGATGCCGTTATAACGCGCCCCCGCACACATTGGGGTCCGATTTCGACCCCTCATAGGCAAACAAAAAAGAAATCTGCAACAACCACGAGGGGTTAAAGGGATGGCAATCGAGCGCACGCTCTCCATCATCAAGCCGGACGCCACGCGCCGCAATCTCACCGGCAAAATCAATAAACGGTTTGAGAAGGCTGGTCTCCGGATCATCGCCCAGAAACGGATTCGTTTGACCCGAACCCAAGCTGAGGGTTTCTACGCCGTTCATCAGGAACGAGCTTTCTTTAATGATCTTTGCGAGTTCATGACTTCCGGTCCGGTCGTTGTGCAGGTTCTCGAAGGTGAGGACGCGATTTCCCGGAACCGGGAGATCATGGGCGCGACCAATCCGGCCAATGCCGACGAAGGAACCATCCGCAAGGATTTTGCCGAAAACGTCGAAGCCAACTCCGTGCACGGATCGGATTCCCCGGAAACGGCTGCGACAGAGATCGCTTACTTCTTTGCCGAAATCGAGTTGGTCGGCTAAGCACCGTCGAAACGAATTCGGTCTTACGGCATTTGCGGCCGCCAATTTGGGCGGCCGTTCCTATTTGAGGGATGGATTGACCAAGAAGCCATCGAGCGTGGATACGCCGGTGACCGTCACCCGTCTTCCGTCGACCGTCAGCCGTCCTTCGGCAAACAACCGGACGGCTTCGGGGTAGATCCGATGTTCTTGCTCGAGGATTCGAGCCGCCAGTGTGTCGGCGGTATCACCCTCATGGACCAGGACTGCCGCCTGAATGATGATCGGCCCGGCATCCATCTCTGGCGTCACGAAATGAACCGTGCATCCAGAAAAACGAACTCCCGCATCGATCGCCATCTGTTGAACATCCAATCCTTTGAAGGCCGGGAGGAGGGACGGGTGGACGTTAACAAGACGGCCGGACCATCGTTCACAGAATTCAGGTGATAGGATGCGCATAAAGCCGGCAAGGCAGACGAGTTCTGCGCCGGCGTTCTCCATGGCCCCAGTCACGGCATTCTCGAATGACCGGCGGCCGTCGAACTCTCCGTGTTCAATCGTCGCCGTTTCGATACCGGCTTTCTCGGCGCGATCCAGTCCCTGCACACCGCCGATATTGGAGACAACGAGTACGATTTCGGCGGGGAAATCCGGTTGCCCGCAGGCGTCGATAAGAGCCTGCAGGTTGGAGCCGCGCCCGGAAACGCAAACGCCGACCTTCAGCCTCGCCATGCGCCCTCCAGGCTTTCTATAACCACGTCGGAAGCCTCATCGGCCGTTTCTATGACGACACCGATTTGTAAGACGGTCTCACCCTCGCTGGCCAGTACAGAGCGGACATTTTGCGCGGAATTCGGAGCGACGATGGCGGCCATTCCAATTCCGCAATTGAATGTGCGGACCATTTCCGTCGGACCGACGCCGCCGGCGCTTGCAAGCCACCGGAACAAGTCGGGGATCGCCCATCGCCTGGCATCAATAGTGACGCCGAGGCCGGACGGCAAAACCCGCGGAATGTTTTCGATAAGCCCACCGCCCGTGATATGGGCCAAGCCTTTGACGCCGCCCGCCTTGATGGCGGCCAGGCATGATTTCACATAGATTCGCGTTGGATCGAGCAGAATGTCTCCCAAACGGCGCTGGCTATCGAAAGGCGCCGGATCGTGAAGGCCGGCACCCGAGACCTCGACGACCTTGCGGGCAAGTGAAAAACCATTGGAGTGGATGCCATTTGAGGCCAGCCCCAATACTACGTCGCCCGGTTCCGCGGTCTCACCTGTGAGAATGGCGTCGCGTTCAACGGCACCGACGCAGAACCCGGCGAGATCGTAATCACCCGGTTTATACATGCCCGGCATTTCCGCGGTTTCGCCGCCGATCAAAGCACAACCGGCCCGCCGGCAGCCTTCAGCGATCCCCGAAACGATTTCGCGGCCTGCCGCGACGTCCAGTTTGCCGGTCGCGAAGTAGTCGAGAAAAATAAGCGGTTCAGCGCCTTGGACCACGAGATCGTTGGCGCACATGGCGACGAGGTCGATGCCGACGGTGTCGTGACGCTCCATTTGCGTGGCGATCATCAATTTGGTACCGACGCCATCCGTGCCGGCGACAAGAACCGGGTCCTCGAAGCCGGCGGCCTTGAGATCGAACACGGCGCCGAAGCCGCCGAGGTCCGACGCCACACCGGTGCGATGCGTCTCGGCGGCGAGCGGTTTAACGGCGGCAACCAGATCGTTCCCGGCATCAATGTCGACGCCAGAATCCCTGTAGCTGAGTGCGTTCTTTAACGACGGGTTATCGGCGCTAATGACTTTTTCCCCGGGTTGCGTGTTGGTAGATTAGGCAGACTATTGGCGCCAGAACATAAAGAAACCCTCTCAGTTTGCAATGATCGATCTATCGGCATTCAGGAACACCAGCACGGCTCTGGTCGTGGCATTTGCCGCCCTTCTCATGGCCTTGACCACGCCATCAGCATCGAGCGTCGATATCTATGAAATTACGGACGTTGCGGTCGACAAAACGGCCGAAACAGCTGCGGCGGCTCGTGATCAAGCGTTGGCTGAAGGTGAGGTATCTGCGTTTCAACGCCTCCTCCGTCGCCTAACGCTGACTCGCGATCATGAAAGACTTCCCGATTTAACGCGCGAAGAGCTAGCGGAGTTCATAAAGGACTTCTCGGTCTCCAATGAGAAGACGTCGGCTGTCCGTTATCTGGCGACGCTGAGTTTTCGATTTAAAAGGGATGCGGTCCGACAATTGTTAGAGGATTTCAACATCGCCTTCGCCGAAACACCCAGCAAGTCCGTGCTCGTCCTGCCCGTCTATCAAGCTGCCGGCGCATTATCTCTTTGGGACGACCCAAATCCGTGGCGCCAAGCTTGGATAGGGAATGACCTTGGAAGCGGAATTGTGCCGATGGTGGCGCCGCTGGGTGACCTCAAGGACGTCGGCGCCATCGGCCCCCGGCAAGCGGTCGAGGGCGATAGGCCGCGTCTCGACGCCATTGCTGAACGCTATGGTGTCCAGGATGTCGTCGTCGCCTTCGGGCAGTTGCGCCTGGATGCGGCCGTCGTCCGGCAAGGATTGAGGGTTGATGTGACCCGGTACGGTGCTGATCCAGAGCCGATGACTTACGTCCTCGATTTTCGCCAGGAAGAAAACGAGGGTCTCCCCGAATTTCTTTTGCGTACGGCGCACGCCGTTGCCGAGGAAGTCGAGGACCAATGGAAACAGGAAAACCTCCTACGTCTGGATCGCCCTGCCGTTGCCGCCGTGGCGGTTCCGATCACGGGACTGCGCGATTGGCTGAGCGTCAGCCAGCGGATGAAGGACGTTCCGCTGATTCGGCGCACGGAAATGGTCTTAATGTCCCTGGACGAGGTCCGGGTCAACATTCACTATGTGGGCGAACTGGAGCAACTTCGGGTTGCGCTCGGCCAAGCCGATTTGACCCTTGTCAGGGAGGACGACGAATGGGTTCTCTACCTCGCCGACGTCTTACCGGCCCGCGATTCCTGAGCACGTTTCCGTGAACGTTCCCAACGCAATCTCCTTTGCGCGTATCTGCGCCGTTCCGGTCGTCGTTTGGCTGATCCTTAACGAGAACATGACAGCCGCATTCTGGGTCGTTCTCGTGGCCGCCATAAGTGATGCCGTGGACGGTATCATCGCCAAGCGTTATGGGCTGACGACGGTTTTGGGGGGATACCTCGACCCGCTCGCCGACAAGGCTTTGCTGGTCAGCAGCTACATCGCCCTCGGCCATCAAGGGTTCCTGCCGGTCTGGCTCGTCATTCTGGTCGTTTTCCGAGATGCACTTATACTTGTCGGCGCCTATCTCTTTCATGCGGTGACGCAGGCTCTGGACATGAGCCCATTGATGATCAGCAAGGTGAACACGGTCACCCAATTGATATTGGCGATCATCGTCATCGGCAGTGAAGGACTCCAATTGAACGCTGCCGTATTTATCGAAATCCTGATACTGATCGTTGCGGCTACGACGTTTGCGTCCGGTGTTGCCTACGTCAGCGTGTGGACCCGCAAGGCGTACATGTTTGAGAATGGTCACACCAGCGGTGAGGAGGCGGATTGACCAGGGACAGGCAAACCATGTTCTGGATCGTCGGGCTTCTGCTCACGGCCGGCCTGATTCACCTGCTCAGCGGTATTCTCCTGCCGTTCGTAGCCGGTATGGCGGTGGCCTATTTCCTCGATCCTGTTGCCGACAAACTCGAAGAGCGCGGTGTGTCGCGCGGACTCGCGACGTTCCTGATTCTGCTGAGCTTTTTCGTCGTCGTAATCGGCATTCTCTTGTTGTTGTTACCGCTTCTCCAGAATCAGTTCGTCGAGCTCGCCGGCTTGCTGCCGACAGTCATTGAGTCCCTACAAGGCCATATTCAGGCGTTGTTCGAGAAACTGCAGGCTAAGCTTCCACCGGAAGCGTTCGAAAAGTTGCGGGAGGCTGCGGCGGGTTCCGCGGACAAGATCGTTTCCATTTTGACCGGATTTCTCGCTGACGTTTGGAGCGGCGGGATCGCCTTCTTCAATTTGGTGTCGTTGATCGTGATTACGCCCGTCGTCGCCTTTTATCTGCTGCGTGACTGGGACCTGATCACGGCCAAGATCGATTCCTGGCTGCCCCGTCATGTGGCTCCGACAATCCGCGAACAAATCCTCGCCATCGACGCGACGATTGCCGGATTTGTGCGTGGACAAGCTAGCGTTTGTTTGGTGTTGGCGACAATCTATGGTGTCGGATTGACGCTCGTTGGGTTGAAGTCAGGGCTGTTGGTCGGTCTTGGGGCCGGTTTTATTTCGTTCATCCCCTATCTTGGCGCCGGGACAGGAATGATTGTCGGCGTGACGATCGCCGTTTTCCAGTTTCCCGATTGGATTTGGGTTGCCGCCGTCGCTGGGATATTCCTCTTTGGACAGACACTCGAAAGTTATTTTTTAACACCGAATCTGGTTGGCGACCGTGTTGGCCTCCACCCTGTATGGATCATCTTCGCGCTTCTCGCCGGCGGCTCACTGTTCGGGTTCACAGGGGTGCTTCTGGCCGTGCCGGCGGCCGCTGTAATCGGTGTCCTCATCCGGTTCGGTATTTCCCAGTATCTCGAAAGTCCCCTATACACGGGTGTTTCAGGCAAGGACGGGTCAGAGTGAGTGCACCTGACCAGTTGATCCTGGAGTTCGAACATCGACCGTCTCTGTCGGGAGAGGATTTCCTGATATCGGACGAGAACCGAGAAGCCGTTGCGTGGATCGACGAATGGCCGAACTGGCCTTCTCCTGTCATCGTTATCCATGGTCCACCGGGGTGCGGTAAGACCCACCTGTGCGAGGTCTTTCGCGCCAAGGCATCAGCGATTGGTTTGGCGCCGGGTTTTTCCACCGCGTCGGTGCCGCTTGAACAAACTCGGGCCTATGTCTTCGATGGTCTCGATCGCTTCATGGGCGAACCCGTCGAGGAGGAGATATTCCACCTCTATAACCGATTGCGGACCGAGAACGGGCATCTTCTCGCCACCTCCACCGCGCCCCCGCTGCAATGGCCCTTTGCGACCGACGATGTGCGTTCCCGCATCCTGGCTTCACCGAGCGCCGCCATCGCCTCGCCCGGCGACGGGTTGATCGCTGGGTTGCTGGTCAAGCTGTTCAATGATTGTCAACTGGCCGTCGGGTCGGACGTCGTCCTTTATCTCGTCCCGCGCATGGAAAGGAGTTTCGAAGCGGCGCGCCGCCTTGTCGACGCCCTGGACCGTCAGTCACTAACTGGCAAGCGCCGCATCACGATTCCCCTGGCCCGCGAAGTCCTCTCCGAGTTCCAGCGCTAGACGTGACGCAAATAAGACCGGTTTTTGCCGCAAAGGAAAGACTGCTTGAGGCTTGACCGTATTCGACGCCACTCACAGTATCGGCTTGTATGTCACACACCGCCAAATGGTCGCGGTGTTGCGGGTCAGAAGAATTCAGATAGGGGGATTCCATGGATCTCGGAATAACGGGAAAAAAGGCGATTGTATGCGCGGCGAGCAAGGGGCTCGGAAAGGCGTGCGCGGCGTCGCTGTTGCGCGAAGGCGTCGATGTGACCATTTGCGCCCGGACACCGGATACCCTAAACGCAACTGCGGATGAGTTACGGGGATTGGGTGGCGGTATGGTGACCGCCGTCGACTGTGATATCACAAGCGAAGCTGGCCGCGCCATGGTTCTCGAAGCCTGTCCCAACTCGGACATTTTGGTCAACAACGCGGGCGGTCCACCGCCGGGCGACTTCCGCAATTGGACCCGCGACGACTGGATCGCGGCCATCGACGCTAACATGCTAACCGCCATTTTTTTGATCAAGGCGACTGTCGATGGAATGATCGAGCGGGAGTTCGGCCGTATCATCAACATAACGTCATCCGCGGTCAAAGCACCGATCGAGATCCTTGGGCTTTCCAATGGCGCCCGAGCTGGTCTGACCGGTTTCGTCGCTGGCATTGCTCGCAAGACCGTCCGGCACAACGTGACGATTAACGCCATCCTGCCGGGGCCGTTTGATACGGACCGGTTGCGCGCCAATCTCGCGGTCACGGCCGAGAAAGCGGGCCGGCCTGTTGACGAAGTCGCCGCCGAGCGGGCGGCCGGCAATCCGGCCGGCAGGTTCGGAAATCCGGAGGAATTTGGGGAACTCTGCGCTTATCTCTGCTCGGCCCAGGCCGGATATATCACCGGCCAGAACATTCTCATCGACGGCGGCGGCTTCCCAGGAACACTCTAAATACCCAAAGGGGGAGGATATTCGATGGGACCGTTAAAGGCGATACTCTTCGATACTTTCGGCACCGTCGTCGATTGGCGCGGCAGCGTCGCCAGGGAAATTGAGAAACTGGCGCAGCAAAAAGGCTATAGCGACGTCGATGGAGATGCCTTCGCCCGCGCCTGGCGCGCCGGCTATCAACCGGGCATGGAAGAGGTGCGATCGGGGCGGCGGCCGTGGACGTCCATCGACGTCATCCACCGCGAAAGATTAAACTCTATCGTTTCGGAATTCGGGTTGGACGATTTGAGCGAAGGCGAGCGCGATGACCTTAATCTGGCTTGGCATCGTCTCGACCCTTGGCCCGACTCGATACCGGGCCTCCGGCGCCTTCATCGGAGTTATATCTTGGGCCCTCTTTCCAACGGGTCGACGCAGCTTTTGATCAATATCGCGAAAAGGGTCTGGATTCCTTGGGATGTGATCGGTTCATCGGATGCGTTTCGTTCATTTAAGCCGCAAGCCGAAATGTATTTGGGTGCTGTATCGATGCTCGGCATGAAACCCAGCGAAGTGATGATGGCAGCAGCCCACAACGACGATCTCAGGCATGCACAAAGCCACGGCATGCCGACTGCGTTTATTTGCCGACCTTACGAATACGGAGTCGATCAGGTGTCTGACTTCGAAGCAGCCGGAAATTGGGATTTCAGTGTAGACGGAATCGATGAATTGGCCGACCGACTCGGACTCTAAAGTCGGACCATCGTTTAGTGCCGGTAGATGACGCCAAGGTCCAGATCGGTCGTTGTGTAGTCGACCGTGAAGAATCCACGTCAAGCTGCGCTGAGCGGCGCTGGACGTTTGTATTTCTCGGAAAAAAGAACCGTGATCCAGACACAAAGAAGCCTGATCCACT
>Ga0209458_1000303_pt1 | contig 19511 bp, 17 predicted proteins | sample WorMetLIZAISLAND_FD_187411 | JGI IMG/M metagenome (GOLD analysis project Ga0209458, IMG submission 187411) | Marine gutless worms symbiont microbial communities from Max Planck institute for Marine Microbiology, Germany - Inanidrilus manae... ...
GGACCTGGTTCATCTGGTGGCTCCAGGCATAGAACGAATAGCGAACATTCTAACCGTTCAACGCCCGAGCCTCAACCGCAATATCTGGTGGCCGAATCTCGCAACCGGAACCATGTGCATAAGCGGTTCGACGAATTCCCAGCAGCGGTTCGACGAATTCCCAGCCGCTCGGACTCCGAAGGCGTCATTCTCAAACTGGATCAGATCGTCCGCCGCGATGACCGCTGAACCCGAGGCGCCGCGGAGGAGCCCCCGCATTATCGCTGTCGCCAACCAAAAAGGGGGCGTCGGCAAGACCACGACGGCCATCAACCTGGGGACGGCCCTAGCCGCCGTCCACAACCGCGTGCTGCTGATCGACCTCGACCCCCAGGGAAATGCGAGCACCGGCCTCGATATCACCCACGCGGCACGCCAGCGCAACGCCTACCACATGCTCATCGGCGCGGCGTCGGTCGATGACGCGATGGTGGAGACGGCGATCCCGGGGCTGTTCATCGTTCCCTCCGGCGTCGACCTGTCCGGTGCCGAAATCGAACTGGTCGACCTCGACGAGCGGGAGTACCGCCTGAGGAAGGCCCTTGCCGCCGGCGCCGGGGATTGCGATTTCATCCTCATCGACTGCCCACCGGCGCTGGGATTGCTGACCTTGAACGCCCTCGTTGCCGCCGACGCCGTGCTGGTGCCGCTGCAGTGCGAGTTCTTCGCCCTGGAAGGAATCAGCCATCTCGTGCGCACCATCGAGCGTGTGCGACGGGGATTCAATCCATCCCTTGAAATACAAGGTATTGTGCTTACCATGTTCGACAGACGCAATAACTTGTCGGATATGGTCGCACAGGACGTTCGAGCCCATTTCGGTGACAAGGTTTACGAAACCGTGATCCCGCGCAATGTCCGCGTTTCCGAAGCACCGTCGCACGGCCGGCCCGTGCTCATCCACGACTTCCGGTGCGCGGGATCGCAGGCCTATCTCCATCTCGCCGGCGAGATTCTGCGCCGCGAGCGGCGGGCGGTCGCGTGATGACGCCAATAGAGAAGCGGCGCAACCTCGGTCGGGGCCTGTCGGCGCTTCTCGGCGACGATACCGACGACTATGCGCGCCTGGACCAGGTGCGCGCGGCGAAGACGGTTCCCATCGAACATCTGCATCCGGGCCGGTACCAGCCGCGCCATCGCATGGGCGAAGCCCAAATCAACGAGCTTGCCCAATCGGTGGCCGAAAAGGGCATCCTGCAGCCGATCCTGGTGCGCCGCCGCCCCGATGATCCGGCGGAGTACGAGATCATCGCCGGCGAGCGCCGTTGGCGTGCCGCGCAAATCGCCCAGATGCACAACGTTCCGGTCGTCATCCGCGAGTTCACCGACCAGGAGGCACTGGAAATCGCCCTGGTCGAAAACCTCCAGCGCCAGGATCTCTCGGCCCTCGAGGAAGCGGAAGCCTACAAGAGGCTCATGGATGAATTCGGCCACTCCCAGGAGGTTCTCGCCCGCAGTGTCGGCAAAAGCCGCAGCCACGTCGCCAATACCCTTCGGCTGCTCAGCCTGCCCGAACCGGTTAAGCGCCTGGTCGACGAAGGTGCCCTCAGTGCCGGCCATGCGCGCGCCCTGCTGGGGACGGGCAATCCGACCGCGCTTGCCAACAAGGTCGTCAAGGACGGGCTCAACGTCCGTCAGACCGAACGACTCGCCGCCGCGGCTGCGAGCGCGGCGCCGCGCCGACGCCCGTCTGCGAAAGCCGGGAAGGATTCCGACACCATTGCCCTCGAACGAGAGCTCTCTGCATTGCTCGGGGCCTCGGTAGACATCCGCTTCGACGGGGTCGGCGGCGCCCTCGTGCTGTCTTATCGCACCCTCGAACAGCTCGACGACATCCTGCACCGGCTTACCCACGGTGCCCACGGCCGATCGGGTGAGGCCCCCGCACTGGTGCCCTCGCCACCGCCGCAAGACCCGAGCGGCGTCAATACGGCCGAGTCCGGCGCTGCCGAAGGGGCCGAAGCGGACGAACCGTCGGCGTAACCGCGATCACGAGCCCGTACTTCGGGCGGCATGGGCGAGACGCATCAGCGCCCGGGCGCAGATGATGTCCTCCGGCATTCCCGTGCTTTTGCAGTCGATCTCCGCTTCGACGAGGATGTCCAACGCGCCGGCGATGCGCACCTCGGACCAGAGGCCCATTTGCCTCCGGAACGCGCCTTGCTGCTTGAAGAATACCTTTGGTTTTAGCAGCGCCATGGCTTGGTCGGGCGTCCGGCCGGCGGCGACGAAACCGCTTGCCTGATGGAGGCGCATGAAATGACGGGCCACCACGCGCAGGACACCGACGGCGGTCACGCCTTCGGAGAAGGCGCGCGCCAATGACCGGTCCAGGGCATCGGTATCTCCGCTGGCGGCGGCGACCGCCACGGCATCCAGGGACGTGGCCGCGCTATCGCCAATACAGGCGACGGCATCCTCGACCGTGACACGGCCCGAATCACCCACGTATAGGGCGAGCTTCTCGATTTCTCCCCGTGTCACGCCGCGATCGGAACCCAGATTCTGGGCGAGGGTGTCGACCGCCTCGGAATCGATCTCGATCCCATGCGCGGCGAGGCTTTCGGCGATGAGCCGTTTGACGTCCGCCTCGCTGTCCGCGTAGCAGGGAACCGCGGCGGCGTTCCCGGCCGATTCGAAGACCTTCCGCAGCGAGGACCGGGCGCTCAGGTCGCCGGCTTCGGCCACGACCAATCCGCCGGCAGGGGCCGTTTCGAGGAAGTCCGCCAACACCTCGGCCACGGCGTCCGAGGCCTCGCGCAGGCGCACCGTGCGGCGGCCCCCTCCAAACGAGAGCGCCGCGGCTTCGTCGGCGAGCAACGCGGGGTCGGACTTGACGGCGGCAGCGGTCAGGTCGACGGGGCCGGAAAACGGGTCGTCCTGAGAAGCATCGGTCCCGAGCAACGCCCCAACGCGCTCTCCGACAAGCCCGGCGTCGGGTCCGTACACCAGGACGGCCACGCAATCGGGGGTCGGACGACGAACGAACGCATCGGCGTCACGGGCGCTGACCTTCATTGCCCCGACACACCGGCGTTCGCCCGTTCGGCGAAGTAGATGCCGAGCCGCGCGCGGATATCCTGGGCGATCAGCAAGGCGGACTGGTCACGGGCATCGTTTTCCGCGCTCAACGTCGCGAACTCCGAATCGAGCAAATTGTAGCTGCTGACCACGTCCGCGCTGCCGGAGGTCACGACGCGGCCACTCCGGGAGTCCACCAGCCAGAACTCGGCGCCGACCAGAAGATTGGCCCGTGTGGCCAAGGCGGTCTGTCGCACCGCCAGTTTCTGGATGCTCTCCTTAAGTTCGACGTCGAGCCGGTAGACCGGACGCGCCGGCCGGCCACGAGGGTTCAGCATATCGAGCAAATGATTGCGAACGCTCTGCCCGAGCCGGTCGGCGATCGGCGAAATCTGGACCGCGGCGAAATCCGTGAGCACGCCATCACCCGTTGCCGGCTCGGAATACAACGGCCGAAACCCGCATCCGGCCAGTAGGGTCAGGCCGACGACGGCCGTGGCCATCCGGCTACGGAACGACATTGACGATCCGATTGGCAATGACGATCACCTTTCGCGGCTCCCTGCCGTCCAGGACACGAACGACGTTGGGGTGTGTCAGTGCCGCAGACCGCGCCGTCGCTTCGTCCGCGTCTCGGACAATCTCGATGGTCGCGCGGAGTTTGCCGGCGACCTGGACACCGACGGTCACGACGTCATCCAGCAACATGGACGGATCGGCCTCGGGCCAGGCTTCCTCCGCAAGCAACGTGTCGCAGCCCAGCCGCTGCCAGAGTTCCTCGGCCACGTGCGGCATCATCGAACCGACCAGCATCACCAGTGCCTCGTAGCCCTGGCGGCGGATCCAGGCGGCATGCTCGTCATCGCCTTCGAGGTCCGAAAGGGCATTGGTAAATTCGCGGATCCGGGCGACGGCACGATTGAACCCGAATCGCTCGAGGTCTTCGCCGACACGATGGATGGTCTTGTGCATATCGCGCAGGACGTGGAACGCCGCGCTGTCCTCGACACCCACCGGCCGAGGCGTGCCTCGCGGCGCGACCGCCTGATCCGTTCCAGTCACCAGCCGCCACAGGCGGTTGACGTAGCGCCACGCACCGTCGACACCCGCTTCGGTCCATTCCAGGTCGCGGTCCGGCGGACTGTCCGAGAGCATGAACAGCCGGGCCGTATCGGCGCCGTAGGTATCGATGATGGTTTCGGGATCCACGACATTCCGCTTCGATTTGCTCATGGATTCCGATCGGCCCACGGTCACCGGCCCGCCGCCCTCGACCTGAACGACGGAACCGTCCCCGCGGCGTTCGATCTGCTCGGGGAACAGCCATCGTCCGTCGGCATCGCGGTAGGTCTCGTGACACACCATGCCCTGGGTGAACAGGCCGGCGAACGGCTCGTCGATGCCGAGGTGTCCCGATCGCCGCATGGCGCGCGTGTAGAAGCGGGAGTAGAGGAGATGCAGGATGGCATGCTCGATGCCGCCGATGTACTGATCGACCGGCAGCCAGTAGTCGACGGCGGCGCGATCCAGCGGCCGGTCCGCCCGCGGCGAGCAGAACCGGGCGAAATACCACGACGAATCGACGAACGTGTCCATGGTGTCGGTTTCGCGCTGCGCCGGCCGGGCGCACCTGGGGCAGGGGACATGCTTCCATGTCGGGTGATGGTCGAGGGGATTTCCCGGCGCATCGAACCGAACGTCGGTGGGCAACGTCACCGGCAGGTCGGAGTCGGGAACCGGAACGATGCCGCAATCATCGCAGTGGATGACCGGGATCGGACACCCCCAGTAACGCTGGCGCGATATCCCCCAGTCGCGCAGCCGATACGTGATGGCCGTCTCGCCGACGCCGACCTGCTCCAGCCGGCGGGCCATTTCCGCCTTCGCCGCGGGAACGTCGAGGCCGTCCAGGAAGCGCGAGTTGATGAGCCGTCCGTCGTCCGTATAGGCCTCGTCGGCGACCTCGAACATCGCTGCGCCGGCCGTCTCCGGTGCGACCACCGGCACGACGGCGAGGCCATACTTGCGGGCGAAGTCAAGGTCGCGCTGGTCGTGGGCCGGGCAGCCGAAGATGGCTCCGGTGCCGTACTCCATGAGCACGAAGTTGGCGACATAAACCGGCAATTCCCAGCCGTCGTCGAAGGGATGCAGGGCGACAACCCCGGTGTCGTATCCCTTCTTCTCGGCGGTTTCGATGGCCTCTTCGCTGGTGCCGAGACGGCCGCACTCGGCGATGAACTCGGCCAGCGCGGGATCGGCGGCGGCGAGTTCGGCGGCCAAGGGATGGTTGGGCGAGAGGGCGCAGAACGATGCCCCGAACAGGGTGTCGTGGCGGGTCGTGAACACCTCCAACCAGTCATCACGGCCCCGCAAGGCGAAGCGGACACGGGCACCCTCGGAGCGGCCGATCCAGTTCTGCTGCATCAGGCGCACGCGTTCCGGCCAGCGGTCCATCCCGGCCAGGACGTCGAGCAGCTCGTCGGCGTAGGCCATGATGTGCAGGAACCACTGGCTCAACTGGCGCCGCTCGATCAACGCGCCGGACCGCCAGCCGCGGCCGTCGATCACCTGCTCGTTGGCCAGCACCGTGTTGTCCACCGGGTCCCAGTTCACCCAAGATTCCCTGCGGTAGGCGAGCCCGGCCTTCAGGAAGTCGAGGAAGGTCGTCTGCTGATGATGGTAGTAGCCGACGTGGCATGTGGCCAACTCGCGCGGCCAGTCGATGGACAGGCCCATGGACTTCAGCTGTCCGCGCATGGTGGCGATATTCGAATAGGTCCATTCCCCGGGATCGATGTTGCGCTCGATGGCGGCATTCTCGGCCGGCAGGCCAAAGGCGTCCCATCCCATCGGATGCAGGACATTGAACCCGCGCGCCCGCTTGTAACGGGCGATCACGTCGCCGAGCGTGTAGTTGCGGACATGCCCCATATGAATGCGACCCGAGGGATACGGGAACATTTCAAGTACATAGTACTTGGGTCGTGATGGATCCTCGACGGCCGTGAAACAGCCGCGTTGCTCCCACGTCTCCTGCCATTTGGCTTCGGTTTGCTTGAAGTTATAGCGCGCCATGCTCTCCGCCGGGTCCACGGGGTCGCGATCAGAACGGGTCCGGCGTGTGCCGGTGTGAGGTTATTGCTGCAGGGTCTCGAAACGGAGCTGTCGGGCCTTGGTCAGGATGGCGTCCTCAATCTGCGTCCCCGTGCGCTCCGCAATCGGGGCATCACGCCAGCTGCCGACGTTGTCCTGCATCTGCCGGAACACGGCCACCCGCACACCATCGGCCCGCAGGGAACGGCCGAGGATATAGACATTCAGTTTGAACCGCTCCCGCGGCGTTTCCGGGGGCGAATGCCAATCGGTGATGATGACCCCGCCGAACGGGTCGGCGGAGTTCACGGGCATGAAGGCGATGGTATCCAGCGATGCCCGCCAGAGGAAACTATTGACGCCGATGCCACCACCGCCGACGGCGTCGCGGGCATTTTTCTTGTCGTCACCAAAGATGCTTAGCCCCCCCTCGCCGAAAATGGTCTCGCGGTTCTCGAGATCCTTTGTCGTCGTCGGTGCCGGGGCGCCGCGACGTCGGCTTTCGGGGTAGTCGCCTTCGACCGGAACGCTTTCACAGGCAGCCGACAAGGCGCCGATCAGGGTGACGGCGATCAACGTTCGAAAAATGGCCGGCAAAACCATGTCACGACTCCAGACCACGCCCTCTCTCGTAGCGATGAGGAATACACGTGTCAACCACCGCCGGCGTCGCGACGCGACCGTGGCGCCAAGCGATCAAAACATTTAGGTTTCCGGGAGTCTGACGATGGAGAACCGGATGAGCCGCAGGGACAGACGCAGGCAGGCGCGCAGACCAGCCTCCTCGGGTCCTCGCCTCGCTGCCGGGGCGCCTCCTCCCGCCGACGTCCGCCGCGCGTTCATGGGCGCGGTTCAGCATTTTCAGGCCGGACGCAACGCGCAGGCCGAGATGCTCTGCCGTCAGGTCCTGATGGCGATGCCCAACAACCCCGATGCTCTGTTGTTGTCGGGAATGATCGCCGGATGGTCCGGTCGCTACGACGAGGCGGTCTCGGTCCTCGAAAAATGCGTTGCCCACGCGCCGCGAAATGCGGCGGCACATCTCAATCTTGGGCGGGCGCTGGCGGCGCAGGGCCGAACCGATCGCGCCCTCGCGGCCTATGATCAGGCGCTCCGGATCGAGCCCCGGCTGGCCGAGGCCCACTACAGCCTCGGCAACCTGAAGCGGGAAGCCGAGGACATGGACGAAGCGGCGGCCGCCTATCGCCGCGCGGTCGACCTGCAACCGGCCTTCGCCGCGGCCTGGGACAACCTGGGCAACGTCTTGCAGGAGCTGGAGCGGTTCGATGAGGCGTTGAAGGCCTACGAAAAGGTTCTCGCTCTGGATCCGGCGTCGGCGTCGGCCCACAACAATCTCGGGGCGCTGTTGCGCCGCCGCGGCTGGCGTGATCGGGCGATCGAGGAGTTCGAGACAGCGTTGCGACTCGATCCTGGCTTCATCGATGCGTGGGTCAACCTCGGACGGACGAGGAGCGAAAACAACCAGTCGGACGAAGCGGAAACGGCGTTCCTGCAAGCGCTGGACCTGGATGCGGACAGTCTCGATGCCATCGGCGAGCTCGCCCGTCTCTACGAACAGACGAATCGGGTCGGGAAGGCGGAAGAGACGGCCAACCGGGGGTTGGCCATCGATCCGGACCACGATGCCTGCAACATGATCCTGGCGAAATGCGAACGCCGGTCCGGACGGATTCAGGAGGGCATCGACCGCCTGGAGAACCTCATCTCGGGTCTCGATTCGAGACGTAATTATCACTTGATGTTCGAATTGGGGGCCCTTTACGACCGCGCCGGGAACGCTGACGCAGCGTTCGCCAATTTCCGTGAAGCCAACAGACTGAGCGAACTGAGTGGCGGGGGATTCGTCGAGGAGAAGCGGCGCTACCTGTCCAAGATCGAGCGGGCCACGGCTCGCTTCACCGACGACTGGGTGCGGTCATGGACTGCCAACCCGGAGCCGGATGCACGGCCAAGTCCGGCGTTTCTTGTCGGTTTTCCGCGCTCCGGGACGACGCTGCTCGAACAGATTATTGATGCCCATCCGCGGCTTGCGGCCATCGACGAGCGCCGGACCGTCGATATCGTTGTCGAACTGGTCGGGGCCATGGACGGCGGCTATCCCGACGCCTTGGCGGACTTGACCGGTCAGGACATCACCGATCTGCGGAATGCCTATTTCGATGCCACCGAGCAATTCGTCACGCGTCCGCCAGAGGGCCTTATCGTCGACAAGATGCCGTTCAACATCACGGACGCCGGGCTGATCCACCGCCTGTTCCCCGACGCGCGGTTCATTCTTGCGATCCGTCATCCGTGTGATGCGTCCCTCAGTACGTTCATGCAGCACTTCAACCCCAACGATGCCATGGTCAACACCCTCACGATGGAGGAAACGGCCGCCCTTTATGCGAAGGTGATGGCGCTCTGGCGCCAGTACATCGGCGTTCTACCGCTGCGCTATCACCAGATCCGATACGAAGATCTGATTGCCGACGTCGAGGGCCAGATCGCGCCGCTGCTCGATTTTCTCGGTGTCGGTTGGGACGATGCCGTCCTTGCGCACACCGACCATGCCCGGACCCGCGGCCGGATCTCTACGCCGAGCTATCACCAGGTTTCCGAGCCCATCTACACCCGGTCCCGGTACCGATGGCGCAAGTACAGCGACCATATGGCGCCGATGATGGGTCTCTTGCAGCCCTGGATCGAGTACTACGGCTACGAGGTAGATTGAATGGGGGGCCGAAGCGGTACGATCATCGGATTGCCGCGATCGTCGAGATAGCCCCAATCGGTCATCACCTCGCCGTGCAGTTCGATCACCCTGGCAACCTGCCCCTCGGAGAGAACGCTGCGCCACGTGCCCGCCTTGCCGGCGGTGAAAAAGCGCTCGGTCTTCGATGACCTCTCGGTGAATCCGTGTCGCCGCTCCTGCCCGGCGAGCTCGCGGAAGGACGAGAATTTGACCGCCTTGCGCAATCGCGCCGGGTTCTTTGGCGTCCCCAGGAAGTCGGCAACGCCGCCGAAGGCTTTGACCGGATCACGCAGCATGTCCTCGTACCGCATGACGTATCGGAACAGGCCAGGCGCCTGTGTCCAGCCGCGCACATGCTGGCTCCACGTGCCCAGGTCCTGGTCGATCTTTCCCGGCCGCCGGGGCAGGAAATTGACTTCGGCGCCCGAACCGGTGATGACGTCGTCGATGCTTTCCCCGTAGTGGCGCGCGAAACTGACCATCACGTCCAACGGATTGCGAATGACGTAGATGGCGCCAAATGTGACCTCGGGGGTGATGGTCGGGGTGTTGTCGAATCGCGCCAACCGGTTGTGGGTCTTGATGAAAACGATCCCGGGCCCTGTCTGGGCGAGCAGACGGTGGGCCTGTGGCCGAGCCAGGTAGATGTCTTCAAGGGGGCGGTCGTCGACCAGGCCGCCGAAGACCTGCTCATAGGGCCAAGTCACCATATCGCCTTCGGCGAAGTCGTTCAGCGTGTTGATGTCCACCGGCTGCGGCGGATTGGAGATGAAGTTGGCAAGGAAGGCGCGAAGCCATGTATTGCCTGACTTCGGATAGGACGCGAGCCAAACGATATGAGACACGGACTGCTGCTTCTCGATCGGATCGTCTGCTGACGCAGGTCCACGGATCATCCGGGGGCGATCACGCCACGTCAAAAGGAAAGGGAGCGGCCGAAGCCGCTCCCTCCCCGAACTCGGTACGGGTCGAAATCAGAAGCTGATGACGATACCCGTGACACCCACGAGGCTGTCGATGTCATCCGTGCTACCGACCACTTCGCCTTCCTCACTGATGTGAGCAATGGCGGCGTGCCAGTTGATGCCCGGACCAAGATTGTAGGTGCCGGCGACTTCCCAGGTGGACAGTTCGTCCTCACCCGAAAGCGCGTTGGTAACCGAACCTTCGGCTTCCGAGGTCTGGTAGCCGATGCTAATGCCGTACGGACCCGTCTTGTAGCTGGCGCCGACGTTCAAGGTCCAGCTATCGAACGAGTCCGCTGCGGCCGCGTTGTTGGCGGCAGTGGCGTCATACGGGGTTGCCGCATAGGCCGCGCCCACGGCAAAGCCGGCGAACGTGACGTTCAGACCGCCCTGATAGAAGATGGGGGTCCGGTCCGAACCGGCCGCAACGGCGTTGGCGTTGGGATCCTGCAACCAGTAGATGACGCCGAACGAAGCGTTCACACCGAAGCCGTCGAAATCACCCCGGTAGTTCAGGCCGGCGCTCAAGCCCGACTCAAGGCCGGCGTTGCGGAACGCGTTGCCCTGGCTGGTATCCGGAGCGTAGCCGACACCGAGCTGGAAGCCACCAAGTCGCGGCGTGTAGTAGGCAATGTGCTGTGGGTCGTTGGCAAAGAACCGGCCGGAGGTGTTGCCGTAGGCGGCGTTCAGCCGGTGCTCAGCGGTCGTGTTGATGTGCGGCGCCCAGAAACCATAGTAGTCGGAACTGTCGAGGCCCTGACGGCTGACGGTCGGCGCACCATAGTGCATCTTGTAGTTCGGCAGGTTCTCGGAACCGAAGATCACCTGACCCAGGGTCGGGCTGGTAAAGGTGATGTACGATTCGTCGATCTGGTCACCCGTGCCGCCCGACAGAGCCTCGAGCTCGATTTGCACCGCAATCTTGATGCCGTTGTCGAGGGTCGTCGAACCCTTGAAGTGGACTTCCGTCTCCTCAAAGATATCAACCTTCTCCGCACGGACCGGCTGTGTCATACCGATGGGAGCGGTACCCGCGGCCGGCACGTCGTGGTCGACGAAACCGATCGACTGCTCCATGTAGCCGCCGAGGCCAAGCTTCAGCGGCTCGGCTGCAGTCGTCGGGCCAGCGGCCAGCACGCTTGCAGCAACCAGGGCGCTCGTGCCCAAAAGAGCCTTTTTCATATCTTGCTCCTTGTTGACTTCAACCCCCCCTCCGGGGGCCAATACGCTGCACCGGGTGCACCCGGCACCCTGATTATGGCGCAATACCGCCACGGGGACGCCCACGGGTCAAGGAACATCTAATCCTTGGTGTGACAAAAACTTCCCGGTGTGTCTTTAACGCAACAATTCTAGGCCGAGGAGCGCTCCTGAGACGCCAAAAAGCCGATTCCGGCCAGTCCGCAGGCGCCGGCGGCGGCGAGACGAGGGACCGTCGACCCGCTGACACCACCAAGCGCGTAGAGTGGGACCGGACTGACACCGGCCCATGCGGCAAACTTCAATGGTCCCAACGGAATAGCACCGATATGACTGGCGGTGGGAAAGACCGGCGACAGCAGAACCGCATCGACTCCCCATGCCGCGGCGCGATGAATGGCCGGCAGCGAATGCGCCGCCGCTGTGACGAGCCAACGACGGCGATGCCATGACCGCCAGCAGCGAAGTGTGCGCCCGACCAGCGCTTCCGGCCAGTGGACGCCGTCCGCGCCGACGGCCGCGGCGAGACGGGGATCGGCACCGACCAGCAGTCGCACCCCAAAACGCCGGGTCGCTGTCCGCAGGCGGACGGCCAGCTCGTCGCGTCCGGGTACGCCGTAGTGGCGCAGCAATACGGCGGATCCGCGCGGCAGATCGGGCAGAACAGGCAACGGATCGGGCAGCCGTTCCGAGTCGGTCATCAGGATGAGCGGTGGGAGAGTCGAACCGGCGCGCCCCGAATTGAGACGTCGCCCGAGGTCTGCTACGGTCGGCACTCTGAAACCTTCTCCCCTTCCGCGGCGAACCCAGGACCGCCCACGTTATGGCAACGCAGAGCGCGACGCAGACGGACATCGCCGCCAATCTCGCCGCCGTCAAGGCCGACATCAGCGCCGCCGCCACTGCCGCCGGCCGCGCGACCGACGCGGTCACCCTCGTCGCCATCGCCAAGACCCACCCCGCGGCCATCGTCAAGGAAGCGCTCGCCGCGGGCCACCGCGTTTTCGGCGAGAACCGCGTTCAGGAAGCGGAAGCCAAATGGCCGGTGCTGAGGGAGGCCTTCCCGGATCTTCGTCTCCACTTGGTTGGACCCCTGCAGACCAACAAAGTGGGCAAGGCGCTGGCGATCTTCGATGTGATCGAAAGCCTCGATCGTCCCAAACTGGCCCGTGTTCTGGCCGAGGCCATGGACCGCACCGGTCACCGCCCTGGCCTGCTGGTCCAGGTCAACACGGGTGAAGAACCTCAAAAGCACGGGGTCCTGCCGGCCGACGCCGACTCCTTCCTTCGCGCCTGCATCGACGACTACGAACTCCCGGTCAGCGGCCTGATGTGCGTACCGCCCATCGACGAGGAACCTTCGCTCCATTTCGCCCTGCTCCGCGATATCGCCGCGCGAAACGGGCTGGCCGAACTCAGCATGGGCATGACCGCTGACTACCCGGTCGCCGTGCGGTTCGGCGCGACCCTGGTGCGCGTCGGCACGGCGATCTTCGGCGAGCGGCCGCCTCTGTCCACCTGAGTAGCGTTCGTCAATCCGTTGCGGCAACGGGGCCCAGTGCCTCGATCAGCGGTCCGAGATGACGTTCGTACCGGCGCCAACGGGCCACAGAACTCGTATAGATGCCCCGCCGGACCTGAGTCGCGCTGGCCGTCAGGACCGGCCGGTTCGTCCGCTGGAAGGCGAGACAGCCGTCTTCCCATTCGAGGCCGCAGTGGCGGATCAATCGACGGCTCTCGGCTTCGGTATCGGCGACCAAGTCCTCGTAACGCACCTCCAGGACGCGGCCCGGCAGGACGGCATCCCAATGGTCCATCAGCGCCCTGTAGGTCCGGTAATAGCGTCCCAGCTCCGTCAGATCCCAGGCGAAAGGCTGGCGCCCGCCGAAGAACTGCAGGTAGCACGACAGGCACGTGTCCACGGGATCGCGTAAGCAGTGGACGATCCGCGCCGAAGGAACCATCAGGTGAATCAGCCCGACGTAGAAGAAGTTCAGGGGCATTTTGTCGGTGATCCGTGCCTGGCCCGGTGCGCGCGACCGCAATCCCGCCACGTAGGATTCACCGAGGGCGCGAACGGCCCCCGGTTTGAGCTGACGGATGTTTTCGGGAAAACGACCACCGACGCCGGGCCGGACGCCTTCCGCCAGCCGTTCGAGATCATTGAGCTCGCCCGCGGCGAAGACTTGGGAATGGCTGGCCAGTATTTGCTCGACGAGGGTCGTTCCGGACCGCGGCATACCGAGGACGAAGATCGGTACCTCGGAGGGATCTCCACGCTGCCGATGGCGATCGAACAAGTCGGCACCGAAGACGTCGGCGATCCGTTGCGCTTTGGTCTCGTCTTCGCCGACGTCATAGCGAAGTCCCTCGCGGCGCAGCCTGTTTCCCCGCTCGAAGCAGCGGAATGCCGCGTCAAAGTCCTTGATGTCCTCGTAGGCCTTGCCGAGCGCGAAACACAGGCGCATGACATCGCCGGGCCGGGTGCCAGGATCGGCGAGAAGGCGTTCCATCGTGCGGATATCGTCGTCGCGCTCGACGAACGTCTTGACGTTGGCAAGGAGGCGGTAGGTTTCGGCCTGATGCGGCCGCAGCCACAGGGACCGCCGGTAGCACTCCACGGCCTCGTCCGATCGTCCGAGGGCCCGAAGGACCATGCCCTGTTGGTTGACCGCTTCGGCGGAGCGCGGGTCGATCTCTTCGGCCCGCCGGAACGCCTCCAGTGCGGCCGATGCCCGGCCGGCGTTCTTCAAGGCGACGCCCAGGTTATGGTGATGTTCGGCGCTGTTCGGTCCGAGTTCGGCGGCGCGACCCAGGACATCGACGGCGGCGGCGTATCGCTCGAGCTGGTTCAGCGCGACGCCCAGGTTGTTGATCGCATCCAGGTTGTTGGGATCGGCGGCGACGGCCTTCTCCAGGGTCGTCGCGGACTTCTCGAACTCCTTCGCCTGGAACTGGATCGCGCCCAGCAGACCGAGGACGATGGAATCGTTCCGAGTCTTGCGCAGAATCTTTTCGCACAGGCGCCGCGCCTTTTGGGCCCGGCCCTCGCGAAACAGACGGTAGGCCCGCTGGCGGTCGTCCTCGACCACGGGTGCTTGGGGTCGGATACCGATCGTCTGTCCGTCCCGATGCACGACACAAGCCCCAACTGATCCCCCGCCGGATCGGCGATACGTATCACACGGGACTGTTGGGGCAAACGATCCCCGACGATCCGTCAGCCCCGCGGCGCGGCGCGCGCGTTTTCCGAGACGATGATCCGATCGCCGGGCGCGCACTCCGCGAGCACTGCGACAAGATCGCCGATGGCGAGGGCGATGCACCCTTCCGTCGGCGGGTATCCGGGTCCGGCCCCATGCAGGAAAATCGCGCTGCCGGCGCCGGGAACGACCGGATCATCGTTATATCCGATCACGGCGATCAGATCGTAAAGCCCGTCGTCGCGCCACAGCCGCTCGTGCCGTGCCGGATGGGGCAGGCGGATCAGTCGGTTGTAGGCCGGATCGCCGGGATCGTCGCACCAGCCGTCGTTGGCATCGATGGCCCGCACGAGAAGCGCCGTCCGCGGACGTGCGATCCGGTCCGGGCGGTACATGACGGAACGCACATCGAAAACGCCAGCCGGCGTGGCGCCATCGCCTTCGCGTTTGTCGGTGCGAACCCCGGCGCGTCCGACAGCGCAGCGCACCCGATGTCCGCTCCACTCCAGCGTACCATCGGGAAAGACATGAATATCCATTGCGGCGTTATAGAGCAGATGAAAACGCGGCGGCCAGCCGTTGGCGGCCGGAGCGGCTTCGCTCACTCGCGGATGTCGAGCCGAGATTCGCGGGCCTCGGCCAGCATAACCGCGTCGCGGTACCTGCCGATCGGCCGCGCCGCCGCCAAGCCACGCGCCGCGGCCGCCTCGGCGGCAAACGCCAACTCGCCGCGCGCCCAGGCGAGGACGTCGTTTTCGTCGGCGGCCAGCAGGGACGACGCGGCAGCGGCGGCGACTTCGGCACGGGCCCACTCGAGGACTTCGATATGTTGGGAAACGGGCGACGGCCCAGCCGCATGGGGCAAACTGTCCGGATTGACCCACGGTTTCGCCGGGGCGGCGGTGACCGTTTCGGCCGGCTCCTCTTCGTCTCCGGTGACCAGGGCCAGCGCGTGCTCGCCGACGTTCTGGCCGGTCGATTCCTCGATGACGACGTTGGCCACCGAGACCGCGAAGCCGATGAGGCCGCCGAACAAACCGCCGCCCGCGACGCGCGGTACCGGATCGATCTCGTCACCGGTCCACTCCCGATAGAGGGTCGCCACAACCGGGATATGCTGGAGCGGATTGACCACATCGAGCAGGTCATAGAACGTCAGACCGTCGTCGCCGAACGGCTTGAAGCCATCCTCCTCGGCACCGCCCGATTGTGGCGCTTCCTTTGCGCTCGGTCGTGTCTCGGCGCTCGGCGGCGGCAGCAGTGCGGTTTCGACCGCGTCCATCCGGGATCCCTTCGTTCAGGTCGTCCTACCCTTCGTTCAGGTCGCCTTACACTGACGCAAGTTGCGTGCCAGGGTCGGACTCTCCGAAAATCAGGACTCTGCGGGTGATCGGACCAGGAGGCGCCGGGCTTGGCGAGGCAGAGTTTGCCGGCCGGAACCAAAACGGCCGTGCGGAGCCACGGCCTCAGAACAGATGACCGCCGCGGCCCGCCTTGGTGCGTATGTAGACCTCGTTGTGCGGATTGGATGGGAACGCGTGGGGCACCCGCTCGACGATCTCGATTCCGCACGCGGCCAGTCCATCGACCTTCGCCGGGTTGTTGGTCAGCAGCCGGACACGGGAAAACCCGAGCTGGCGTAGCATCTGTGCCGCCGGCAGGTAGACCCGCTCGTCGGCGTCAAAACCAAGCTGTTCGTTGGCATCGAGGGTGTCGAAGCCGCGGTCCTGCAGCTCGTAGGCACGGAGCTTGTTGACCAGACCGATGCCGCGTCCTTCCTGGGCCAGATACAACAGCACGCCATGGCCTTTCGCGGCGATCTCGCGTATGGCGCCGCGAAGCTGATCGCCGCAATCGCACCGCAGGCTGCCCAACAGGTCGCCGGTGAAGCACTCCGAGTGCAAACGGGTCAGGACCGGGTCAGCCACCGACGGTTCACCGACCACCAGCGCCAGGTGCTCGAGTCCACCGTCGAGGGGCCGAAAGGCGACGATCCGAACATCCTCAGCCTCCAGCAGGGGGACCCGCGCCTCGCTCACGACGCGCAAGGTACGCGCCTCGGTGTGTTCGTATTGGAACACGTCGCCGGCGTCGACCAGCAACAGATCGTGCCTCACCGCCCAGGCAACGAAATCCTCGGCCTCCGGATCCTGCACGCGGGCAACCAGGGCCGCGGGAAGCAGGCGCCCAGTCTTGGCCAGCATGACCGCGGCACTTTCGCAGCTGAAGGCATCGGATTCGGCGACGGAGAGGTCGAACGGCGGCGGTGACGGCAGACCCGATAGCGGATCGGCGAGGTCACGGACGCGCTCCGCGCTGAGGCCGTCGCCGGCGTCCACGGTGACCACCTTGAAACCGCCCTTGGTGAGGCCGAGCACGGTGGCCCGGCGGGCCGTGACCGCTAGGACCGGGCGGGTCCGGGCCATCGTGGCGAGGCTTTCGATGCCCTCCGGCGTTGCCGCCTCCGAGGCCAGAACCACGGCCGAGGCGCCGGCGCCACCGTGGATCGCGACAATCCGGCCACGCCGCAGTTCGGCGACCGCCCGGTCGACGGCGAGCAACGACACCGGCTCCCGGCTCGCCGGCATGGGAATCACACGGGGGTCAGGGCGCAGCATTGTCGGCGCTACCTCATCCGGTGTCGGGCATCGCCGACGATAGAGCATCGTGACGCCATATTGAACCGTCGTCATGGCGCGGCTGCCGAGGGTATGGCTTTCTTGGTGGCGCCTGTCTGCGCTGTCTACGCCGGCGCGAGCCGCCGCCCGTGACGGTTGAACCCGGCTACGGACCGTTTATGTTAACAGGTGTTCGAAGCCGATAGACCTCCGCCCACCGGCACCACATTAGGCGACGCAAGACGATGAGCAACGGCAAGCGGGTGCTTCTGGTCGACGACGACACGCTGTGCGAAATGCTGTGCGAACAGCTCCAGCTTCACGAGGAGTTCGTCACCGTCGCCGCAGACTCCGGCGCCAAGGCCCTGGAGCTGGCGAAGGCCGACTATTTCGACGTCGTCATTCTCGATGTCGGGTTGCCGGACATGGATGGCCGCGAGGTCTGCCGGCTGTTGCGCCGCGGCGGCGTCAAGTCTCCGATCATCATGCTCACTGGCGCCGACACCGATGCCGACACCATCCTTGGCCTCGACGCCGGTGCCAATGATTACGTCACCAAGCCGTTTAAGCTGGGCGTCCTGCTGGCGCGGCTCCGTGCCCACATCCGCCAGCACGAACGCAGCGACGACGCCGTGTTCACCATCGGCCCCTACACGTTCCAGCCGAGCGCCAAGCTCCTGGTGAACAACGCCACCAACCGCAAAGTCCGGCTGACCGACAAGGAGACGGCGATCCTCAAGTATCTTTATCGGTCCGGCAGCCGCGTAATCGGCCGCGACGTGCTGCTCGACGAGGTCTGGGGCTACAACGCCGGGGTCACCACCCACACCCTCGAAACCCACGTCTACCGGCTGCGGCAGAAGATCGAAGAGGACCCCTCTCAGGCCCGCATCCTGGTCACCGAATTCGGCGGCTACCGGCTGATTCCCTGAAAATCCATGACCCGCGGCTCGTGTCCGCAGGCGCGGATGAACCGCACGAGGTCTTGCGGAGCGATGGCCGTGGTCGCGGCATTGGTCAGCGGATGGCAATTGATCACGTCGCAGTCCATCAACGCCGCATCAAGCACGGGAACGACCCGACCCTCGATATCGTTGATCAACGACAGCGGGGTCACCGCGCCGGGTTCGATCCCCAGCACCTCGAGGAGCAGGTCCGATTTGGCGAACGACAACGGCCCCGCACCGATGGCATGGCGAAGGGCCTTCAGGTCGATCGCTCGATCCTCCATCGCCACCACCAGCCACAGAGCCCCTTTTTTGTCCTTCAAAAACAGGTTCTTGATATGGCCGCTGGCGAGGTCGCCACGAAGCGCCTTGCTCTCTTCGACGGTGTAGACCGGGGGGTGGCGAACGGTCGTCGTTTCGATGCCGAGATCGGCGAGCCGTCGGAACAGGTCGGTTTCGGTGGCGGGCATGGCGGGGACCCTAGTCAAGGGTCCATGCTGTCTCAAGCGCTGATTTTGCGCCGACAATCGGCCTTGCAAACCCCCTGTCATCGCTTAATATCGCGCCTCACCGCCACCGCGGCGGTTCGTGCGGGCGTAGCTCAGGGGTAGAGCGCAACCTTGCCAAGGTTGAAGTCGTGGGTTCGAATCCCATCGCCCGCTCCAATTTCCCCGTGTCCGAATCCCAAAGACCTGACGCCTGCCTGTCGTCCGGCGGCCGGGCCGACGTCCGATTTTCGAACCGGGACCCGACCCCCATCTCGACGAGGCCCTCGGCGACGGCAATAATGCCGACCGACCGCCAGCCGGGACGACGCCATGCCTCGATATCGCACGACCCTCCTTGCCATCGCTGCCCTCGCCGCGGCGGCGTTTCCGCATCGGGGTCTTGCGGCAGACTACAAACCGGGCGACGTGTTCCGCGACTGCGACACCTGTCCGGAGATGGTCGTGGTGCCGGCCGGAGCGTTCGTCATGGGCCTTGGCGACCGCTACAAGCAGGAGCTGCCGGCCCATCGGGTGAAGATCCCCCGTCCGTTCGCCATCGGTCGGTACGAGGTCACTTTCGACGAGTGGCAGGCCTGCGTCGACGTCGGCGTCTGCAAGCACGAACCAGACGATCACAAATGGGGGCGCGGCCGGCGGCCGGTGATCAACCTCACGTTCAAGCAGATGAAGGGTTACGTCGCCTGGCTCAGCGCCAGGACCGGCGAGACCTACCGCCTGCCCAGTGACGCCGAATGGGAATACGCCGCACGGGGCGGCACGGTGACCGAATTCTGGTGGGGCGACGAGGTGGGGGAAAACCGCGCCAACTGCCGCGACTGCGGCGCCGAATGGAGCGGCCTGGGTTCGGCGCCGGTCGGATCCTTCGGGCCCAACCCCTATGGGCTGTTCGATACCTCAGGCAACGTCTGGGAATGGGTCGAGGATTGCTGGAATCCGAACCACGAGAACGCGCCCGGTGACGGCGGTGCACGTCATGAACAACGACGTGCTGCCGTTCTTCGAGGAGCACGGCGCCCAAATCACGACGGTTCTCCGCGATAACGGACGCGAGTTCTGCGGCCGCGAGGACCGGCACCCTTACGAGCTGTTCCTGCAACTGGAAGGCATCGAGCACCGCACCACGCGGGTCAAGCGACCGCAGTCGAACGGCTTCGTCGAACG
>Ga0209458_1000304_pt1 | contig 19456 bp, 23 predicted proteins | sample WorMetLIZAISLAND_FD_187411 | JGI IMG/M metagenome (GOLD analysis project Ga0209458, IMG submission 187411) | Marine gutless worms symbiont microbial communities from Max Planck institute for Marine Microbiology, Germany - Inanidrilus manae... ...
AGCCGGAAGAGATTGCACCGCTGCTTGTAGGTTAATTGGCTGTATGACGTCATGGCGACAGTGTCCCTTTCCTCTGATACTTCATCAGCCTAATGGGTCGTTGTCGCACTTCAGCCTAGAATTCCCCAGGGCAAGGACCTGCCCGACTGGCATCCCTTGCTCTCCGGCGAGTTCGAAAGCGTGCACCGTGCCGGTATCTCGGTGCGCGGGCGTGCCGTCTCTGAAAACGACATCGAGGACGAGGAGCTGGAAGACCACATCGTCGCCTGGGCCCGCTAGGCTTCCCGGCCTTGCCGCTTTCGGTGCCGTCTGGCAGGTTCCAGTTGCCAGTGCGGAGGGGGCGGGGCGCTGGCGTGTGACTTTTTCATCTCATCCGATCGTCTTCGGAACCAAAACCGTCATGAAAGAAGAACGCAGCAAGCCCGTTGACATTCAGGCGCTGGTGCCCCTCTTCGAGCTGAGCAACCAGATCGGCCATGTTTACGGCAGCGAAGACCTCTCGCTGCTGTTCTACACCCTGGTGCGGCGCGAGCGGCCGGTCAACATGGTGGAGCTCGGCACCGGACTCGGCGTCACCGCCCTCTGGATGGCGCAGGCGGCCAAGGACAACGGCAAGGGCCGGGTCTGGACGATCGACGATGCCAGCCAGTGGCCGGACAACGCGCCGCTGCGCAAGCTGCTGGAACCGCTGCTGGAGGCCGCGCCCTTCGACTGCCTCGATCCGGAGACGTTGGGCTACGAGACCTTTCTGCAGAATGCCATCGACCTGCTCGGCCTGTCCGGGCAGATCACCTTTCTCAAGAAGCACATCGACTTCGGCGACGAGGATGCCTTCACGGCTGAGACCTATCCTTTCCTGGCGCAGCCGATCGACTTCCTCTTCCTCGACATCAACCGCACGCCGGACGATATCCTCGACAGTCTCTATTTCTTCCTGCCGCACATGGCGGAAAGCGCCTCGATCTTCATCGATTCCGCTTCGACCAGCCTCTCCAGCTATCTCTTCCTGGAGCGGCTGATGGACCAGTTTCGCCATGGCAAGGTGCCGCGCCGCTTCCTGCTCGGCCGCTCGCCGGAGCGCCGGCAGGCGCTGACCGATCTGGTGGCGCAGCGGCGTTTCACCCTGATGCACCTGATCGAGCGGCTGCAGCGCGCGCAGAACTCGACCGCCTGGATCCGCATTGAGCCGAACGACTACGTGCCGCACCCGCAGACCCTGATGAAGTGGGTGTGAGGAGCCGACCCTTCAGCCGGTCAGGCCGCGTCCCATTGCGGTGAGAAATCGAAGTCGCAGATGCGGAGATTGCGGCTGCGCAGCGCATCGATCGCCACCATCTCGTCAGCGGCCAGCGTGAAATCGGAGACCGCCAGGTTCTCGGCCATCCGCGCCGGATTCTGCGAGCGTGGTATGGCGACGACGCCTTCTTGCTGCACATGCCAGCGAAGCACGATCTGCGCCGGCGACTTGCCGCGCCTTTCGGCCGCCTGGAGGACCGGTGGCTGGGAGAAGACCTCGCCGCCCCGGCCCAGCGGGCAATAGGACACCAGGGCCAGGCCGTGCTTGCGGCAGGCCGCCAGGACGCGGTCCTGTTTGAGAAAGGGGTGGTACTCGACCTGGTTGCAGGCCAGCGGATGGCGCGAGGCGGCGACGGCTTGCTCAATCAGCGGGACGGTGAAGTTGGAAACGCCGATGTGGCGCGCCATGCCACTGTCGTGGACAGCGTTCAAGGCCGCAATCGACTGCTCGAGCGGAATGCTCTTGGAGGGCCAGTGGATCAGCGCCAGATCGACCGAATCGACGCCGAGCCGCTTCAGGCTGGCCTCGAGCGAGCGCTGCAGATCGCCGTCCGCCAAGTCCGTGTACCAGATCTTGGTGGTCAGAAAGATCTCCTCGCGCGGCATCCCGGAGGCACGGATACCTTCTCCGACCGCTGCCTCGTTGTCGTACATGGCCGCAGTGTCGACGTGCCGATAGCCGCCCTTGAGGGCGCCTGCCACGAGGCGCACCGCCTGCTCGCCCCTCAGGGTCCAGGTGCCGAGCCCGATCGCCGGGATCTTGGCGCCGTTCGCCTCGACCAGATGCATCGTTCCGTCGTCTCCTGCGATGTACTGGGGGTGTTGTTTCGGGGCAGCCTACGCGCGCGAAGCATGCTTCGGAAGCCTTGTTACGCGGGGGAACGAAAGAGCCGGCTCAGTTGCCGACCCGATAGTCCTTCGGCACGAAGAACAGGTGGTCCTGGTGCTCGACGGCCAGGTGGCAGCCGATGCAGTACTCGACGCGCTCGGAGTCCTCGCCCTGGGTCTCGCCGAACAGGGTGCCGTCGGCCATGATCATACCGTAGCGCCAGTCGCCGGTGACGTACTTGAAGCCGGCCGGCATCTTCTCCATCAGGAACAGCGGCCCCGGCCGCACCGCGCCGTTCTTTGTCACGACGAAGCTCGGCTTGGCGATCACCGTGCCGACGGGAAGCTTTCCCGCCTTCTCGAAGCTGCCATAGGCCGCGCCTGTTTCATTGACGTAGTTGCTGATGTAGGTGTTGCCGTGGGTCGCCGAGAGGTAGGGGGCGCTGTTGACCCTTTTCCAATCGAGATAGGCCAGGGCGGCGGGATGGCCGGACTTGGCATAGCCGGCGGCCAACTTGTCCTTCAGTTCGTCGTAAATTTCCGTCGCGCGCTCTTTCCCCAGGAGCGCTGGGCTGCGCTCGCGGAAGTGGCGCCGCGGCTTGTTCGGATCGCCGGAGATGTCGGCGAGTTGGGCCTGCGCCGCCGCCGGTCGATCGAGAGATAGGCCGACCATCATCGGGAACGCCAAAGCGAGCGCGGCGAGGCAGCGGATCATCGTCTCCTCCTGATCCAATCCCTTGAGCCATCCCTCAGCCCCGGCCCCGATGCTTATGCTAGCGCTCGTTGCGTTCACGGGGGGTCAAGGCTTTGTGAGCGTGTTGACCTGCCCACCTTTTTGGCATCCGAGGATTTCCCTGGACCCTGAGGGCTGGCTGCGGTCGGCGCGAAGCCAGGATGAAACGCGAGCAGGGAGAGGACGTGGACTACACGACAATCGGGATGGCGGCCGCAGACTTCGGGCTCGTCCTGCGTGGTGGATTTCGCCCGGGATCGGACGACGGCGTGCCGCCGCTGGCGGATGGTAGGCCCGCTCGGAGTCTGATCCTGGTGGGAAACGCGGGCCCTAGTCTCTGGGCGGTTTTTGCCGACTCACCGGAAGCGCGCGATGGCGCGGCCGACCCGCTCAATCGCTGGAGCGAACGGGTGCTAGGCGGGATCGCCGCGCGGTTTGGCGGCGAGGCGCTCTATCCCTTCGGCGGACCGCCCTATCGGCCCTTCGTCGCCTGGGCGAAGCGGGCCGAGCCGGTACGGGAATCGCCGCTCGGCATGTTGATCCATCCGGACCACGGCCTCTGGCATGCCTATCGCGGCGCGCTCGCCTTCGCCGAGGAAATCGCGCTGCCGCCGAGGGACAACCAGCCCATCCCCTGCGACAGCTGCGCCGACAAGCCCTGCCTCACGACCTGCCCCGTTGGGGCCTTCGCGGCGGGGGGCTACGACGTGCCGGCCTGCGCCGCGCACATCGCCAGTCCAGATGGCGAGGACTGCCTGGGCCTGGGCTGTAAGGCGCGCCGGGCCTGTCCGATCGGCCGCGATTCCCTGTATGATGCGGCCCAGGCGCGCTTCCACATGGAGGCCTTTCTGAGGGCGCGGGGGTGAGCGGCCCCCGGGACGCCCGTGGGTGGCCCTGAGCGATGCATCGGTCACTGGGAGATGGGAGACCCGATGAGCAAGACGGTGGTACTGGTCGATCATCCGGTCGGCAAGCGGGACGACCGCGCCTCGCGGCTGATCGCCGAACGGGGCTTCGCGGTCGAATGGTATTGCCCGGGCAAGGGCGACAGTCTGCCGGAGCCGGGGCCGCAGCACGTGGCCGCGGTGGTCTACGGCGGCGCGGAGAACCTGAGCGTCGACGAAAACGGCGAAGACAAGGCCTATCTGCGGCAGGAGATCGACTGGGTCGGGCGTTGGCTCGCGACCGACAGGCCGTTGCTCGGCATCTGCCTGGGGGCGCAGATCATGGCCCGCGCGCTGGATGCTCGGGTCGCGCCGCATCCTGAGGGCCTTTTCGAGATTGGCTACTACCCGGTCGCGCCCGCGCCGGCCGCAAACGGTTTTCTCGGCGCTCTCTCGCATGTCTATCACTGGCATGGCGAGGGCTTCGACCTGCCACAGGGCGCTACCTTGTTGGCCAGCGGTGAGACCTTTCCGAACCAGGCCTACCGCTACGGCACGAAGGCCTATGGCATCCAGTTCCATCCCGAGGTTTCGGCGCGAGTCATGCAACGCTGGCTGAGCACGGCGGATCACATGCTGGATCGCCCCGGGGCCCACCCCGACGAGCGACAGATCGCCGACAGCAAGCAATTCGACGCGCCGCTGAGCGATTGGCTGAACGGCTTCCTCGATGACTGGCTGGGGTGGCCGGAGGAACGCTGAGCGCGCGCCGTGGGAGTAGGAATTAGCCGTGACGGAGCGCTTCATTCTGGTGACGCACGATGACGACGGCCGCGACGACAGTGGCTCGCAGCATCTGTTGGCGCGCGGCTATGCGGTGGACTGGACCTGCCCGGCGCAGGGCGGCGCGCTGCCATCGGCCGACGACGGCTACGTCGGCGCCATCGTCTACGGCGGCCTCCATTCGGTGAACGACCACGCTACCCACGACTACCTCAAAACGGAGTTGGCCTGGATCAAAGACTGGGTGGCGCGGGGCAAGCCTTTCCTCGGCATTTGCCTCGGCGGTCAGCTCTTGGCGCACACATCGGGGGCGAAGATCGGACCGCACCCGCAGGGCCTGCACGAGTACGGCTATGTCGAGGTCACCCCGACGGAGGCGGGGCGCGACCTCTTGCCGCAGGCCATGCACCTCTATCAGGCCCACACCGAAGGCTTCGATCTGCCCGCTGGGGCCGAGCTGCTGGCCTCCAGTGAGAGCTATCCGCACCAGGCCTTCCGCCTGAATGCGCGGACCTACGGCTTCCAGTTCCATCCCGAGGTGACGCCACAGGTCATGCAGCGCTGGCTCGACTGGGATACCGGCAACGAGCGCATGTCCAAGCCGGGCGTGCACAGCCGCGAGCGGCAGATCGCCGATGCGCAGCGCTTCAACCGGGCCATGAGCGACTGGTTCACGGGCTTCTTGGACCGCTGGCTGGCGGCCGAATGACGGGCTTGGAGCGTGCCTCGGGGGGCGGCCTTGGCTGCCGACCGAATTTCGGTAAGGAATTCGGGTTAAGATTCGCCCTTCGGTGGAGTCGTAATTCGGTGACTCAAGGGGCGAAGGCCATGACTGCGGCGCATGTAGCGCATTATCGGGCACGGGGTTATGCGATCGTGCGGGGGCTGTTCGGCGCGGCCGAGGTGGCGGCGCTGGCGGCCGCTTTCGACCGTATCCATGCCGAGGCCATGGCGCGCGGGCGCAGCTGGCGCGACCGCAACACATTCTTCTGCCTGACCGACGATACGGCGCTGGGGCCTATCCTGCGCTACGTGCAGTGGCCCGGCTGGATCGACGAGACCTTGGAGCGCACGCGGCGGGATCCACGGTTGCTCGAAATCCTCGAGCTGCTGATCGGCCGCGACCTCAAGCAGATCATCAACCAGATGCACTGGAAGCCGCCGGGCGCGGCCATGGCGGAGTTCGGCTTCCATCAGGATTCGCGCTCGCGGCGGCCGCGCGAAGCCTATCGCGACCTGGCCGACTCCTACGTCCAGACGGCCATTGCCATCGACCCGCAGAGCGACGCCAACGGCGCACTGGTGGTCTGCCCGGAAAGCCACCGGCTCGGCGAGCTGCCCTTCGATCCGGAGACACGCTCGATGGACATGGCAATGGACGATGCCGACCTGCGGCGCCTCGGCGTCGATCCGGACAAGACGGTGGTGCTGGATATGGAGCCGGGCGACCTGGCGATTTGGCACGTGCACACTCTGCACGGCTCCGGACCGAACCGCTCTGCCATGGACCGGCGCCTTTACATCAACGGCTACGTCATCGCCGATAACTGCGACCGTGGCGAATGGGCCTTCCGCGAGGGCCGGCCCTGTCCGCTGCAAGGCGAGCCCTGCCTGGTGCACTACGAAGAGCTGTACAGCGAGCCGGGGCCGATGTACGTCGATTGAGCGGCTTCGCGCGAAGCTCAGCTTGCGCTGGCGAGGCTGGAGAAGAGGCTGCTGAGCGGCCCGACCAGAAGCGGCGCCAGCAGACTGGCTGCGTTCACGAACTGCTTCCTGAGCGACACGAAGACATGCTCGTGCAGCCAACTGCGCAGGTCCTCGACCGGACCGGTTGAAGCGTCTTGCTCGTAGGCCCGGCGCAGCAGCAGCAAGGTCGGCGGCGCGAAGGTCGCGACCAAGGTAAGCGAGAAGAGCGCCCCCCAGAAGGTGCTGAGGCCGCCGGCATAGTGCGAGAGCGCCTTGGCCAGATCGCTCTTGTCCTCGAATAGGCCAATCGGCAGGTGGGCGAAGAGCGTGATTGTAATCGTGCTGGAGACCAGCACCGCGCTTAGGGCGTAGACGCTTTTCTGCAGCGCCTTGGTGCGCTGCTCGACCACATCGCGCCAGCTCGGTTCGTCGGGGTCGGGCAGGGCGCTCGCATTGCCGTAGGTAAAGGCCCCTGCGAAGACGATGGTGGCCATCCCGATAAAGGTCGGTATCCAGGCTAGGAGCGTCAGCTTGCTGATCGTGACACTGCCGGGCGTGAAGCAGGCCTTGACCAGCTTCGTCGGCAGGTCGGCCGTTTGCAGGACCTGGCAGGTGGCCTTGTAGCCGAGCTGCACCAGTACGTCGCGGTCGGCGTTGACCGTGAGGTAGAGAATCAGCCCGATGATCAAGACGCCCGTGCCGGAGAAAAACACGCGGGCATGCCGGCGCTGTTCCACGGACAGCTCTTGCATCATACGGACGAAATAGACGACGACGCCGATGCAGAGCACGCAGTGGATCGTAGCGAGCGCGATGTAGGTCAACATGTCGCCCAGATGGCGGTAGGCGATCTGCGGCTCGCTCAAGTACTCGCCCTTGGCGATGTGCAGAAAGCTTAGCTCCTTATCAGGGTCGATCAGGATCGAGGCAATCAGTGTCGCCAGGATCAGTGGCAGGACCGGCAGAACGGAATACCAGAGATCCCTGGTCGGTGAAGGAGGCGAGCCGGCTTTCGGCATGAGTCGCGACTGCGGCAATGGGAGAGCGAGCGACCCACAGCGCCCTCGGTGGATCGCTCGCTCCTGGAGTCCAAAAGGCTAGCACATGGCGTTGCATAAGGCGAAGTAGACCGATCTCTCGGACTACCGCTGGTTCTGGGCCGGTTTCCAACCCGGCGGGCGGAAGAGAAAGGCAATACTCTCCGAAAAGCTCCGCGCGCCGCGGAGGTCGCGGGTAAGGCGCGGGATCTCGGAGAACCAGACCTTGATCGGATTGACCGTGTTGATTGGGTCCTTGAGGCCATAGCGCGGCGTTTCCTCTTCCCTTTGATAGGTACCGAAGAGCTGGTCCCAGAGCATCAGGATGCCGCCGTAGTTGCGGTCCAGGTACTTCTCATCGGCGCCGTGGTGGACCCGGTGGTTGGAGGGCGTGTTGAGGATGCGGTCGAGGATGCCCAGGCGGCCGATCACCTCGGTGTGGATCCAGGTCTGGTAGGCCAGCACGACGACCTGGCCGAAGAACGCCAGCAAGGGCTCGAAGCCGAACAGGACCAGGACGAGACTTGAGGGCAGGGAGATCAGCGGATCGAAAACGCCGAAGCGGAAAGCGACCGCCGTGTTCATGATCGGCGCGCTGTGGTGCACGGCGTGCGAGACCCAGAGCAGCCGGACCTCGTGGCTGATCCGGTGTTCCCAGTAGTAGACGAAGTCGGCGGCCAGCACGGCCAGCAGCAGGGTCCAGGGATTGATCGGAATGTAGTAGGGCGCCAGTCCGTAGTAGACGCCGTAGGATAAGGTGACGGTCATTCCGAAGGTGGCGATCAAGGCGGCGAGAAAAGGGATCTGGGTGCTCAGGCTGGCCAGGCTATCGAGGACTTTCAACCTGCTGAGCCGGCCGCGCAGCAGGTCTCGGATGATCTCGAAGCTCAGCAACGCGAAGCCAAGGATGATGGCGAGCTCGTCGACTTCCGTGGTCCAGCGTTCGATGTTTTCGAGCATGCTTTGTCGTTTCCTCAGGACTCGGCCGAGAGCTGGCGCAGCACCCGCTGCTGAAAGCCGGCGAGAGGGCCTTCGTAGTGCTCTGCAAGCGGTCCCATCTCGAATGCAGGCGAGCCGATGGCGAGCTGGATCGCCTCGCAGGCGACGATGTCCTCCTCCATGATGTCGCCGGTCTTCCAGTTGCTCAGCGTCGCGGTTCTGGCTTTTGGCGTCACCGCCCGGACGAAGTTTAGGACCGCCTTGCCCAGGCTTCCCGGTTTGACCGAGCGATCGGCGAGCACGCGCAGATCGACGACCGTCTTGTCCGGCGCCAGGGGGAGGATCTGCAGGATCGACCAGCTCTCCCCGTCGGCGACGATCCCCAGGTTGGGGAACAGCAGGTGCGAGAAGGCGCTGCGCTGTGACTTGGGAACCGACGCGATCGGCGGAAACTGCCAATAGTCGACCCGATCCGGATCCGCTAGCGGCAGATAGGAGACCCAGTGCTGCCCGACGAACTCCCAGGTCAGATGGCCGTAGTCCAGGTAGTCGCCGAGCGACTTGGAATGCAGGTGCCAGAGGTGATAGCCGTCGAGGTAGTTCTCGACGACGATCTTCCAATTGGCGGCGATCTCGTAGCGCTGGCGCCAGACCTCGACCAATTCTTCGATGCGGTGCGGGCCTGCCTTCTCGGGAAAGCCGCCGAGCCAGTCTTCCAGCGGCTCCGCTGCAGGATCGGGATGGACGAAAATCAGGTTGTTCCAGACCTGGCAGGCGGCGGGCTTGAGGCCGAGCGTGTCTTTCCGCAGTCCGGGAAAGAACTGCTTCTGCGGCACCCCCTTCAGCCGCCCGTCGGGCGCGTAGGTCCAGCTGTGATAGGGGCAGACGATGGCGGACCGCAGCGTGCCCTGACCCTCCAGGAGCTGGGCGCCGCGGTGGCGGCATATGTTGTGGAAGGCACGGAGCTCCCCGTCCTCGCCGCGCAGCACCACCAGCGGGTGCCGGCCGACCGTGGTGCAAAGATAGCTTCTCGGCGCCGGTAGGTCCTCGACCATGCCGGCAAACTGCCAACAGCGGTTGAAGATCATCTCCTGCTCGCGGTCGAACCAGTCCTGCGATGTGTAGGCCCGAGGCGGCAGGGGCTCGAAACTCCGGTTCGTCGTTTCGGGATTGGATGTCCGCAAGGCGAAAGCCTGGCTCATGACTTGTCTCCGGTTGTCGGCTTGAGGCCGTCGATCAGGGTGCGGAAGGCGAGGGCGGCGGCGTCGCGCCGGGCAACCGAACCGTCCTCCACGGCCGACCAGGCGGCGTAGACCAGCGCGTCGATGGCGGCCACAACCCAGGCGGTCGGGACCTCTGCGGCGATGCTGCCCTCGGCCTTGGCGGCCTCCACCAGCTCGGCCATTTCGGCGAGCTGGCGTTCGGTGGTTTCGGTGATCTCGGGGCCCTGCGCGGCGGCCGGCTCCTGCATCAGGAAGTGATAGCGGTCGCCCAGTGGCACGACCGCCTCCAGGACGCGGCGCAGGCCTTCGGCGGCGCTCAGCGCCTCGAAGGGGATGTCGTCCGTCGCCGCGTCGGTCTGTCGCAGGCACTCCAGTGCCAGTTCGCGGATCAAATCGTCGCGCGAAGGGAAGTGGCGATGCAGGGTAGCCCGGCCGACCCCGGCTTTGGCGGCGATCTCGCTAAGCGAAGCGCCGGGGTTCTTGGAGAGCGTCGTGGCCGCGGCGGCCAGCAGCGCCTCTTTCGACGTGGATTTCGTTGTGCTCGCCATGAGACATATATGTCTCATTCGAGACTAGAATGTCAAGATGCAGCCCGAGGACTTTTTTTGATCCGCCGGGCCTGCATCTCCGGGAATCGGAGGCGGGGCAGCCCCTTAGCCAATTTTTTGGCGAGCCGCCCCGCTCCTCCGATCGGGCTAACAGGCTGGAACGCAGCCGTTCGGTGAGGGTTGCTTTTCCGAGGCGCCGCGCAGCCGCGTGACGGCATTCGCCACGGCGGCGCCCAGGGCCTTCAGGCCTTCGCCCAAGCGGGCAACAAGGGACACGCTCATTTCAGTGGAACGTGGCTCAGCCTTCGGAACAACGGCTGTGTTTCGCGGCGTTTCGACGAAGGCGGCCAGCGCTACGCTGCGGACCATGACCTCCAGCACCGCATTGTCCAGCATGATAAGTCTCCTTAATCTTTTGTTAGGGATATCGTTCCTGACAATTTCCCCTAACGCGTTTTGCTATAGGAAATTTAGGGGGCTGTGGTGGACCTGACAAACGACCAGATTTCATGCTATGGATAAGAAATTTCTATTCATAGGGAAGCCATGCGACATCCTCTGCCACCGCTCAAGGCGCTGCGCGCCTTCGAGGCCGGTGCCCGCCATCTGAGCTTCACCAAGGCCGCCGAGGAGCTGCACGTCACCCAGGCGGCGATCAGCCATCAGGTGCGGGTGTTGGAGGAACACCTAGGCCTGCCGCTCTTCCGGCGCTACACCCGGCGCCTGGCCTTGACCGAAGATGGCCGCAGCCTCTTGCCGGCGGTGAGCGAGGCGCTCGATCTGATCGCCCAAGCGGTCGCCGAGCTGGACTCGGGTGCGGCCCGGCGGCGCCTCACGGTGAGTCTCACCCACTCCTTTGCCGGCAAATGGCTGGTGCGTCGTCTCGGCCGCTTTCGCCAGGCCCACCCGGAGATCGACCTGCGCTTGCACCACTCCATGGAGCCGGTCGACTTCGCCCGTGACGACGTGGACATGGCGGTGCGCTGGGGGCGCGGCGGCTGGCGAGGCGTGGAAAGCGATTTCCTCAAAGCCGAGATGGTGGCGCCGGTCTGCAGCCCCGCCCTGCTGGAGGGGCCGCACCCGTTACGCGCGCCGTCCGACCTGAGCCATCACACGCTGCTGCACGACTACGACTACGACGACTGGGCCCAATGGCTGCGCGCCGCCGGCGTGAAGGATGTTGACCCGCGCAGCGGGCCGATCATGGACGAGTCGGCGATCGTGCTGCAGGCGGCGATCGACGGGCAGGGCGTCGCCATCGCGGACCTGACGATCCTGGCCGACGATCTGGAGAAAGGTCGTCTGGTGCAGCCCTTCGATCTGGTCCTGCCGAGCGAGTACGCCCACTACGTGGTCTATCCGCCCGGTGCCCTGAAGCAGCCCAAGGTCAAGGCCTTCCGCGACTTCCTCCTGGCCGAGGCGGCGGCCGAGGGAGACGAATCAGAGTCACGGCCCGGCTAACCGAAAACTTTTTCTCGATCGCCTGCATCCGCAGTCCCTTCAGCAGCCGTAATGGCTGATGTGAGGCGGCCGGCCCGGTGGCAATCATGCTGTCAGGGCCCCGTCATCGAGGGCCCCTGAACCCGCGTGCGCCTTGTCGCGGCAACAAGGTCCCTTTGCCAAGCAAAAGAAGGAGACTGAGATGTCGGACTCGAATCTTGTTCATCCCGCGGGCCTCGTCGAACCCGAGGTGAGCTCACGCCGCAGCTTCCTGCGCGGTGCGGGTCAGGCCACCCTGTCGGCCACGGCGGTGGCGCTGATCGTCGGCTGCGAAAGCATGGCGGCGAGCAAGGGCCGTCAGATGGCCGCCAACCCGGCGCAGGACGTGTCGATCCTGAACGTCGCCCTCGGCCTGGAGCACGAAGCGATCAACGCCTATCAGCTCGGCGCCGAGAGCGGCTTGCTGCAGCAGCCGGTGCTCGACGTGGCCGTGCTGTTCCAGAGCCAGCACAAGGAGCACCGCGACGCCCTGGCCTCGACCATCCGCAAGCTGGGCGGCAAGCCGGTCGCCGAGAAGCCGATCGGCGAGTACGCGGCGGCGCTCAAGGCTAATAAGCTCAAGAACCAGACCGACGTGTTGAAGCTCGCGGCGCGGCTCGAGCGTGGTGCGGCCAACGCCTACCTCGGCGTGATCCCTTCGTTCGAGGATTCCGGCCTGGCCCAGGTCTCGGGCCGACTGGCGGCGGACGAGACCATGCACTGGACGGTCCTGGCCCAGGCGCTCGGCCAGCCCTTGCCGAACGGCGCGCTCAGCTTCGGTGCCTAGTACTCGGTAGCACAGTTCCGCGCCACGGTGCGGAGCACGCAAGCGAGCACAAAACTTTGAGTCGGTACTAGGGACTATAGCGTTTTCTGTTCTCGATCAGCGGTGCTGCCGGAGCTGAGCCGGCACACCGCCGATCGCGATCCTTGAATTGCGGAGCCCTACGATGAGACTTTCGCTCTATCTTCTCGCGGCCGTTACCGCCCTCCTCGCGCTGCCCGCCTTCGTCCAGGCCGCGAGCGACGCAGTGCGCGGCGAGCAGCTCTACGAAAGCCGCTGCATCGGTTGCCATTCGCTCGATGCTAACCGTGTCGGTCCGATGCACCGCGGCGTCTATGGCCGGCGAGCCGGAGCCGTCGACGATTTCGACTATTCCCCGGCTTTGGCGGACTCGACCGTCGTATGGGATGACGACACGCTCGATCGCTGGTTGACCGATCCGGAGTCCGTGATTTCCGGACAGCGTATGAACTTCCGCGTTACCACGGCGGCCGACCGCGCCGATATCATCGCGTTCCTGAAGCGGGAATCGCATCACTAGGCGCAAGGACGCGAAGCCCGTCATGGCCGTCGCACAACGCCGAAACACTGCAGCGCTTCTGCTGATCGCGCCGCAGCAGCAACGGGAAGAGCGAAAGATTTCCCCCGAGACAGACGACGCCGGCGGCTATACTCGGCAGCGGTTGGACGGAATCAGGGGGTGCCGGGTGGCCGAACACGCCACCGATCACGCCGGAGAAAGCCTCGGCGACCAGCTTGCGGAGCTGCTCTCGGCGACCGCTGCCGGTGACCGGGCGGCCTTTGCGCGCCTCTATCAGGAAACCAGCGACCGGCTCTTTGCTGTGGCGTTGCGCATCCTGCGCCGCCGCGATCTGGCCGAGGACGTGCTGCAGGACGCCTATCTGGCGATCTGGAAGAAGGCCGGCCAGTACCAGGCCGGGCGCGGGCGGCCCTTGGCCTGGATGGCCACTATCGTGCGCTACCGCGCCATCGACCGCTTGCGCGCCAGCGGCCGGGCAGCGGAAGCTCAGCCCTCGGCGGTCGAGGACCTCGAGGCTGAGGGCGACTGCGCCGACTGGCAGGAACCGCAGGCGCTCGCCATCGGCCTCAGTCGCTGTCTCGAGCGGCTCCAACCGAAGCAGCGCGATGCTATACTGCTTGCCTTCTATCATGGCTTTACGCACGAAGAGCTGGCTGTGCGCCTCGACGTGCCGCTGGGCACGGTCAAGAGCTGGGTGCGGCGTGGGCTGATGCAATTGAAGGACTGTCTGGACGCATGACGCGGGAGGAAGCCGAAGCCCTGGCGGCGGAATACGTGCTCGGCACTCTCGATGCCGAGAGCCGCGCGCGTTTCGCCAACGACCTGGCGCGGGATGCCGGCTTGCAGGCGCTGGTCGCGGACTGGGAAAAGCGCCTTTCGCCGCTGGCCGAGTCCGTTGAGCCGGTGCGACCCTCCGCTTCGGTCTGGTCGGCCATCGAGGCCGCGCTCGACGCGGAGAATGACGGTGCGGACGACGAGCTGCCGGGCACGCTCACGGTCAAGGCGGAAGACGGCGATTGGCGGGAGATCGTCGAGGGCGTGACCGTCAAGATGCTCTTTGTGGACCGCCAGGCGGGCTTCCAGAGCTACCTGATGCGCCTCGCGCCCGGCGCCGGGCTGCCCGAGCATCCGCACAGCAAGATCGAGGAATGCTACGTGATCGAGGGTGAGGTCTTCGTCGGCAGCAAGCGCTTCAAGCCTGGCGACTATCACTTGGCGCTGGAGGGGGCGACGCATCCCCCGCTTCATAGCGTCACCGGCGCGCTCGTGTTCCTCCGCTCGCAGATCTACGACTTCGCCGCGTGATCTTCGCGGATGGCCGGCCGCGCCCGAGCAGTGACGCCGCTGTCCTTTCTGTCCGGGCGTAGAAATCGCTCAAGGCTTGCAACGATACGCTCGGCTGCCTTGCCGTCACCATAAGGGTTTACCGCTCTGGCCATGCGCTGATAGGCGGCCTCGTCGTGTAGCAGGCGGCTGGCCGTCGCGACGATTCGCTCGGTCTGCGTCCCGACGAGAGCCGCTGTGCCGGCATCGATGCCTTCCGGTCGCTCTGTCTTCTCGCGCATCACCAAAACGGGCTTGCCGAGCGCCGGCGCTTCTTCCTGAAGCCCGCCCGAATCGGTCAACACGATTCGGCACTGGCGCAGCAGCGCTACGAAAGCGCTGTAGCCCTGTGGTGCGATCAGCTTGATGTTCGGATGTCCTTCGAGGCTCGCTCTTACCGGCTCTTGGACGTTCGGATTGAGATGCAGTGGATAGACGATCAGATGATCGGCGAGGCGTTCGGCGAGTTCCGCCAGTGCCTGGCAGATGGCGGCCAGGCCCGGGCCGAAACTTTCGCGGCGATGAGCGGTCACTAGAATCATGGGCCGCTTGTCCCAGCCCTGGCCGAGCTGTGCCGCGAGGGCGTCCTATTCGCGCCGCCGGGCGCAGGGCTCCGCCTGCCGCGCGCATTCGAGCTGGAGGGCGTCGATCACTGGGTTGCCCGTGACCTCGATGCTCGCATCGGGCACGCCCTCCGCAAGGAGGTTGCGCCGGGCCCCGTCCGTGGCGGCAAAGTGTAGTGCGGCTAGCGGGGTGACGAGGCGGCGGTTGATTTCTTCGGGAAATGGCGCGTAGCGGTCGCCGGTGCGCAGGCCGGCTTCCACATGGCCGATCGGTATCCCGTGATAGAAGGCGGCCATCCCGGTGCACCAAACCGAGGCAGTGTCGCCCTGGACCAGCACGAAGTCGGGCGACAGCGTTTCGAGTAGCGCGTTCGCGCCCACGATCAAGCGCGCCGTCAGGGTCGCCAGGTCCTGGTCCTGTTGCATGACATCGAGGTCGTGATCGATCCGCAGGTCGAAGGTCTCGACGATCTGGTCGAGCATCTCCCGGTGCTGGCCGGTCGAGATTACCAGCGGCTGGAGCCCCGGCGACCGTTCAAGTGCCTTGATGACGGGCGCCAGCTTGATCACCTCGGGTCGTGTTCCCATGAAGACGGCGACGCGCCTGACCCTGCGCGTGGCGCTGGCTTCGGGATGTCCCTTGTATCGGCTGCGGCGCATCTGTCTACGGGGCTGAGTAACGAGCGCCAGCCCGAAATCGACGCTGGAGCAGCGCCCGCAGCAGCATGAAGATGAAACGGCTGTTGCCGACCAGATAGCGCCGCCACATCTTGCGCGGCTCCATCAACAGTCGCCAAGACCACTCCAGGCCGCTCTTCTGCATCCACGGGGGCGCACGCTTCACGTGGCCGGTCAGGACATCAAAGCTGCCGCCGACGCCGATGATGACCGGTGTTTCCAGGGCGCGTTTGTACGCCTGAGCCCAGACCTCCTTGAAGGGGCTCGGCATTCCGATGAAAAGAATGTCGGCCTGAGCATCGCGGATATGCGCGACAACGGCGTCGCTCTCGGCGCGGTCGAAGTAGCCGTCGCGAGCGCCTGCCACGACGAGACCGGGATACTGCTCCCTGCAGCGAACCACGAGTGCATCAATGATCTCTGGTTTGGCGCCCAGGAAGTAGACCCTCAGACCTTGCCGGGCGGCGGCTGAGAGCAGCGCGGCCATGAGGTCCACTCCGGCGACGCGCCCCGGCAGCGGCTCGCCGAGCAGCCGCCCCGCCCATAACACCGGTACGCCATCCGCGACCACGAGGTCGCCGCTCATGCAGGCCCGCCGGAATGTTTCGTCGTCGCGCATCATCACCAGGCCTGCGGAGTTGATGGTGACGATCGTGTGGGAGGATCGCGGCTGGCGGCAGAACTCCATACAATGCTCAACGGTCTGCGCCAGCGTTATCCTGTCGAAGCGGCAGTCGAGTATGTTCGCTCTTGCGTTTGCGATCATGTTCCCCGGTTTCCCCCTCTGGCCGCTCGACTAGGCCAAGTGGCCCGGCGCGGCTTGCGCCATGGCCTGGGCGAAGAGCAGCCAGCCCCATTCGTAAGGTCGGATCTCGCGGTTAACGCGCAGCCGTTCCGGCGGCACGGCCTCGCCCCCGTCAGGTCGGCCGATCAGCGCGTGCAGCTGTCGCAGGCGCCGCGCCGCCGTGCCGTCGGTGTGCTCGATGTCCCGCCAGATGATGCCGCTTTCGGCCTCAACTAGATCCAGGCCCATCTCGTTGTGCGAAAACCAGGCCCGACCGCGGGCCACGGCTGCGTCCAGGTCAGGTCCGCCGGCCGCTCGCAGGCAGTGGAACGTCATCGGCGCCATGCCGTGCTGATGGACGGAGTAGACCGGATAGCGTCCGATTACGACGCCGGGCTCGGGATCGTAGTGCCACCACCACTGGCCGAGGTCGCCCTGCAAGGCAACGAGACGCTGAGCGCTATCCGCTGCGATGCGTCGCGGCTCCGTTTTGCCGGTCACCAGGCTGGCCAGGGCCAGGGCCTGCAACGGGTAGATTTGATCGGCGAAGTTCGCTACCCGTCGGCGCAGTCGATGCGCCAGCGGTGCGCCCCTTGCCGCGTGGGCAAACAGGCGGCCGTTGCGCGAGCGGCGGCTGATGAGCGCGGAGACCGCCTTGTCCAACAGCTCTGGCGCCTTGCTGTCGCCGCCGGCGGCTTGGTGGCAGAGGCCGCTGAGCAGCCAAGCCAGCTCCATGGTGGTGAGAGTCGGAAAGTCTCCGCGGAGCGCCTGCAGATCGACGGCCGAGGCAGACGCCACGTCCGCGATGCCGCCTGCCCCGTGGACTGCGTGTGCCCAAAGCGACAGGCCCAGCGCGCCCGCATAGGACTGCTGCCGCGTCGCTGCGCACAGAGCAGCGAGTGTTTCCTCGAGCGGAAGGTCGAGGTCTTTCGGCAGCACAGCAGCGCGGGACAAACCAATCAAACAGATCGCCGTACTGGTGATCGCTTCAGTACCCTCGGTGCGATCCCACCGACCATCGCGGATCTGCCGAGAGAACAGCCGGCTTTCGCCGTCGTAGGTCTCGACTAGCCGCTCTAACACAAGGCTGTTTGAGAAAATTACGTTGCTATGCCCGCTCGAACTTGGAGCGGAGTTCAGTTCCAATGGCTCCCCCAACCGCCATTAAGTCGAACTCAGAAATCGAGTTGTATTATACAGCAAATCCCCTATCTCGCTTAGTTGAATTTTCTCTGTGTCTCACCCGTTAGCAGCATTTCTATTTAAAGACGAATATCTATTCGGCAATTCGACAATTTATCTTCGGGGCTCAGCACCGAGAATATCTGAAGACCGCCCGTATCCGAGCGATCTCTAAAACAGTCTCTTCCGTCAGATCCTGACCTACGCCTTGAAGTACTTCGCCGGCGTGACGCCGAAACTGCGCTTGAAGGCGGCGATGAAGGCACTCGGGCTGTCGTAGCCGAGGTCCAGGGCAACCGTGGTCACGGCGCGGCCTTTGGCGAGCCAAGTGAGCGCCTGAAGCAGGCGCGCGCGTTGCCGCCAGGCGCCGAAGGTAAGCCCGGTTTCCTTGATGAAGAGCCGGGCCAAGGTGCGCGGACTGGCACCGGCCTGCCGGGCGAGGGCCGCCAGGGTCCGTTCGTCGCCTGGGTTGTCGCTCAAGGCCTCGGTGACGCGGGCCAGCCGCGCATCGCGCGCCTGTGGCAAATGGAGCGGAGCGGTCGGCAGCGCCCGGATCTCGTCCAGGATCAGCGTCATGATCCGCCCCTCGGCGCCGGCCTCGTCGTAGTCGGGCGGTAAGGTCATGGCGCGCAGGATCAGCTCGCGCAGCAGCGGCGGCACGCTGATTACGCAGCAATCAGGCATCAGTCGCTTGGCCGCCTCGGCCGCGACATAGATGGTACGCATCTCGATCCGGCCATGCATGCGGATCTCGTGCGTCATGCCAGCCGGCACCCAGACGGCCCGCTCGGGCGGCACGATCCAAGTCCCCGCCTCGGCGCTGACCTGCATGACCCCGGCCGAGGCGTAGACCAGCTGTGCCCGCTCGTGGCGATGGGGCGGAACGCTGTGTCCCGGCGGATAGTCCGCCGCCATCGCCACGACCGGACGGGCGATGCGGGCCAGCTGCTCGTCCACCTCGCGGCGATCGTCGAACACTTCTTGGCCGATTCTCCGCATTTGATGGCAGAATATCGAAATATCGCCGCGGGCGCCAGCTTGAGACGCGATTTAGCGCCTCCTGGCTTCGTCTGAGCCGTCCTAATTTTACCACCGCAAACCCCGAAGACAGGACATCCTGTAGCGTTACACTGCACCCAGTCGATGGATTGTTTGTCGACGCTCGGCTATAGAGGCAGTCCGCCCGCTCAACAAAGTTTGGTCGAGCAATTGCGAACGAGGAGGGATGACGGTGGCGGCTGGACGCAGACAGTTTTTACGCTTGGGCGTAAGCACAGGCCTCGCTTCCTTCGCCCTGTCCTGCAGTTGGCCAGGAACAACGGCCGTGCTGGCGATGGAGCGATCAGCCGGCGCCGAGCTGGCTTTTACGCTGAGCGCGCTGTTCAAGGATCCGGAACGGGTTGCCGCGCTCGGTCGGCGCTATTTGGCTCACTATCCCGAGGATGCCGACGCCGATCGTCTTGCGGTGGCGTTGTTCGGCGACACGACGCGATCGCAGGCCGACGCCGCAACGATGCGCGCCGACCTGGCGCGCCAACGGGAGCGCGACTTTCGCGATGGCGAGGTTGTCGTCGTCGACGGCTGGCTGCTCGCCCGCAGCGAGGCGCGGGTCTGCGCGCTGAGCGCACTCTTGCAGCAGGTGTAACGTGATCATCGATTTTAGGGAGCTCGAGGACGGTACCGTCGTCGAGGCCGATCTCTGCATCATCGGCGCGGGCGCCGCCGGCATCGCCATGGCGCGCGAGTTCATCGGCAGCGGGCACCAAGTCTGCCTGCTGGAGAGCGGTGGCTTCGAGATCGACGCGGACACCCAGTCGCTTTACCAGGGCGATATCGTCGGCCAGCCTTACTACGAGTTGGATACCTGCCGGCTGCGCTTCCTTGGCGGCACGACCAATCACTGGGCCGGTTGGTGCGGCCCGCTCAATCCGATCGACTTCGAGGAGCGCGCCTGGGTGCCGCACAGCGGCTGGCCGATCGGCCGCGCCGATCTCGATCCCTACTACCTGAGGGCGCAGGGCATCTGCGGCATCGGTCTCTCTTATGTTCGTTTGTCAAGTTTTTCGCACGACCGGGCGGTTCGGCTCCGCAGGGTCCGGTGTCGGTGTACGTGGCGCGACGCGCATGGCTGGGGACAGAGCACAAGACGACGGTGGATCACACTC
>Ga0209458_1000305_pt1 | contig 19428 bp, 20 predicted proteins | sample WorMetLIZAISLAND_FD_187411 | JGI IMG/M metagenome (GOLD analysis project Ga0209458, IMG submission 187411) | Marine gutless worms symbiont microbial communities from Max Planck institute for Marine Microbiology, Germany - Inanidrilus manae... ...
CAATAACTTTAGTGCGCGAAGCGCATCATAGTTGAAACTATGGACTTTAAGTCCCTTCACTTTCAGTCCGTGGCTTGTCCACGGATGAGGACTTTAGTCCTCCAGACTATGGACTTTCAGTCCATAATGGTTGATTGTTATACGCTTACGCGCAGGAAGACGGTGAGGCATCCCGGTTCCGCACAGCTTCCGGATATCCACGTGTGCCCTGATTACTGCATCCTGGGGTTACAGCACGCTTGTGGGCGATCGGAGATCGACTCCGACACATGCAAGGACATTAATCTATGTTGTTCCTGGGCCTTAAGTCACTGACGCGCGTCAATAGATCGGCTGTCTTGCGAGAATGGAAACCCACCTCAGGATCATCCGCCGGCTCGCCGACGGCGAGCTCCACTCCGGCGCGGACCTGGCGCAGGCCCTGGGTATCAGCCGAGCGGCGGTCTGGAAGGCGGTCCACAAGGCCAGTGAGGTGCTGGGCCTGGAGGTCCGCTCGGTGCGCGGGCGCGGCTATCGCCTGGTGGCGCCCCTCGAGCTGCTCGATTCCGAACGCATCCTGGCCGCGCTCCCGCGCCAGGCCCGGCACCGGATCGAGCGGCTGGAGGTCTACGCCGATATCGACTCGACCAACAGCCACCTGATGCGCGAGGGACAAGGGGGCGCGCCTTCGGGTACCCTGTGTCTCGCCGAGCGCCAGCGGGCCGGACGCGGGAGGCGCGGCAGGACCTGGATCTCCCCCTTTGGCACCAACATCTACCTCTCCCTGCTGTGGCGCTACCCCTTCGGACCGGCGATGCTCGGCGGTCTGAGTCTGGCCGCGGGCACCGCGGTAGCCGGCGTCCTAGAGGCGAAAGGCGTGCCCGATATTGGCCTCAAGTGGCCCAACGACGTCCTCTGGCACCGCCGCAAGCTCGCGGGTCTGCTCCTGGAGGTGGCGGGCGAGGCCCAAGGCCCGAGCCTGGTGGTGCTCGGGTTGGGGTTGAACATCCGGCTCCCCGCGACCCAGGCCACCGCGATCGATCAACCCTGGGCGGACCTGGATTCCGTTGCCGGACTCAGCGCCGTCAGCCGCAACCGGCTCGCGGCCCGACTGGCGGAGCGCCTCACCGACACCATGGTGCATTACGGCAGCGACGGGCTCGGTCCCTTCCTCCCGGAGTGGGAGCGTTTCGATCGCTACCGCGGCGAACCGGTCGAAATCCGCCTGGCCGACCAAAGCTTCTCAGGTATTCACGCTGGCGTGACACCCCGAGGCGCCCTGCACCTGGACATGGACGGCAACATTCGGACCTTCCAGGCCGGTGAAGTCAGCCTGCGGCCGGCACCGGAATTGGCTGTGGAACAGGTTGAGGCGCAAAGGCGTAAAGGATAGGATGCGGTGACTAACCAATAAAAAGGAACCAGCAGTGTCGTGCTACGCTGTCTGTGTGGCACAGTCTGGATAGGAAGACGAGAGAGCGTACCCGGAGCGCAAGGCGGTAGAGATGACACAATGGCGTTCGGTATGTGTGGCTGATTGATCCGGCCGAGCATACCTTGGAGGTCTACCAACTCGACGCTGGCGCTTGGGTCGAGGTTGATCGCTTTGCTGATGCCGATCGAGTAACTGCCCCGCCATTTGAGGCTGTGAGCTTCGATCTGGAGGTCCTCTAGACATCGCGGCGGCCAGTTCTCGTGTGAACGGCGAACGAGCTCCCCGGGGCGATTTCCCCCAGGCTATCCGAAATGCCGATCTTAGTGCCATACAGGCGGAACCGGAGTACCAGGCTGCCAAGGGCGGAGATCATCAGGCCGCGTTGAATCTGGTTGATCGGCCGATAACCGCCGAAACGGTTGACCGGATCAAGGCACTGATCGGCGATAGAAAGCTGACCTTATTGCCCGTCCTGGCCGTTGAAGGAACTGGCAACAACAAGATTCCCTTGGCAATGGCCGAGGTTTTGTCGAGCCGGCTTGCGCTTGATGTTGAGCTGGGTATTGGACAGCGTGAGAAGATTCACCGTATCGGGGCTGGTGCCGACTACCGTCTAGTGTTCAATCCGACATTTAAGGGTAAGGTGCATCCAGGCCGCAGCTACCTGATCTTAGATGATACCTTGACGATGGGCGGTACCCTTGCTTCACTGCGCGGTTACGTCGAGAACCGAGGCGGCAAAGTGATCGGTGCTTCGGTCATGACGGCACGCCGCGGGGGGGTTGATCTAGCCGTGAAACCTACCATGCTGGAGGCGATTGCCCGCAAACATGGCCCCACGATGGATACGTTCTGGAGAGAGACATTTGGCTATGGCATCGACTACCTCACGCAAAGCGAGGCGGGGCATCTCAGAGCCGCCGCGAGTGTTGACGCAATCCGAGTTCGCATCGCTGCTGCACGACATGAAGGTATCGAGTGACTGGATGCGGGCCGAGCTCAAGCGCCGGTATCGGCAGCACCAGACAAACCCGCAGAAGGACAGGAGATCGACGATTGGATTAGAGCAGTAAAAGCAGAGACTAAACGACAGGCATGAGTACGCCATGAAGGGCAGCAGGATAAGCTGCCAGTCCCGAGCAAGCAGAAGGAACAAGGGCGATCGGATTCAAATCAGGATAAGGAGGTTTCCCGGTGACCGGAAGACTTGCGGCCACTGGTCCCTAACTGTGAACCTGGAGGTAGCGTATGGATATCAACCACTATGGACTGAAAGTCCATAGTCTGGAGGACTAAAGTCCTCATCCGTGGACAAGCCACGGACTGAAAGTGAAGGGACTTAAAGTTCATAGTTTCAACTATGATGCGCTTCGCGCACTAAAGTTATTGAAGCAATGAAGACCGAGGGAGAGGAGATGGAGATCCCAGGTGTCGAGCTCTTAGAGGCTGTCTAAAAACTAACCCATTGATTTTGAAAGTTAAGAAAGAGTCATAAAGATCCCTCGCTGTGCCTTGGGATGACATAACTGGCGTCCTTGTCATTTCGAGCGCAGCGAGAAATCTTTAGGTTCAAGCGGTTGGCAGATACTCAGGTTTTTAGACAGCCTCTTAAGCCACTACCCACTTCCGATAGGCTCCATGGGTCATGCGTGGTTCGGCAACGAATTCAGGGCACTTTGAAAAATACGGTTTTTGTCTACGGCACACCTAAACAATCAATGACTTAGAGTCGCTTGATTGATGAAAATACCTATTTTTCAAGGTGCCCTTCAATGGACCTCCTCATCGACATCGGTAACACCAACCTCAAGTGGACCTGCGGTGAGTTCGATTCCCTGGAAGCGATGCGGACCGTCCGCCACCACGGCGGTTTCCCGATCGATCTGCACGCGGCCTGGGAACAGCTGACACCCCCGAGGCGGATTCTTGTCAGCAACGTCGGCGGCACCGAGCTGGCCAGGGCCTTGGAACGGGTCTGTCGTTCCTATTGGGACCGAGATCCGTTATTCGCCACCCCCGAACCGCAGGCCTATGGCGTCACCATCGCCTATGAACGCCCGGAGCGGCTCGGCGTCGACCGCTGGCTGGCCCTGATTGCCGCCCATCGGATCTGCCGAGGTCCGGTCCTGGTGGTCGACGCGGGTACCGCCATCACCTACGACCTGCTGCTGGAGGATGGAAGCCATCTGGGTGGGCTCATCACGGCGGGAATCGAGATGATGCGTGCTAGGCTGATCGCCGGCACTCGGATCCCCTGGGTCGAGCCCACAGAGTCCGCGGACCCCTGGGCTATGGATACGGGCGCCGCCATTGCCGTAGGCTCGATCCAGGCCCCTGCCGCGCTGGCCGAGCGGCTATTCGAGCGGCTGACCGAGCAGGCCGGTAGGACGCCTCAGTGCATCCTCTCGGGGGGAGATGCGGAACGGCTGATCCCCGCCCTGCACCTCCCGATCCAACATAGACCCGACCTCGTGCTCCAGGGCCTGGCCCTGTTCTCCTGAGGACCAGCATTTTCCCCACCATCAGGAACCTAAGTCGGGTCCCTGACAAAAACCTTTTGGTAGTGGCTAAATTTTAAGTGATGAAATCTGCTGACCCCTACCTCGTCGTTCGGCAGGGATTGCCGGAATCCAGGTGCCATGGATGGCAAAAGCAGTGGGGGTTCGAATCATCAGGTCGCACAACCATACCACTTTGAATTTAACCACTACCAACCTTTTTAATCCTCGGACTAGTACCCGGTTTCGATTGATATTGCAAATTTCACGGAGGAGGCGCACATCCAGCTTAAGGGATTATGCCCGCAATATCAGTCGAAATGATGTACTAGGGTGCGCCGTGGAAAGGCGCACCCTCTCAGTGGGTGAAATTCCCACCCGGCAACGATCGCTCCGACCGGTAGCAACCGGAGCGGTCGTGGAGGCTGTCATTTCAGCGCATCGTCCAATCTTTTATTAATGTCTCTCTCGATGCTACCTGCCAGCAACGAGAGGGACAGGCCGAGCTCGATGTCCAGGTCGAGGGAATCGGCGCCGACCTCGAGGGTACCGGAGGCACCGACGCGTTTGAATATGAGCCGATTGCCGTCCCACGCGTAATCGATCTGCAGCTCCTCTTTGAGGGACTGGGCGAACGCCTCCACCTGGGCCCGGGCGTTCTCGGTTCCGAGCGCGTGAATTCTCTTGATGCGGATGTTTGCCATGTAGGGCCTTTATCTCGAGTGCGATTGCGTCCGGCTCCGGGCGCCGCGGCGGGAAGATGCACACTTCAGGTCTTGACTGGATGCCGGGTCCGGCCCTGGACTCCGCAGGATCTAAGCCTACCCTATAGTTTGAACCCTAAAGATTCGAACCGCAAAATGACAGTCTTTATCCGCAGATTACGTAGATTTTCACAGCTGCGGTTCAAATTCGACTACCATTCGACCTTCATTGTTCCGGGTCTTGGTTGGAGGAATTCATGCAGGACATCAATCCCATCGTAGCGAGGATCGGCGATCTTATGGGGCGCGTTCGGGCCCTCAGGGGGTATCTTTGACTATGCGGAGAAGCAGGAGCGTCTGACGGAAGTCCTGCGTGAGATCGAGGCGCCGGATCTGTGGCAGGACCCCGAGCGCGCGCAGGCCATGGGCAAGGAGCGGGCCGATCTGGAGGCCGTAGTGGTCGGCCTCGACGCGCTGGATGCGGCCCTGTCCGACGCCTCCGACATCCTGGCCCTGGCCGTGGAGGAGGCAGACACGGAGACGGTCGATGCGGTGGTAGCCGATGTGGCGGATTGTGAGCGGCGCATCGCCGAGCTGGAGTTCCGCAGCATGTTTTCCGGGGAGATGGACGCCAGGAACGCCTTTCTGGACATCCAGTCCGGGTCCGGTGGAACCGAGGCCCAAGATTGGGCCGAGATGTTGCTGCACATGTATCTGCGGTGGGGGGAACGGCGCGACTTCAAGACCGAGCTGATCGAGGCCTCTCCGGGTGAGGTCGCGGGCATCAAGAGTGCCACCGTCAAGTTCGACGGCGACTATGCCTTCGGTTGGCTGCGTACCGAGATCGGCGTGCACCGGCTGGTGCGCAAATCCCCCTTCGATTCGGGAAACCGGCGCCATACCTCCTTCGCCGCCGTGTTCGTGGCCCCGGAGGTGGACGACGACGTAGGCGTGGAGATCAATCCGGCGGATCTGCGCATCGATGTCTACCGCGCCAGCGGGGCCGGTGGCCAACATGTTAACCGCACCGAATCGGCGGTGCGGATCACCCATCATCCCACCGGGATCGTGGTGCAATGCCAGAACGAACGCAGTCAGCACAAGAACAAGGCCACGGCCATGAAGCAGCTCAAGGCCAAGCTCTACGAGCTGGAGATCCAGAAACGCCAGGCCGACCAGCAGGCAGTGGAGGACACCAAATCCGACATCGGCTGGGGCAGCCAGATCCGTTCTTACGTGCTCGATCAGTCGCGGATCAAGGACCTGCGTACCAACCTGGAGATCGGCAACACCCAATCGGTATTGGACGGTAATCTGGATCCCTTCATCGAGGCCAGTCTCAAGCAGGGGCTATAAATCAATGGGGTCAGACTCGATTGATTCTTCGTGACTCCCACGCTACACCGGCACGCTGAAAGCTGCCAGCTGAAGCTGGGGGTTTAAACTCTCCCCAGTGGTGACAATCAATCGAGTCTGACCCCATTGATTTAAGGTGCAAACATCATGAACGACCGGACTATCGATCCCGAAATCACATTCGACGACCAGGCTGATACAACTGAGATCCTGCACAAGAAACCGGCCGATGCTCAAGTGCCCGGCTATGAGGACGCCTTGAACAAGCAAGATGCTGCCGAGGGCAGTGCCGACCTGGTTGAAGAACCGGTGTTCCTCGAGCTCGAGGAAGGCCAGTACTTGGATATCCCGCTTTTCATCACCAAGACCACTGCCCGACAGTTCCCTGGGAGGCGTCCCGGTGAGTCCCTCAATGACACCCTGACTCGCCTGGCTCGTGAACACCAAGAGAAATCAAACGATAGGTTACAGCGGATGGCTGTCACGATCCCCGAGGCGCGTGCGTTGGTGGCCGCGTTTTGTCGCTCGTATCCGGTGGCCACACGGTTGACCTATTGCCTCCGTGATACGGTGGAGGAGCTGTACGGCGACAGAGGTAAAGGGCTCGACAAGATGCGCGGTGGGTATACTACCGGCCCCGGACTGCATCCGGGGCGGTGTGACATCCCCTGTGGTGCCGTGCGGGATGCCGGCGACTTCATGACTTCGCTGCGCCATGAGGTGATCGGTCGTTTCGGACTCAATACCTTTACCAGCGACTGGAAGCGAGCCTTGCCGAAAAGCATCAGCGCGGCGTGGCAGGAGCCATCCATGTGCGGCTTGTGGACACAGGTAAATGCGGATTATGCCGATCAACTCGAAAGCCTCAAGGCCGAAGAGGTGTTTGCCTTCTACTGCGGAGACATCGAGCCGGGCCACCACATCAATCGGAAGGATGTACATGAACGCGGAGCCTGGTCATTCCGCGAAACATGCATCGAGCGCACACGCTCAATGCGGTTGGATGATCTGGAGAACATCGCACTGATGGTCGCTCAGGGCCTGCACGACCGTACCCGGACACAGCGGACTTCTCCCGGATTGAACCGACAGTTCAGATTGCGGGAGAGGTAGATAGAGCCGAAGAAACCATTTTACCGTGCATCTTATCAAGCACGCGGCTTAAGACCCCCCGCAGAATGACCGAACCTGCCGAGGTGCAAGTATCATGAACGAGAATGCTGCCAGTCCCGAAATCACGTTCGACGGCCAGGCCAACGCGGCCGAGGTTCCGGACGAGAAGCCGGCCGATGCGGGGGTGCCTGGCTATGAGGCCGAGTTCGACTCCGACGGGGCCGAGCGGGCCGGGGACGCCTTAAACGGGCAGGACGCCGCCGAGGGCGGGACCGACCTGGTCGAAGAGCCGGTGTTCATTGAGGACGTGGATCCTGAGTGCATGGTCATCCCACTCCTCATCAACAGGACCACTGCCCGAGAACTACCCGGCGAATCCCTCGATGATGCCCTTGATCGCCTGGCTCGTGAACGCCAAGGGGAATAGCCGTGCGACCCGGACGATAGGCTGCAGCCGATGGCCGTTACTGTCCCCGAAGCGCGAGCGTTGGTGATCGAGTTCTGCCGCTCGTATCCGGTGGCCGCGCGGCTAACCTAATTACATCCGCAACACGGTGGAAGAGCTGTACGGCAACAAAGGCAAAGGATTCGACAACATGCGCGGCGGATACATCACCGGACCCGGTCTGCATCCGGGGCGGTGTGATCTTGCTTGCAGTAACGTGAAGGATGCCGATGACCTCACCGCTACGCCCCGTCATGAGGTGATTGGCCATTTTGGCCTCAATACCCTTACCGCTAATCAGAAGAGGTCTTTGCTGGAGAATATCAGCACAACGCGGCAGGAGCCGTCCATGCGCAGCTTGTGGACGCGAGTAGATGCAAATCCGAACTACACCGGCGAACCCGAGATCATCAAGGCCGAAGAGGTGTTTGCCTTCTACTGCGAAGACATTGAGCCAGGTCACCACATCAATCGGCAAAATGTGCATGAGCATGGAGCCTGGTCATCCCGCGAAATATGCATCGACCGCATGCGCTTGATGCGGAAGGAGGATCTGAGGAGCATCGCGTTGATAATCGCTCAGGGCCTGCACGACCGTACCCGGACACAGCGGAATTTTCCCGGATCGAACCAACAGTTCAGATTACAGATTCGTAGGTTGGGGTGACGGAGGAACCCCTACATCCGATGTTGGGGTTCGTTCCTCACCCCAACCTACGGACCTCTTACGTATCCAACGGCAAGGGGCAAATATCATGAACGAGAGTGCTGCTGGTCCCGAAATCATGTCCGACGACCAGGCCGACGCCCGAGACTCTGTACGGGAAGCGGTCCGATATGACGGAGGATACCTTGAGCGAGCAGGATACCGCCGAGGGCAGTGACGACCTGGCTGAAGAGCCGGTGTTCCTCGAAGACGTAGATCCCAATCTCGTGGAGATCCCGCTCTTCATTACTAAGACCCATGCCAGAGAGGCCTTCGGAGTACGGCCTGGTGAGTCCCTCAAGGACACTCTAGTTCGCCTGGCTCGTGAACGCCAAGGGGAATAGGGCGGTGTGAATGGTAAGGTTAGCCGACGGCTGTCACGGTCCCCGAAGCACGGGCACTGGTGATCACGTTTTGTCATACGTATCCGGTGGCTGCACAGTTGACCTACTACCTCCGTGACACGGTGGGGAAGCTGTACGGCGATAGAGCCACAGGACTCGATGGCATGTTCGGCGGGTATATCACTGGTCCCGGACTGCATCCGGGTCGATGTGACATCCCCTGTGGTGCCGTACAGGATGCCAGCGACTTCACGGCTTCGCTGCGCCATGAGGTAATCGGTCATTTCGGGCTCAACACCTTCACCAGCGACCAGAAGCGAGTCTTGCTGGAAAGCATCAGCGCAGACGCGGCAAGAGCCGTCTATGCGCGACTTGTGGGCGCAAGTCGACGTGGACTATGCCGATCGGCCCGAGAGTATCAAGGCCGAAGAGGTGTTTGCCTCATACCTGTGAGGACATTGAGCCGGGCCACCATATCAATCAGCAAAACGTGCATGAGCGCGGGATGTGGTCATTCCGCGAAACATGTATCGACCGCACGCGCGCAATGCAGTTGGATGACCTGGAGAACATCGCATTGATGGTCGCTCAGGGCCTGCACGACTGCACCCGGACTCAGCGGAATTTTCCCGGATTGAACCGACAGTTCAGATTACAGTTCGTAGGTTGGGGTGACGGAGGAACCCTCACATCCGATGTTGGGGTTCGTTCCTCATCCCAACCTACGGACCTAGAGATCGGCAACACCCAATCGGTACTGGACGGCAATCCGGATCCCTTCATCGAGGCCAGTCTCAAGCAGGGACTATAACCTGCATGTCTTGTCGCACCTGCCTGCCGGGCAGGTGGGAATGGGTATCCGCCCAGCAGGCAAAGCTGTGATCCCTCTTGTCGCACGGGAATGCGCGATGCCGCCAGGCATATGCCTTGATCTATCACGTTCTCTGATATAGATTTCAATCTCTATCCAACCCGCGTGTGTGAGTTCAGCCATGAGTCAAGCCGCCAAACTGTTCACTAACGGGCGCAGCCAAGCGGTGCGCTTGCCTGCCGCCTATCGGTTCGATACCAAAGAGGTATTCATCCACCGAGATCCGGCGACCGGCGATGTGATCCTGTCGCGCAAGCCATCGACCTGGGACGATTTTTTTGCCGCGCTCAAGGATGCCGAAGTGCCGGACGATTTCCTGGATGCGGACGAGCGCCGGCAGGGATTCCAAGCGCGTGATCCCGTTTCGGGATGGACGGAATCAACCACTATGGACTGAAAGTCCATAGTCTGGAGGACTAAAGTCCTCATCCGTGGACAAGCCACGGACCGAAAGTGAAGGGACTTAAAGTCCATAGTTTCAACTATGATGCGCTTCGCGCACTAAAGTTATTGAAGCAATGAACGCAAATCGTTCGGAATCGACCTGCCATCATCGACGGTCCTTCATCCCATTGTGTTGATTTGCGGCTAACTTTTCCGTGAAGATCCTATCCGCTCGATGTTACTGGTAATTGAGAACAGCTGTTGGCCGGGGGTAGTGCTAACCTGTAGCGATGAACTTCCTGCCGAACCTTTTCCTCCTTGAGGGTGTCGCAAAAAGCATCGATCTTCGCCCTTTGATCCCCTCTCCCCAACCCCTCTCCCGGCGGGAGAGGGGCTTTTGTAACACCCTCTTCTTCGACGAGGTAATTACAGGATCACTACTTGTTTAAGGCGATTGCCGGAAAATGATAGACCAGGATGGGTCGGCTATTCGTTCGTCTTCAAGGAGCGACAACAGGCGTATCGTTGTGCGATGTAACTGTTGTCGCGACCCAGAAGACGGACGAAAAGACAAGCAGGCTGGTATGTCATTTGACAGAAATCGCCTAAGCACTACCCATTCGGAAAGAGTGTAACTCCGCGGCGAACGTTCAGGGCAACAAGAAAAAATCCTGTTAATCCTGAACATCCTGTCAATCCTGTACCATTGGACGCAAGCACGAACGTTGCCGACATTTTCCTTGTTTGAGCCGACCCGACCCACTAGACTGTATACGATGCATGCAGTGCATGCGCGTTGGGAGTCTAATGATGGCAATGCTAACAGTGCGAAATCTCGACGACGATCTAAAGGGCCGACTGCGCCTGCGGGCAGGGAGCCACGGACACTCGATGGAAGAGGAAGTGCGGCAAATCCTGCGCGAGGCGCTGGTGGTCGATCGCGAGCAAGGCGGGTTGGGCAGCCGTGTTCATGCGCGCATACTCGAACTGAACGGCGGCGGCGAGCTGGCACTTCCGGCACGGTCCGCTCCCCGTCCGGCACCCGATTTCCGGGAAAGTGGTCAGTGATCCTGCTCGATACGAACGTGATCTCGGAATGGATGAAGGTGGCTCCTGATCCCGAGGTCATCGCGTGGCTCGATCATCAGCGCCCGAGCCAGCTCCATATATCGGCTGTCACCAAGGCCGAGATCGAGAGAGGTGTCGCATTGCTGCCGGACGGGCGACGACGCGAGGCACTGCGTTTAGCCGCCCAGGTCGTTTTCTCTGCGCTCCACGGACGCTGTTTGGCGTTCGATTGCGCGGTTGCCCCACACTACGCAAGTATCCTGGCTCGCTCCAAGCGCCTGGGACGACCCGTATCGGTCGAGGATGCCCAGATCGCGGCTATCGCCTGTGCCAACAACCTTGAGCTGGCAACCCGCAACAGAAAGGATTTCGGATTTCTGGACGATCTGAACCTGGTCGATCCCTGGGAGGGACCCGGAACCTGATAACTATGCACAAAGCTTTTATCGAAAAAAATTGTGAGAGAGTCGAAGAATTTTGGTCTCTCCTTTCTCCACAAAAACCGTTAAGACCTGATCCTAGTAATTTTATTTATCGAGGGCAAAGAAATTCAGATTGGGAGCTGATCTCAAGTTTATTGAGAGAAGGACCTAAAAACCCTGTAAAACGTGTTTGGGGAAGTCTTGGTGTAACAGCCGATGATCAGGTTTTTTCAGAATTGAGGATATTAGAACATTTTGTCGAGCAATGCGACTATTTAAGTCTAAGAATTATAAACGATTCTGTAGAATTTAGAGAACAACATTTGAACACTCGAAATGCGAGCAGATTTTATTTAAACCCAACGGAGTGGCCCAATAAAAATCTTTTGGAAATTATGGCACTAGCACAACACCATGGTGTATCAATACGATTGCTTGACTGGACAAGACGATCATTTGTGGCAGCGTATTTTGCCGCCTCTTCAGCCCTTGAAAATAAGCATCAGTGGAAAGAAAAAGAGCGTCTTGCTATTTGGGCTCTTGATATAGAGGTGATAAACCTTTACAGAAACATCTCCATTATCAGTGTGCCCGGTTCAGCAAGCAAAAATTTAGCAGCTCAAGCAGGCGTATTTAGTCTCCATCGACAGGAGGGAAAAACACGTGAACCTATTAATTTTGTTTCAATGGAACAAGAGTTTACAAGATTGCCAGATACACCTCTATTTAAAATATCTATCCCTGTCATAAAATCAAAAAAGATTTTAGAATTATGTAAATTATATGGGGTGACTGCATCTACCTTATTTCCGGGGTTTGATGGTGCAGCGAAGGCAGTAAATGATTCAATAAATTGCTGGGATAAATCAGATAGACTATAAGAAGAAGGATACCCATTTTGTCTGATTTACCTCTCCACTTAAGCTAATAAGTCAATTCACCCGACTGCTTCAGTCGCTAGCGCTCCTTTCGCATCAGGTGATTGTTTAGTGTTAAGCGATCTGCTCTTCAATAACGCCCTCAGGTCTCTAGCGGACCGGCTCCTGCTCGAACAGGGGCGGCTGGATCCGTTGGAGCTGCTGCTGGCGGCCTACCTCCTGGCCTACGAGGACTATGAGGCCTGGCGGATGGGGCATAAGCCGACCATTCAGGGCTTGCTCCGCGCCGCGCCGGCGGATGTTGCCGAGCTGCTGGAGAATGTCGGGGCCTACGCTACGGGGCAGGGGCTTGTGGCGACACCCTTGGAGCACCGTGGCTGGGCCAATGTCGATAAGCCGTTGCGCATCGGTGACCAGGCCCGCTTGGTCTGCGCCTGTGCCGCGGTCTTTGCCCCACCCCCGGACCGGCCCCAATTGGACCTGTTTCAGGACGGCACCGTACCCTTGCTGGAGCAGGAGATCCAACGGGCCCTGGCCGAGCGCCGTATCGAGCGGGCCCGGGAGCAGGTCGCACGGCTGTGCGACAAGATCCGCACCATCGCCGTTTGCGCGGCTTTCTGCGCCTGATCCAGGTCATCGACGACCCGGATACCATGACTCCTGGCGATCGCCTGCAGGAGCTGCTAGCCATCGAGCCCCTAGCACGGGAGCTCCTGGGGCATCGGGATCGGGACTTTCTCGCCCCCCCTGTGGTCGGCCCTCGCGGAGTCTCTTGCCGGACGGGCCTTCGAGCCCGGTGCCCCGCAGCTCCATGCCAGCTTCGCCTGGGCGCGGGCCGGGCGCTGGGATGCGGTGCGAGAAGCGGTGGAGGCGGAGCACGATTGGCGCAGCGAGCCGTCACTCCTGCTGGCCCACGCCACGCCGCGGCCTGTTGGCACCGGCGTGACCTAGGGGCCGCGCGCACGGACTGGATGTGGCTGTGCTGGGAGCATCCCCTGGAGGCTGAGCGGACCTTCGCCTCGCCCCGGTTCCCCGACCGCCGGCTCGCCGGGCTTTGGGACGGATTCGAAGACCTGGACCCGCCATTGGATACCGAGGACTTCCCGGCCTGGTTACTGCTGCAGGAACCCGCCGCGGCGGCCTCCCTGACGCCGGATTCGATACCGGCCGACGAACGCGGTGTTGCCTACCGGCTGCTGCAGCGCTTGGTCACCGGCGACGACGACATCGGGCTGCGGCGTGAGCTTTCGGAAATCCATCCCCAGCTGTTACGTCTGTTTCTGGCACAGCGGCCCTGATGGAAAAGCCCCATCACATACCACCGAGTCACAAATCCAGCCAGGTGTCCCGTCCGACCCACGGATTCAACGCCAGACGGCGGTTTGCATCGCGTCGAAGTGATGGTCATAGGTCCAGACCGGCAGTCTCAACCTGGACGCCAGGGTAGCCAACGCGGCATCGAATAGTGAGATGGACTGGTCGGGAAACCGGCCGACCAACATCGTGGAGTCGCGGTAATCTTGTGGGGTTGGATTCAGCAATGCAGTGCCGGCACGCACATCCTCAAGCCACCTGGATGCACTTAGATGCCCGCGCCGATACAAGATAAGCGTGTGCGCTTCCAGGAGAATCGGGTAGGTAAGCACTACCGACAGCCCTTGGTCTTCAAGGGTTTGCAGTTGCTCCTGAGCGCGCTCGTGATACCGGTCATCGACATCGACCGCAGCATACAGCGGCCCTGTATCGGCGAGAATGGCCCGTGTCACTTGAAAGCAAGATAGCGGTCGTGCGCAATGCTCACGTCTTTTTGACCGCTACCGCGTTCAGCCGGACGGATGCGAAGTGCAGAGGATGACCGGAGATAGCCGTGCTCACCCAGGTACTCCCCAACGGTCTCTTGGACGACCCCTGTGGGCTGCACTGGTATCTCCTGCTCCTCGACGGATCGCTCAAGAGCTTGCTCAAGGTTATCCGGGAAGGTGATGGTTGCTTGTTTCATATCGCTAGAATTCCTTGATGGACCTGCATCTTTACATAATGAGTCAAGTTTGTGCACTGCACAAAAAGTTCACACCTCATGGGCTTAAGGCGAAGTTTCGTCTCGCCAGCTAATCGTACAGGATTAACAGGATTTTTTATTGTGAAGGAGGCTTGCTGGTTTGGTCAGGACGTGATCGGGTGTAGCAAATTCAGGAACGACAAGAATCCTGTAAATCCTGTCCTATTGGGGTTTTGCGACGGAGCTCGAGTTGGGCACTCGCCGGTCTGGGGCGAAGCTTCGCTAGAATATCACCATTCGCAACTAAATGTGAGCAGAGATTTATACGAGCCAATCCCGTGGCTACCGACTTGGCAGGGGGATTGCAAACTATCTTGATGGTATCCTTGCCCGCAGATCGAAATTTCACAACCCAAATTGAGGTAGAATTGACCGATGAGCGTTGCAACCGGCACCAAGAAACATGTCTTTGCATTCACCGAGGGGGATGGAAAGAACAAGCAGCTCCTGGGTGGCAAGGGATCGAACCTGTGCGAGATGACCCAGATCGGGTTGAACGTACCCCCCGGCTTTGTGATTTCCACCGCGGCCTGTCTCGAGTATCTGGACTCCCCGTCGCGGGAGCTGCCGGCGGGCATCATGGACGAGGTCCGTGCCCACATGCGCACGCTCGAGACCCAGACCGGCAAGGGCTTCGGCGACGCCAAGAACCCCTTGCTGGTCTCGGTGCGCTCGGGCTCCGCCTTGTCTATGCCGGGCATGATGGACACCATCCTGAACCTGGGCCTCAACGCCACGACCCTGGAGGGCGTGATCGCCCAAACAGGTGATCGCCGTTTCGGCTATGACGCCTATCGGCGCTTTATCCAGCTCTTCGGCAAGGTGGCGCAGGGCGTGCCGGACGAACGCTTCGATCAGCAATTGGAGGCAGTCAAGCAGCGGGCCGGGGTAACAGAAGACGTCGCGCTCAGTGCCGACGACCTCCAGGAAATCAGTGAACGCTTCCTGCAAGTGGTGCAAGAGACCACCGGCAGGCCCTTCCCCACAGACCCCTTCGCGCAGATCGAGCTCGCGATCAAGGCGGTGTTCAACTCCTGGATGGGCAAGCGGGCCGTGGATTACCGCAAGCAGTTCAACATCACCCCGAATATGGCCAACGGCACGGCAGTGAACGTCCAGACCATGGTGTTCGGGAATCGCGGGGAAAACAGCGCCACCGGCGTAGCCTTCACCCGCAATCCGGGGACCGGCGAGAACAAGCTGTTCGGCGAGTACCTGGTCAATGCCCAGGGCGAAGACGTGGTGGCCGGCATCCGCACCCCCAAACCCATCGACCAGATGACGGCCGAGATGCCGCAGTTGGCCAAAGAGCTCGCCGAATTGCGCGACAAGCTGGAGACCCATTACCACGAGATCCAGGACTTCGAGTTCACCATCGAGCGCGGTCGCTTGTTCTGTCTGCAGACCCGCAACGGCAAGATGAACGCCACCGCCATGGTGCGTACCTCGGTGGAGATGGAACGCGCGGGACTGATCGACAAGCGGCAGGCCCTGCTGCGCATCCAGCCCGAGTCGCTGGAGCAGATGCTGTTTCCCCGCCTCGACCCCAGTGTGCCCGCCGAGCCGGTGGCCCAGGGCCTGCCGGCCTCGCCCGGGGCCGCCTCCGGCATCGCCGTGTTCGATGCGGACCGCGCCGAGCAGATGGGCAAGGAGCTGGGCCACAAGGTGATCCTGGTGCGGGAGGAGACCAAGCCCGAAGACATCCACGGCTTCTTCGCCGCCCAGGGCATCCTCACCTCCCGCGGCGGCAAGACCTCCCACGCGGCGGTGGTGGCCCGGGGCATGGGCAAGCCCTGTGTAGCCGGCGCCGAGGGCATCGCCGTCGATGTGGAGCGCCGTGAGGCCCAGGTGGGGGAAGCCAGCTTCCACGAGGGGGATGTCATCACCATCGACGGCAGCACGGGCCAGGTCTATCTCGGTGAGATCCCCACCGTGGAGCCCGATTTTACCCAGGAGCTCGAGCTGCTGCTGCAGTGGGCGGACGCGGCGACCCGACTCCAGGTGTGGGCCAACGCGGATCTGCCCGACGATGCCCGCCGGGCCGTCAAGTACGGTGCCGTGGGCATCGGGCTGGCCCGTACCGAGCGCATGTTCAACGCCGTGGATCGCCTGCCCATCGTCATCGAGATGATCGTGGCCGAGACCCCAGAGGAGCGCCAGGCGGCCCTGGACCGGCTGTTGCCCCTGCAACGGGCCGACTTCAAGGAGCTGTTCCAGGTCATGGCCCCGAATCCGGTCACCATTCGCCTGCTGGACCCACCGATCCACGAGTTCCTGCCGGACGAGCACCAGCTGGAGCGTGACCTGGAGGCCCTGCGCAACCTTAACGAGACCATGCGCGGTGTAACGGTCCTGGCGGGTGCCATCGGCCTCATCCAGGCCCCCGACAAACACCGCGCCGAGATCGATGCGATACGCCGGACGGTAGACCCGACCCTGGTGGAGGCGGCCATCGCCAAGAAGGAGGCCATGCTGCACAAGGTGCGTGTCCTCTACGAGACCAACCCCATGCTCGGTCACCGCGGCGTGCGGCTGGGGATCACCTTCCCGGAGATCTACCAGATGCAGATCCGGGCCATCCTGGAGGCGGCCGCCGAGTGCGCGCGGATGGGCATCGAGATCCAGCCGCGGATCAAGGTCCCTCAGGTCTGCACCCAGGAAGAGCTGCTACGGGTCAAGGACTATGTGGACGAGGTCCACGAGGAGCTCAAGCAACGCGACGGGCGTCCGGTGGATTTCAAGTTCGGCACCATGATCGAGGTCGTGCGTGCCTGCATGGAGGCTGGTCCCCTGGCCGAGGTGGCAGAGTTTTTCTCCTTCGGTACCAACGATCTCACCCAGGCCGCCTTCTCCTTCTCGCGGGAAGACGCCGAGAACAAATTCCTACCCCTGTACAGCCAGTCGGGGATCCTGCAGAACAATCCATTCGAGGTGCTGGATATCAAGGGCGTGGGTAAGCTCATGGAGCTTACCGTGAAGTGGGGCAAGGAGATCCGTCCCCAGATGCACGTGGGCATCTGCGGCGAACACGGCGGCCACCCGGACTCCATCGGCTTCTGCCACCGGATCGGCCTGGATTACGTGAGCTGCTCGGCCCCGCGGGTACCGGTGGCCAGACTAGCCGCGGCCCATGCGGCGCTCCTTGCCGAGTAGGATGCGGTGAGCGAAGCGGTGGTGCGCAATGTGTAGTGATGAACCTCTGCGGTGGGATGATTACACGATCATTACATATTGAGCATTACCAGCGCAGCGAACCGCATCAATGATGTGGTGATACCTGCCTATCGCCCCAGGAGGGTATCGCAAAAGCCCCTCTCCCACCGAGGGTGTCGTAAAAGCCCCTCTCCCGGCCGGGAGAGGGGTTGGGGAGAGGGGATCAAGGGTGAAGATCGGTGCCTTTTGCCGATAGCCGGTAGGCTGGGTTAGGCGCGTACTGCGATATCGGTGGTATTACCAGCAGGGTCGAACGCGCCCTAACCCGGCATGCTATTGGCTGTCTGTGCGTGGTTTCGTTCCTCAACCCAGCCTACGGGCTACGGGCTCAATTACTGATAACATTGAGCAAACCGGGTTTTCTCGGAAGAGTTGTCCGCAAATCAACGCCAATGGCCGCAAATAAATGGAAATGGACCAAGAACCCCCGATGATAGCGAACCGATTTGCGTTCATTTGCGGCAAAAAAATTTCCAATGGTAGAACTCAATCGACGTTATCGGTAGCTCGGTACTGCTGTACTAGGGGGCGTTCTCAATTGAGCCAAATCATCGTAACAATCAAGCTGGAAAAGCGCGGGCAAGCCGGCGCCTACCGCGTAGTCAGCTGTAGGCGCCGGCTTGCCGGCGCTGTCGAGGCACATGATTGTCGGCGGGTCGCTCATAACGGGTTGCTATCCTTGGATAATTTATTGATTGAGAACGCCCCCTAGGGATGGTGCGCCGTCCACTTCCGGAGATCTCCGTGACCAAGAGTATGACCGCCTTCGCCCGTGAATCCGCCACCGGGGATGAAGGCGAGCTGACCTGGGAGCTACGCTCCGTCAATCATCGCTACCTGGAGGCCTCCGTGCGCCTCCCGGAGGGACTGCGAACATTGGAGCCCGCAGTGCGTGAGCGCCTCGCCTCAGGTCTCGGGCGGGGGAAGCTGGACTGCACGCTACGCCATGCGCCAGGTCCAAGTACGGCCTGTAACCTGCGTATCAACCGGCATTACCTGGCGCAGCTGCTGGCCGCCGGGAACGAGGTGGTGGAACTTATCGGCCACAGGGCGCAACCCGCCCCATTCGAGCTCCTGCGCTGGCCCGGCGTGCTGCAGGAGCAACCGCCCGACCTGGAGCTGGTTATGCAGCGGTCCCTGGACCTGTTTGACCAGGCCCTAGCCTCCCTGGTCGCGACCCGAGAACGGGAAGGGGCGCGGCTGGCCGGTCTTATCCGGGAACGCTGCGACAAGCTCGCCGCTTGTGCGGACCGGATCAGGAAGCGTATGCCCCAAGTCATGGTGGAGGTACGTGAGCGCATCCGCGACCGGCTGCAGGAGGTGCGCGCCGAGATCGATCCGAACCGCCTGGAGCAGGAACTTGCCCTGCTCGCCCAACGCCTGGATGTGGACGAGGAGCTGGATCGTCTGACGGCCCATATCGATGAGGTCCGGTCGGTGTTGAATAACAGCGGCCCCATTGGTCGCCGCCTGGACTTCCTGATGCAGGAGCTTAACCGGGAGGCCAATACTCTGGCTTCGAAATCCTCTGACCTCGAGGTTACCCGCATGGCCGTGGAGATGAAGGTCCTGATCGAGCAGATGCGCGAGCAGGTGCAGAATATAGAGTGAGGTTCCATCCTACCTCATCCGGGTAGCCGTTTTTGAACCGCAAAGGCATAATTGAAAAATTTTAGGAAATTAGTAGTTATGGGTTTGTTGGCAAAGTCAAAGCATGCTGCGGGTCACCATGACCTACCGCCCCTGGCGTATCGAATCGCTTACCCTCAAAGATTTCCGGCACAGACAGAATCTGCATTCTCGGATAAAGCCGACCCATAACGTCCAAGCCTCCGGCTTCCGCTATCAGCTTCTTAAAGTTTGATAGCTTGCGCTCACCTAACGGCTCCATCACGATCAATCCGGCCATCAATGCTTCTTCGCGCTCTAAGACACTGTGCAGAGCACGCAAGT
>Ga0209458_1000306_pt1 | contig 19393 bp, 18 predicted proteins | sample WorMetLIZAISLAND_FD_187411 | JGI IMG/M metagenome (GOLD analysis project Ga0209458, IMG submission 187411) | Marine gutless worms symbiont microbial communities from Max Planck institute for Marine Microbiology, Germany - Inanidrilus manae... ...
GGCCGACGTCTCCTCCTGGTAACCGGATTGGGTGCGGCCGCGGCGGGGCTCGTGCGCAGCGCCTGGGCGGCTGTTCTCGGCGGCGGCAAGACCGATCCGCTGCGGGCGTTCGGACCATTTCTTGACACGCTGATTCCGGCGGATGCCGCGAGCGGCTCGGCCACGGACCTGGGCGTCGATAAGCGACTGGCGGCACTTTCCGCCTCGCGGTCGCGCTACGAGCGGTTGCTGGTGCTCGGCTGCGGCTGGTTGGATTCGGAGGCGCGGAAAGCGGGAGCCCGCGATTTTTCCGCGCTTGCTCCGGCCGAACGCGAGGCTGTTGTCGCCCGCGCCGAGGCGGCGCCGGAGGACACGCCGGCGTGGCAGTTCTTCCAGACAGTCCAATTTCAGGCGAAGATCTTCTACTACGGGGACCCGCGGAGCTGGCCGGCCCTCGGCTTTGACGGACCGCCCCAACCCGTCGGCTTCCCCGACCACGACCGGCCGCCGGAGTAGCGCTGCGATGGCCGAGACCGACGCAGACGTCATTGTCATCGGTTCGGGCGCCGGGGGCGGCGCCGCGGCCTGGGCGCTGACCCGGCTCGACGCCCGGGTTCTACTGCTGGAGGCCGGTCCCGCGTACGACCCGCATACCGACTACCGGCTCGACCGCGACGATTGGGAACGAACGGCATTTCCGGCCAAAGTGCTTGCGGCCGGGCGTCAGACCCACGGGCCCATGCAGGACCTCGACGAACGATGGGCGGACCTCAGTTCATGGAATCACGTTAGTGGAAAAGTTAATACCTCGGGCCGGCGGAGGTTCCGGCCCTACGCCCACGTCGTCGGGCTCGGTGGATCGATGCTCCATTTCACCGGCGAGGCGCATCGCCTCAACCCGGCGTCCATGCGCATGCGAAGCCGTTTCGGCGTCGCCGCCGACTGGCCGCTGACCTACGCCGAGCTGGAACCCTACTATGCGGAGGTGGAGCGTATCGTCGGCGTCGCCGGCCCCTCTGAGGGGTCGGGAAGGCCGCGGAGCGGACCTTTCCCGCTGCCGGCCCACGCGCTGAGCTATGCCACCCAACGGCTCGCCCGGGGCTGCGAGGCGCTCGGCCTCCGGATGGTTCCGAACGCGCTGGCGGCACTATCCCAGCCTTATGATGACCGCCCACCCTGCAACTATTGTGGCAACTGCAGCCGGGGGTGCCCCCGCCTCGACAAGGGCAGCGTCGACATCACCTTCATCCGCCGCGCCCGCGAATCCGGCCTGCTTGAGATCCGCACGCTCAGCCAGGTTGCAAGAATCGACGCCGGATCCGATGACCGGATCGCCGGCGTCGTCTATGCCGACGACCTGGAGATTTCTCGGCGTGCCAGCGCGCCAGCGGTGGTCGTCGCCTGCGGCGCGGTCGAAACACCGCGGCTGCTTTTGAATTCGGCGGATCCGCGTGCGCCGGAGGGACTGGCCAACGAATCGGGTGAGGTCGGCAGGAACTTCATGGAGACACTGTCGTGGGTGTCCTCGGGCCTGCACCCGGACCGGCTCGGCAGCCATCGTGGCCTGCCGTCGGACGGCATCTGCTGGGACTTCAATGCCCCCGATGCCATTGTGGGAATCGTTGGCGGTTGCCGATTCAGTGCCGCCCACAAGGAGATCAGCCTCAACGGTCCGATTGCTCACGCCAATCGTGTCGTTGGCGGCTGGGGCCGCGAGTACAAGGCCCGCGTGCGCGAGACCTTCGGGCGCGCGCTTGCGGTGAATGCCATCGGCGAGAACCTGCCGAACCCGGGCGCCTTCATTGACCTCGATCCAGAAAAACGGGACCGGAACGGCCAGTCGTTGGCTCGCATCCACAGCCATCTCGAAGACACCGAGTTCGAACGGCTTGCGTTCATGGCGAAGACGGCGCGGGCAATCCTCGAAGCGTCGGGGGCGGGCGAGCGCATCGAGGAATACGGCTCCTACGATACCTTCCGCTCAACTTACGTGTTCGGCACCTGCCGCATGGGCGACGACCCGGAAACCTCCGTGGTCGACCGGTTCGGCAAGAGCCACCGCTGGCGCAACCTGTTCGTCGCCGATGCCAGCATGTTCCCGAGCTCGGGTGGCGGCGAGTCGCCGTCGCTGACCATCGAGGCGCTGGCGCTCCGCACCGCCGAGCACGTCGTGCGCCTGGCCGGCCAGGGAGCGCTGTAACCGGGCGCTACGCCGGGTCGTAGCCGGCGATGTGCCAGGGCTCGTTCTCTGCCGCGGCACACCACTCGGCGACGGCGGGCCAGGCGTAGACGGCATCCGAGTAGGCCTGACAGACGTCATCCAGCGCCACTCCATAGGTGCGGAACCGCGCGTCACCACCGGCGCGTAGAAGGCGTCGGCGACCGAAAAATCACCGAACAGGTAAGGGCCGCCATCGCCGAACCGAGCCCGGCAATCTCGCCAGATCTCCGAGATTCTCCGGATATCGGCCTCGACGTCCGGTGTTCGGCCATGGCCCGGATGGGAGGCGCGGATGTTCATCGGCATTTCGGTGCGCAGGGCGCGGAAGCCCGAGTGCATCTCCGCGGCGACCGAGCGGGCGACAGCGCGGCAGGCGGCATCGGCCGGCCATAGGGGGGCGTCCGGATGGCGTTCGGCCAGGGTTTCGGCGATGGCCAACGAATCCCACACCGTCACCCCGTCGACCTTCAGCGCCGGCACTATGCCCGAAGGCGAGTGCTCGGCGATGGCCGCCTTGGTGGTCTCCTCCTGGAGCGGGATCACGACCTCCTCGAACGCGACCCCGGCGAGGCGCAGGGCCAGCCAGCCCCGCATCGACCAAGACGAATAGTTCTTGTTGGCGATCACCAGGGTATAGGCGCCCATCGGATACTCCCTCACGGCAGGTTGAAGCGGATCACCGCGACGGCGCCGACGACCATGGCGTTGATCAGGCAGCCGACGCGATAGACGTAGAGTGCGCGGTCGATATCGAGCTCAGTGGCCCGCGCGCGGCCGTCCCCGACCCACGGATCGTCGACGACGCCCTCTGCATAGCGCCGCGGGCCGGCCAACGCCAGCCCCAGCGCCCCGGCCATGGCGCCCTCGGGCCAGCCGGCGTTGGGCGAACGGTGCTTGGTCGCGTCGCGCAGCATCACCCGCGCCGCCTGGGCGGGATTGGCCGTCGGCGCGAACACCGAGGCGACAACGAGATAAAGCCCCGCGAGGCGGGCCGGGATCAGGTTGAGGACGTCGTCGAACCGGGCCGCGGTCATGCCGAAGGCGCCGTAGCGCGGCGTACGGTGGCCGATCATGCTGTCCATGGTGTTGACTGCCTTGTAGACCAGCAGTCCCGGAAACCCGAACAGCAGGTACCAGAACACCGGCGCGACGACGGCGTCGGAGAAGTTCTCGGCGCACGATTCGATGGCGGCGCGAGCGACGCCGTGACCGTCCATCTGCGTCACGTCGCGGCCGACGATGTGGGCGACGGCGGTGCGTCCGGCGTCCAGTCCCGGTCCCTGCAACGCCAGCGTCACGGCACGGACGTGGTCGTAGAGGCTGCGCTGGGCCATCAGCAGGACAACCAGCACCAGTTCCACGATCCAGCCGAAGTCGTGGTTGACGGTGAGCCAGGCGACGCCCCAGCCGAGGGCGCCACACACGGCGACGATGACGAGGACGACCAGCGCTCCCCGGACCGCGCGGTCCATGGCCGGGCGGTGCAGGCGGTTGAGCTTGCGTTCCAGGAACCCGGTGACACCGCCGATGATGGCCACGGGATGGGGGGCGATGCGGCCCAGCCAGCGAGGCGAGCCCAGCGCCGCCTCGACGGCGAGCGCGATCAGCAACAGCATGAGGGGGTCGAAGACATGCCCCTCGCCAGCGAGGCCCAGCGTGAACATGGCCGAAGTCTCAACTTGGCTCCGCGCCCCGTCAACGCCGATGGCAGCGCCGCGTGACAACCGCCTGGGCACCCACTATGATCCGCTCTCCCGCATCCCGGCCGGAGGCCATGACCAGCCGGGCCGGTCGAACAACGACGCTCGAAGGCAAGGACCAGGCGCCATGACCGATGCAGCGGCGGTGATGATCTGCGGCCACGGAAGCCGTTCGGTCGCCGCCATCCAGGAATTCGACGCCCTCGCCCGCCAACTCCGCGCGCGGCTTCCCGAGACCGACATCGAAAGCGGCTTCCTGGAGTTCGCCCGACCGGTGATCCGCGACGGACTCGAGGCGCTGAAGGCACGGGGTGCGCGGCGCATCGTCTGCCTGCCGGGGATGCTCTTCGCCGCCGGCCACGTCAAGAACGACCTGCCGTCCGAGGTCAACGCCTTCGCCGCCGAGAACCCGGAGATCGAGGTGATCTTCGGCCGCGAGCTGGCCATCGACACCCGGCTTTTGCGCGCCGCCGCCGAACGCATCGAGGCCGCCGAGCGTGCCGTCGGCACCGACATCCCGCGCGCCGAGACCCTGCTGATGGTGGTCGGGCGCGGCACCAACGACCCCGACGCCAACTCCAACGTCTCCAAGGTCGCGCGGATGCTGTGGGAAGGCATGGGCTTCGGCTGGACCGAGGTCTCCTATTCCGGCGTCGCCCATCCTCGGGTCGACGCCGGCATGGCCCAGGCGATAAAGCTGGGTTTCCGCCGCATCATCGTGTTTCCCTATTTCCTGTTCACCGGCATCCTGGTGCAGCGAATCTACGATCAGGCCGACGCGGCCGCCGCCGGACACCCCGACATCGAGGTGCTGAAGGCCCGCTATCTCGACGACCATCCGCTGGTCATCGACACCTTCCTCACTCGCCTGCAGGAGGCCCTGGAGGGCGACGGGAAGATGAACTGCCAGCTCTGCAAGTACCGCGAACAGGTGATCGGTTACGAAGGCGACGTGGGCGCGCCGCAGGTTGGGCACCACCACCACGTCCGCGGCATCGGCACCGACGCCGACCATCATCACCACGACCATGGCGACGGCCATCACCACCACCACGGTCATCATCACCACCACGACGACGGCGGCCACGACCACCCGAAACGCGCCGTCGGCGACGGCTGAGCCCCTTGACGCATGTGGGTGTCATGAGGGAAAGCGTGCCCTCCGTTTCAGACTATCTCCGCGACCCGGAGGAGATTTATCGACGGTCGTTCGCGGCCATCCGCGCCGAGGCCGACCTCGCCAAACTGTCGGCGGAACTGGAGCCGGTCGCGGTTCGGCTGATCCACGCGTGCGGCATGCCCGACATTGTGGATGACCTCGTCGCCAGCGAAGGCGCTGTCCCTGCTGGCCGGGCAGCGCTTGCAGCCGGCGCACCGGTGCTCGTCGATGCCAACATGGTCGCCGCTGGCATCATCCGCGCGCGCCTGCCGGCAGGCAACGCGGTCATCTGCACGCTCGACGATCCCGCGGTTCCCGGTCTCGCTCGCAGCGCCGGAACGACACGCTCGGCGGCGGCGGTGGACCTGTGGCAGGACTGGCTCGACGGCGCCGTCGTCGCCATCGGCAACGCGCCGACCGCGCTGTTCCGTCTCCTGGAGCTGATCGCCGGCGGCGCACCGCGCCCGGCACTGGTGCTCGGCTTCGCCGTCGGATTCGTCGGCGCTGCCGAATCGAAGGATGCGCTGGTCGGTTTCGGCAATGGCTTCGACTACATCGCCCTGCGTGGCCGGCGCGGCGGCAGCGCCCTGGCTGCGGCGGCGGTCAATGCCCTCGCCGGGGACGTCTCATGAGCACCTGGATCACCGTCATCGGCATCGGCGACGACGGCCTCGTAGGGCTTTCGCCCGCGGCGCGGACGCTGATCGACACCGCCGAACTGCTGGTCGGCGGTGACCGTCACCAGCGGATGATCGCCGAAACCGCGGCCGAGCGGCTGACCTGGGCCAACGGCCTGGATGCGGCGATGGACGAGATGGAACGCTGGCGCGGGCGCCGCGTCGTCGTGCTGGCAACGGGCGATCCCATGTATTTTGGCGCCGGGGCCAACCTGCGACGGCGGTTCGATGCCGACGACATGGTCGTCCTGCCGTTCCCCGGCGCCTTCAGCTTGGCCGCGGCGCGGATGCTGTGGTCCCTGGCCGACGTCGAAATGATCACCATCCATGGCCGGCCCCTGGAGGTCCTGAACCTCGCCATCCAGCCCAGCGCCCGGGTGATCGCCCTCAGCCGCGATGGCGACACGCCCGAGCAGGCCGCGCACCTGCTCACCGAGCGCGGTTTCGGGCCGAGTATGATCACCGTGCTGGAGCATCTGGGTGGCCCCAACGAGCGGCGCGTTGACGGCGTCGCCGAGCATTGGGACCACCCGAGGTGTGCCGACCTCAATACGCTGGCCATCGAGTGCCGGGCCGGCCCGAACGCACGCGTGCTCCCGCCCGTCCCCGGATTGCCGGACGACCTGTTCGAAAACGACGGACAGCTCACCAAGCGCGAGGTGCGGGCGGTGACCGTGGCGGCATTGGCGCCGCTGCCGGGACAGGTGTTGTGGGACGTGGGTGCCGGGAGCGGCTCGGTGGCGATCGAGTGGCTGCGCGCCGCACCTGGCTATCGGGCCGCCAACGATCAGGCCGCCCGCGCCGTGGCGATCGAACGGGGCGCCGGACGCGCGGCCATGGCGGCACGCAATGCCGCCGCGCTGGGTGTGCCGCACCTCACCATCATCCAGGAGGAAGCACCCCAAGCGCTGGCCGACCTGGAACCCGGTCCTGACACCGTCTTTGTCGGCGGCGGGATTTCCCGAGAAGGGCTCCTGGAGGCGTGCTGGCAACGGCTTTCGCCTGGCGGGCGGCTGGTCGCCAATGCGGTCACCGTCGAGGGTGAGGCGCGACTCGCCGCGTTCCGCGCCGCAAACGGCGGCGAGCTTACCCGGATCGCCGTTTCGCACGCGGAACCGGTCGGCCGGCTGACCGCGTTCCGCTCGGCCATGGACGTCACCCAGTACGCGGGCGTGAAGCCATGAGCGGCACCCTCTTCGGCCTCGGCATCGGCCCTGGCGACCCCGATCTGGTAACGCTCAAGGCGCGGGACGTGCTCACCCGCGCACCGGTGATCGCCTATCCGGCGCCGGAAGGGGGAACGAGCCTCGTCCGCGCCATCGCCGCGCCGCATGTCCCCGACGGCCGCATCGAGATCGTCATCTCGACACCCATGTCGGTAGACCGCTTCCCTGCAGACGAGGTCTACGACCGCTACGCTGCCGAGATCGCCGGACACCTGGAGGCCGGGCGCGACGTCGCCATCCTCTGCGAGGGCGACCCGTTCCTCTATGGCTCGTTCATGTACCTGTTCGAACGCCTGGCGGGCAGTCACCGCGCCGAAGTGGTGCCGGGGGTGTCGTCGTTGAACGCCGTTGCCGCCGCCGCCGGCGCGCCGCTGGTCTCCCGCAACGAAGTGCTGAGCGTGCTGCCGGCGACGCTGCCCGAGGACGAACTGGAGGCGTGGCTGGCCAACAGCGACGCCGCGGCGGTTATGAAGGTCGGCCGCAACCTGCCGAAGGTCCGGCGCGTGCTCCGGCGCCTCGGCGCTGAGGACGCGGCCCGCTATGTCGAACGGGCGACAATGGCCGAACAGCGGGTCATGCCGCTCGATGCCCTCACCGGCGACACGGCGCCCTATTTCTCGATGGTCCTGGTGCGGCGGCCCGGCGGCATGCGGGCCGTTGCCGCCGGGGACATGGTGCCCGAAGGCACGGCGATCGTCGCCCTCGGTGCGGGCAGACTTGCCCTTGCCCGGCGCCTGCAGCGGGCGCTTCCAGGGTCCGCTGTCCACGGTCTTTCGGGGCGCGTCGAAGACGCCGACGTGCGCTTTTCGAACGCCGCCGAACATCTTCGGGCGGTGTTCACGGCCGGCACACCCATCGTCGGCGTCTGCGCCGCCGGAATCCTCATTCGGGCGCTGGCAACTGTGCTTGGCGATAAGGCCGCGGAGCCGCCCGTGGTCGCCGTCGCGGAGGACGGCAGCGCCGTGGTACCGCTCCTCGGCGGGCACCACGGCGCCAACCGACTGGCGCGAGCCCTCGGCCGGGCGTTGGGCACCCGCGCCGCGATCACGACCGCCGGCGACTTGCGGCTCGGCGTCGCGCTGGACGACCCCCCGCTGGGCTGGCGGATTGCGAACCCGGCCGTTGCGAAGGACATCGCCGCGGCGATGCTGGCCGGCGAGCCGGTGGCGTTGCGGGTCGAGGCCGGCAACGCGGCGTGGCTTCGCGGATCGGGAGCTCCCTTTGCCGAGGATGGAGACCGCACGGTCCTCGTCACGGACCGCCCGAACGCCGAAAACGATGCGATGCTGGTGCTGTACCCGCCGGTGCTGGCGGTCGGCGTGGGCTGCGAACGCGGCGCCGATGCCGACGAACTGGTCGGCTTGGTCCGGCAGTCGCTGGCCGATGCCGGCCTTGCCGACGGTGCGGTCGCCTGCGTGGCCTCCATCGATCTCAAGGCAGACGAGGCTGCGGTGCATGCCGTTGCCGAAGCGCTCGACGTGCCGGCGCGGTTCTTCGATGCCCTGGCCCTGGAGGCCGAGGCGCCGCGGCTCGCCAATCCGTCCGAGGCGGTGTTTCGAGAGGTCGGATGCCATGGGGTCGCCGAGGGCGCGGCCCTGACAGGGGCGGGTCCCGATTCGGCGCTGGTGGTCGAGAAGACCAAATCCGCCCGCGCTACTTGTGCCGTCGCCCGCGCCCGTCACGGCCTCGATCCGGCCACGGTCGGGGCGGCCCAGGGGCGGCTGTGCGTCGTCGGCATCGGACCGGGCAATACGGGCTTACGCACGCCCGACGCGACGCGAGCGATCGCGGAGGCGACCGATGTGGTCGGCTACGGCCTCTATCTCGACCTTGTCGGCGAGGCGATCGCCGGCAAGGAGCGCCACGACTCCGCACTCTCCGAGGAAGAGGCGCGGGTGCGGACGGCCCTCGACCTGGCCGCCGCCGGGCGCACGGTGGCGCTGGTCTGTTCTGGCGATGCCGGCATCTACGCGCTGGCGTCATTGGTGTTCGAGCTTCTCGACCGGGAGGACCGGGCCGCGTGGAATCGTGTCGCCATCGAAGTCGTCCCCGGCGTCTCTGCCTTCCAGGCCGCCGCGGCGGGTGCCGGTGCCGCCGTCGGCCATGACTTCTGTGCGGTCTCGCTCTCCGATCTCTTGACGCCATGGCCGGAGATCGAGCGCCGGCTGCGCGCCGCCGCCGAAGGCGACTTCGTCGTCGCCCTCTACAACCCGGTCTCGCAGCGCCGCCGCACCCAGCTCGCCGCCGCCCGCGACATCCTGCTGACCCACCGGCCGCCCGAGACGCCGGTGCTGTTGGCCCGCAACATCGGCCGCGCCGGCGAAACGTTCGAGGTGATCCGACTCGAAGACCTCACCCCGGACCGTGCCGACATGCTAACCCTCGTCCTCGTCGGCAACAGCCAGTCGCGTGTCGTCGAACGCGGCGTCAACCGTTGGCTCTACACCCCCCGGGGCTACGCCGCCAAGATGCCGGAAGCGCCGGCACGGGCGACGGGCTCGTGACCGTCCATTTCATCGGCGCCGGGCCGGGGGCGCCCGACCTGATCACCGTGCGCGGCCTGGCGCTAATCCGCGCGTGCCCGGTGGTGCTCTACGCGGGTTCGCTGGTTCCCCCGGAGGTCGTCGCCGAGGCACCCGACGGAGCCCACGTCGTCGATACGGCCTCGATGCACCTGGACGAGATTGTCGCGGAGATGAAGGCCGCCGACGACGCGGGCCTCGACGTCGCCCGAGTCCATTCCGGCGATCCTGCTCTCTACGGCGCCATCGCCGAACAGATGCGCCGCCTCGACGACCTCGGCATCGACTATGACGTGACGCCCGGCGTTCCGGCCTACGCGGCGGCGGCAGCGGCGCTGGAAACCGAACTGACCCTTCCCGGCATCGCCCAGACCGTGGTGCTGACCCGCACCGCGACGCGCAGCTCGGCGATGCCGCCGGGTGAGTCGCTGTCGGCCCTCGCCGCGACCGGCGCGACGCTGGCCATTCATCTGTCGATCAACAACCTGGCCGGCGTCGTTCGCGACCTCGTGCCCCACTATGGCACCGACTGTCCGGTGGTCGTCGCCTACCGGGTGAGCTGGCCAGACCAGCGGTTCATCCGCGGCACCCTCGCCGACATCCGCGAAAAGGTGAAAGGGACGGGGATCACCCGCACGGCGTTGATCCTCGTCGGACCGGTCCTCGACGCTGCGGCCTTCGACGACAGCCGCCTCTACGCCGCCGACCATTCCCACGTCTTGCGGCCCAAGGCTTAAACGGAGATCCGCTCGGCGATCCAGTCGAGGACGGCCTCGACGGTTTCCACGGACTCCCCGGCCGGCGGTTCGGGCCGGCGGACCATCACCACACGTGCACCGACGGCCCGCGCCGCCGCCAGCTTGGCGTCAGTAGGACCGCCGCTCTGCTTGGAAACCAAGGTGTCGATGCGATGCTCGGTCAGCAGCGCCACCTCGCCATCGACCGTAAACGGTGGGCGGGCGACGACGACGGCGTGATCCGCAAGCGGCAAAGGTTCTGCTGGTTGTTCGAAGGTCCGGACGAGAAACCAGACGTCCCGAACCCCTGAGAACGCGCCGATGCCGCGCGGACCGATGGTGAGAAAGGCCCGCTGGGCGATGCCGAGCAGGGCGGCCGCCGCGCCGTCGAGCCCGTCCACCTCAATCCACTCGTCGCCGGGTTTCGGCTGCCAGGGCGGTCTGATCAGCATCAGCCGGGGGATGCCGGTTCGGGTGCAGGCGGCCTCGGCATGGCGCGAAATCTCGGCGGCGAAGGGGTGGGTGGCATCAACGACGAGGTCGGTGCCGTTGTCGCCCAGATAGCCGACGATGCCGTCTGCGCCGCCGAATCCTCCGATCCGTACGTCGCCAGCCAGTTTCTGCGATGGCGGTATGCGGCCGGCGAGGGAGGTCGTCACCGCCAGCGCGTCCCCGAACCGCGCGACGGCGGCGCGGGCCAGCGCGGCGGCGTCCGCCGTGCCGCCAAGGATCAGCAACCGTCTAGTCACCCGTACGGCCGATCAGCTTGCCCTGGCGGTCGAAGATCAGTACTTCGACCGCGGTGCCGCCGGCGAGGGTCGCGACCGCCACCTCGCGCGCCCGCCGCGCGACGAGATCGGCGAGCGGATAGGCCCCGTCGTTGGCGACGGCCAGCACCTGCGCCGCACTCGTCGCGTTCTCGGCACGGGCGACCATCTCTGGCGGCGCGCCCAGCGCGCCGAGAAGGCCGGCCAGCGCCGCGATGTCCACCTGTGACTTCGATGAGTGCAGGTACAGCGCCCCCTGCGCCAGCTTCGCGATCTTGGCGAACCCGCCGGCCAGAGTCAGCCGGGCCACCGGATGGGCCCGCAGGTACTTGAGGGTACCGCCAGCGAAGTCGCCCATGTCGAGCAGCGCCTGATCGGAGAGGCCATACAGCGCCTTGACCGCGGCCTCCGAGGTGCTGCCGGTGGCGGCGGCGAGATGGTCGAGCCCGGCGGCGCGGGCGACGTCGATACCCCTGTGGATGGAGTGGATCCACGAGGCGCAGGAATAGGGCTGGACGACGCCGGTCGTGCCGAGGATCGAGAGTCCGCCTTCGATGCCGAGGCGCGCGTTTAGCGTCTTCTTCGCCAGCGCCGCCCCGCCAGGGATCGCCACGGTCACCGAGACATCACCTTCTTCGTCGAATCGTTCGGCGACATCGATAATGGCCTTCCGGATCATCTCCCGCGGTCCCGGATTGATCGCCGGCTCGCCCACGGGCACCTGCAGTCCGGGGAGCGTCATGGTGCCGACGCCATCGCCGGCATGGAAACGGACGCCGGTTCCGGCCGCGCCTTTGCGCACCGTCGCCAGGACCACGGCGCCGTGGGTGACGTCGGGATCGTCGCCAGCATCCTTGATCACCCCGGCCGTGGCAGCGCCGTCCACAAGCTCGGCCCGCGACAACGCCTGCGTCGTCTCGCCGCCCCGCGGCAGAGCCACGCGAACCGCTTCCGGGAACCGTCCGGTCAGCAAAGCCTCGTAGGCCGCCGCCACCGCCGCCGTGGCGCAGGTGCCGGTCGTCCAGCCCTTGCGCAGCGGGCGATCGGGGATGTCGCTGTCCATGGTCCTACTCTAGCGACATCGGTCCGACGCGGGGAGGTTTGACACCGGGGCCGAAACGGACGACCTATAGGACCGTCTCTCCGGAAAGGCGTCGTGGACCAGGACATCCTGCTTTTCAATCTTCTGGCGTCCGGCCTCGCCCACTGCCGGGCGGTGCTGGTCGAGCACGGCGGCCTGATGTCGAGCCTGTTCGTTGCTGGGCTGGTCGGCAGCGCTGGTCATTGTGTCGGCATGTGCGGACCCTTCGTGCTCGCCCAATCCGTCTCCCGACTGGAAGCCGTGCCGGCCGCCGAGATGCGGGAGTTTCACCGCCTCGCCGGAGGAGCGCTGGTGCCCTACCACCTCGGACGAATGACCACCTACGCCGGGCTTGGCGCCGCCGCCGGGGCGCTCGCTGGTGGCGTCATCGACCTCACCGGACTACGATGGCTGTCGGCGGTGCTGCTGGGTCTGGCGGCGCTGTTTTTTCTCGGCTATGCGGTGCGGCGGCTGGGCGGCCTTCTGCCGTGGCTATCGGCTGGCGGCGAAGGCTGGTGGTCGCGGACCATCGGAAGGACGGCGAAACCCCTGTTTGGCCGTCCGGTGGGTTTGCGCGGCTATGCCCTGGGCGTGGCGCTCGGGTTTTTGCCCTGCGGGCTGCTCTATGGCGCCATCGCCGCGGCGGCGGCTGCGGGCGACGCGTTGACCGGTGCGCTGGCGATGCTCGCCTTTGCCCTCGGTACCGTCCCGGCGCTGGTCGCCGTCGGCCTTGCCGGCCATGTCGCCGGCCGGCAGTGGCAGGCCCTGGCGGCGCGGGTGACGCCGGTTCTGTTGGCGGCAAACGCGGCGGCACTTTCGTATCTGGCGTGGCGAATGGTTGGATAGGACGATGGCAAAGATGGATACCGCGGAACCAGAACCGAAAACCAAGCAGACCGGGGGCGGCCACACACGCGCCATCGTGCTGGTGCTGGCCATCGTTGTCATCACTTCGGTGGCGATCTTGGCGTTCCGTACCCACTTCGGCGGCGGCGAGCAGGCCGGCATTCCCGCCGCGCCGGCCATCGGCGGCCCGTTCACCTTGACCGATCACACCGGCCGGACGGTGACCGACGCCGATTTCCGCGGCAAGTTCATGCTCATCTACTTCGGCTACACCTATTGCTCCGACATCTGCCCGACGTCCTTGAGCCGCAATTCGGATGCCCTCGACATCCTCGGCGACGTCGCCAAGGACGTCATACCGATCCTGATCAGCGTCGATCACGAGCGCGATACGCCTGAATACTTGAATGAATACAGAGACTTCTTTCATCCGCGGACGGTGGCGATGGTCGGCACGCCCGAGCAGGTCGCTGCCGTTGCCAAGGCCTATCGGGTCTACTATGCCAAGGTCCAGGAGGAGGGTGCCGACTCCGACACCTACCTGATGGACCACACCGCGATCACCTACCTGATGGGGCGGGACGGCAAGTTCGTCACCCATTTCAGTCATCAGGTCGGCGCCGAGAAGATGGCCGAGAGGCTCCGCGAATACCTGTGAACACGCGCGCTCCAAGCGGCCTGATCATCGCCGCGCCGGCTTCGGGCAGCGGCAAGACCGTCGTCACCCTCGGGCTGCTCCGCCACCTGACCAACACCAGCGTCGCCGTCTCTTCGGCCAAGGCCGGACCCGACTACATCGATCCCGCCTTCCATGCCGTGGCCACGGACCGGCCGTGCTTCAACCTCGATCCCTGGGCGATGCGCGCCGGGACCCGCGCCGCCGTCGTTGCCCGAACCGGCGATGGCGCCGCCCTCGTCGTCTGCGAGGGCGTCATGGGGCTTTTCGACGGTGCGACGGCGCACCAGGGCTCGACCGCCGACCTTGCCGCCGAGGGTGGCTGGCCGGTGGTGCTGGTCATCGACGCCCGCGCCCAGGCGGCCTCGGCCGCCGCCGTGCTGCGTGGCTTCGCCGGCCACCGCGCCGACGTGATGGTTGCCGGCGTCATCTACAACCGCGTTGGCAGCGGACGGCACGCGGACGTGCTGCGGGAAGCGACGGAATCGACGCTGCCCCACATCCCGGTGCTCGGCTGCCTGCCGCGCACCGACGGCCTGGAACTTCCGGAACGCCACCTCGGCCTGGTGCAGGCGGTCGAGCACCCCGCGCTGGAGGCGTTCCTCAACCGTGCCGCCGATCTGATCGGCACCCATGTCGACGTCGCCGCGCTCCGCGGCCTCGCACGCCCGTGGAAAGGCACGGATGCCACGGTCTCGCCGCCGCTGGCGCCGCTCGGCCAGCGGATCGCCGTCGCCGAGGACGCCGCCTTCGCCTTCCGCTATCCGCTGACCACGGAAGGATGGCGGGACGCCGGGGCCGAGATCGTACCGTTCTCGCCGCTCGCCGACGAGGCGCCGGCGACGGATGCCGACGCGGTCTATCTGCCCGGCGGATATCCCGAACTGCATGCCGGACGCCTCGCCGCCAATGCCCGCTTTCTGGCAGGGCTGCGCGCGGCGGCGGAGCGCGGCGCGGCGGTGTTCGGCGAATGCGGCGGCTACATGGTGCTGGGACGAGGCCTGATCGACGCCGAGGGCGCCCGCCACGCCATGGCCGGGCTGCTGGCCCTGGAGACCTCGTTCGCCGAGCGGGGCCTCCACCTCGGCTACCGCCGGGCGATGCTCGCCGCCGACGGTCCGCTGGGCGCCGCCGGAACACGGTTCTCTGGCCACGAGTTCCACTACGCCCGCGTCGTCGCCGAAGGACCGGGCGAACCGCTGTTCACCTGCGCGAATGCCGCGGGCGAGGATATGGGGGCCACGGGCCTTGTGGCGGGCAGGGTGATGGGCTCGTTCATCCATCTCATCGACCGCGCCGAGCCGGGTTGACGGCCAGGGGCCGAAGGGGGAGAGTTCCTTAGCGAAGGAGACCGGTGCCGATGCCTGCGCCCGCCGTCAAGACTCAGGAACTCCCCTTCTGGAAGCAGAAGTCCCTGGCCGAGATGACGGCCGCGGAATGGGAATCGCTGTGCGACGGGTGCGGGCTCTGCTGCCTCGAAAAGCTCGAGGATGTCGACACCGGCGCGGTCAGCTACACCAACGTCGCCTGCCGGTTGCTGGACGTCGGCACCTGCCGGTGCACGCGCTATGCCGAGCGCAAGCGCTACGTGCCCAACTGCGAGCGGCTGACCGCCATCAACATCGGCACCCTGTCGTGGCTGCCGTCGTCCTGCGCCTACAAGCTGCTGGCGGCGGGCAGGGACCTGCCCTGGTGGCACCACCTGGTCTCGGGCGACCCGTCGCTGGTGCACAGCGTCGGCGTCTCGGTGCGCGGCCGAGCAATCCCCGAATCGAAAGCCGGCCCATTGGAACACCACGTCGTCGACTGGCCGAAGTAGCCCCATCCCCATGGCCGATACCCTGCGCGGCGTGTTCGCCGCCGTCCTTACCCGGCTCGGCGCCGATGGCGCACCCGACGCCCAAGCCACCGCCGGCCATTGCCAGTGGTTGCTTGAGCACGGCTGCGACGGTCTGTCCGTCCTGGGCACCACCGGCGAGGCCAACTCATTCACCGTTGACGAGCGACTCCGGCTGCTGGACGGCCTCGCCGAAGCCGGCATTCCTGGGGACACACTGATGCCGGGGGTCGGCTGCTGCGCGCTCCCCGACACCATCACGCTCACCCGCCGCGCCGTCGGGCACGGCGCTGGGGGCGTGCTGATGCTGCCGCCGTTCTACTACAAGAACGTCGGCGACGACGGCCTGTTCGCCGCCTATTCCGAGGTGATCGAGACCGTCGGCGACGCCCGCCTCCGCGTCTACGTCTATCACTTCCCGCAGATGTCGGGCGTGCCGCTGGCGGCGTCGCTGATCGAGTGGCTGCTGGCCCGCTATCCCGGCACCATTGCCGGCATGAAGGACAGCTCCGGCGACCTCGACAACATGGTGACGATCACCCAGGCCTTCCCCGATTTCGCCGTGTTTAGCGGCTCGGACGAGCTGTTCTGGCCGTTGCTTCAGGCCGGCGGTGCCGGTTGTATCACCGCGGTCAGCAACGTTGCCGCGCCGCTGGCGCACAAGGTCTGGACGGCGCACGCCCGCGGCGACGTCGCCGCCGCCGAGCTTGCCCACAGCGAGCTTTCGGCCGTCCGCCGGACCATTGCCGCCTACCCGTTGGCGGCGGCATTGAAGGCGGTCATGGCCCGCGGCAGCGGCGACGCCGACTGACTGCGCATCCGCCCGCCGCTGATGCCGCTTTCCGAAGCCGATGCGGGCGTATTGCTCCGATGCCCTCGACGGGCTCGGCTTCACCCTGCCGCCGCAGCCATGATCTTTTTCGCGCCGCGCTGGCGCATCACCATGCCGCCCGAGAACCTGAGCGTCACCATCGGCGACCGCGAGGTGCCCGTCTCCTGCGCCGCAATTCCCAAGCGAAGAGGCTGATCCTCCGGATCGACCCGGACGGCAGCGGCGTCACCGTGACCGTACCTTCGGGTGTCCGGGTCGACGACGCGATCACGTTCGTACGCGGCCGGACCGACTGGATCGCCGACCGGCTCGACTCGGTGCCGGCCCCGATCGCCTTCGCCGACGGCGCCGAGGTGCCGGTGCTGGGCGTCGCCCACCGGGTGCGTCATGAGGCCGGCGCACGGGTGGTGTCTCGGCAGGACGGCGAGATCACTGTCGGCGGCCGCGCCGAGCACCTGCCGCGCCGGCTCCGCGACTGGTTCCGTCGCGAGGCGCGGCGCGAGATCGCGCCCCGCGTCGCCGCCAAGGCCGCACAGCTCGGTCGAAAGCCCGGACGGATCACCGTCCGCGACACCCGCTCGCGCTGGGGATCCTGCTCGGCGGCGGGCAACCTCTCGTTCTGCTGGCGGCTGGTGATGGCCCCCGAGGCGGTGCTGGACTATGTCGTCGCCCACGAGGTCGCGCACTTGGCCGAACGCGGCCACGGGCTGGCGTTCTGGCGCGTCGTCGAAGGCCTCACAGACGACGTCGCCACGGCGAAGGCTTGGCTCCGGCGCGAAGGTCCCGGCCTGCACCGCTACGGCTGAGCGGGTCGAGATACAGGCGCAAGCTTCGGATAGATCGAACCGCGCCCGGTGCTACCATGGCGCCATGGATACGATCGCAACCACCGAGACCACCGATCTCGCTGACGAGCGCCGCTGGAAAGCGGTGCTGACCCGCGACGCCGGTTCCGACGGCGCCTTCGTCTATGCCGTTCGTTCGACGGGCGTCTTCTGCCGCCCGTCTTGCCCGAGCCGTCGGGCCCGGCGCGATCGGGTGGAGTTCTTTTCCGTCCCCGAAGCCGCTGTGCAGGCCGGCTATCGCGCCTGTAAGCGCTGCCGGCCTGAGGCCGCGACACCGGCCGATCCCCGCGTCGATGTCGCGCGCCGGGTCTGCCGCGCCGTCGAGGCCCGCGCCGACGCCTTGCCGACCCTCGCCGAACTGGGCGCCGAGGTGGGCGTGAGTCCCCACCACTTGCAGCGTTCGTTCAAGGCCGTGATGGGCATCTCGCCCCGCCAGTACGCCCATGCCGTGCGCCTGGGCCGGGTCAAGGAATCGCTCCGCGCCAGCGAACCGGTGGCGGGGGCGCTCTACGGCGCCGGTTACGGCTCACCCAGCCGGCTCTATGAGAAGGCGCCGGCCCAGCTCGGCATGACGCCTGCGTCCTACGCCCGGGGCGGCGAGGGGGCGACCATCGCCTTCACCATCGCCGAGCAATCGCGCATCCCCGGCCTCGACCGGCTGTTGGTCGCGGCAACGGATCGGGGCGTGTGCATGGTCGCCCTCGGCGACGATGCGGCCTTCCTCGAAGAGGAACTGCGCCTGGAGTTCCCCGTCGCCGAACTGCGCCGCGACGACGGCGCCCTGGCTGCGCAGGTGGACGCCATCCTCGATATGGTCGAGGGCACCCGGCCCCACGCCGATCTCCCCCTCGACGTGCGGGCCACGGCCTTTCAGTGGCAGGTGTGGGAGCGGCTGCAGGCCATTCCCCGCGGCGAGACCCGCACCTACGGCGAGATCGCCGCCGAACTGGGTCGGCCGAAAGGCGCCCGCGCGGTGGGGCGGGCCTGCGCCACCAACCCCGTCTCCGTGGTCGTTCCCTGCCACCGCGCCGTCGGCGGCGACGGCAAACTGCACGGCTATCGCTGGGGCCTCTCCCGCAAACGGGCGCTGCTCGACCGCGAACGCGGCGACGCTTAGCGGATCAATTTTCCTCGTCCTCGCCGCGTAGGCGGTCGATGGCGCGGCGGTCGGCCTTGGTCGGCCGGCCCGTGCCCCGTTCGCGTCCGGCGACGGGCGCCGGTTCGGTGGTGTCAGTAGCAGTTCGGGCCTGCGGGGGTTCGAGGTCTTCGTAAAGGGCCTGGGCTTCGGGGGCCGGCCCGCGCCGGGTGCCGAGGGCGACGACGCGGATGACGCGGATGTCACGGCCCTTGGGGAAGGTCAGCACGTCGCCGGGCTTCAGCGTCTGGTGGGTCTTGCGCACCACCTGCCCGTTGATCCGCAGTCGTCCCGTTTCGCAGAGCTTCTGGGCGAGCGAGCGGCTCTTGAAGAACCGCGCGTACCACAGCCACTTGTCGAGGCGCAGGCGCTCTTCCGTCATCGGGACGTGGCAAGCTCGCGCAGCTTGGCGAACGGGGAATCGGGATCGACGTCGGGCACCTTCTTCCGCGGGCGCCGCGGCGGCGGTTTGCCGCGCGGTTCCTTCCGTTTTCTCTTCGACGCCGGCACGAACACGGTCCCGCCTTCGGTTTCGCGCGACCGATAGCCAAGCGCCGCCAGCACGCCGGCGATCTCGGCCGCACCGCAGCCACAGAGCGTCACCAACTCGGGGCCGGCGGCGAAGGGGCCGGTGCGCGAAAGGGCGAAGGCTTTCGCCGCCAGTCTTTCGACGATATCGATGCGGACGGCCAGCGGACCCAGCGGCCGGTAGCCGACCACCTCGTAGAACGCCCGGGGAACCGACTCATCGAGCGGCACCGACATGCGTCCGTCGGGCGGCATCGGCACGCCTGCGTGGATGGCCCAAAGCAAGCCCCGCAGGGCCGCCGCCGCCGGCTTGACCAGTGCCGGCACCCAGACGCTTTCGCGGCCGATGCGCAAGCCCATCTCGCGGAGCGCCTTCCGGTCGTCCCGTCCGATGTGGGCGATCTGCTCGGCAACCCGGCGGCGGGGCAGGGACCCCAGCGCTTCGGCGACCTGAAAGGCAAGGCCACGCGCCGCACCGGTCAGCTTCGCCTCGCGGGCGGCGAAGAGCGGCGCCAGCCGGGCGGTGAGGTAGCCTTCGAGCCAGCCAGCGAGGCGGCGGCGGAGGCGTTCGCGCTGGTCGGCGGCGAGGAGGTCACTGGCCAACGGCTCGACGCCCAGACGCAGG
>Ga0209458_1000308_pt1 | contig 19209 bp, 21 predicted proteins | sample WorMetLIZAISLAND_FD_187411 | JGI IMG/M metagenome (GOLD analysis project Ga0209458, IMG submission 187411) | Marine gutless worms symbiont microbial communities from Max Planck institute for Marine Microbiology, Germany - Inanidrilus manae... ...
TTAGTGCGCGAAGCGCATCATAGTTGAAACTATGGACTTTAAGTCCCTTCACTTTCAGTCCGTGGCTTGTCCACGGATGAGGACTTTAGTCCTCCAGACTATGGACTTTCAGTCCATAGTGGTTGATTTGCGGATAAAAACGACTCCCATGCCCATCAGGTGTCCCGGTCGTGGCCGAGGACTCGGGGTTGAGTGTAATAATCGATGGTAGGGGCGGCGATGTTCATAAGCAACACGCAGAAGGCCACTGCATCCGGATAGCCGCCCCAGGTCCGGATTACGAAGACCAGCACGCCGATGGTAGCGCCGAAAATGAGCTGACCCTTGGGGGTGGTGCAGGCGGACACGGGGTCGGTGGCAATGAAGAAGGCCCCCAGGATAGCCCCGCCGCTGAACAGGTGGAAAGCGGGGAAGGGATGGGTCTGGGGGTCCAGGGTCCAAAAGAAGCCGGCGGTGACGAGCAGACTCAGCAGCATGGACACCGGGATATGCCAGCTGATGACGCGCCTCCAGAGCAGGAAAATACCCCCGAGCAGGAACCAGTTGCCGACCCACTCCCAGCCGCGGCCGCCGAAATCCCCCCACAGGGGACTGGCGCGGATCTCCTCGATCATCAGATTCTGGTCGAGCTGGGTGCGCATCTGGTCCAGGGGCGTGGCCATGGTGATGGCGTCCCAGGTCAGCCCCGCGGGCGGCGTTCCCGTAAAGATCAGGCGTACCGAATCGACGAAGCCGAGACTGTGCTCTGCCAACATGTAGGGAGACAGCCAGCTGGTCATGGCCAGGGGATAGGAGACCAGCAGGAAGACATAGCCGGCCATGGCCGGATTGAACGGATTGTAGCCCAACCCACCGTACAGCTGCTTCGCTACGCCGATGGCGAATACCATGCCCAGCAGGGTCAGCCACCAGGGCAAGGTAGGCGGTACCGCGAGGGCGAACAGCAAGGCCGTGACCAGGGCGCTCAGGTCCCGCAGCGCCGGCAGCGCCGGCCGCCGACGCAGCTTGAGCGCGACCGCCTCGGTCAGCACCGCGAACAGGCCAGCCAGGACCAGATTGATGAGGATGCCCCAACCGAAGTACCAGATCATGGCCAGGGTCCCTGGAATCAGGGCCAGGATGACCTCGAGCATGATCTGGTCGACCCGATTGGGGCGACTGCCGTGGGGGGAAGAGACGATGCCGTCCGCCATGCCGTGTCCTCAGCCCTCGTTGGCCGATTGCGTTCCAGCCGCCGTGGCCCGACGCCGCTGCTCGGCCGCCACGATCTGCCGCTGTTGGGAAGGAGTTAGATTCCGCGTGTTCCTGGGACCGATCCCCTGTTTAGCCAAGGCCGCTTTCTTGGCCGCAGCCCGCGCCTTGGCCGCCTCGATCGCTGCCTGCTTGGGATCCTGGGTAGCCGCGGTGTGGTCTGGTCCGGCCTGGGCCGGATCGGTGGCCGGGCGCGCCGTCAGGGCCTCCTGCTGGCGGCGCAGCTTGGCCTTGCGGGCCTGCTCCAGGCGTTCGAGCCGCGCCGTTCTGGCCTCGTAGCGGCCCCGCGCGTGCTCGGCGGTGCGCCGGTCCTGCTCCTGGCCCCGAATCTCTGCCTTCGCGTAGCGGTAATAGTGCACGAGTAGGATGTGGGACGGACAGACCTGGGAGCAACAACCGCACTCGATGCAGTCGAATAGCTTGTAATCCCGCACCTTATCCAGATCCTTGGACCGGGCGTACCAGTAGAGCTGCTGAGGCAACAGGCTCGCCGGGCACACCTCGGCGCACTTGCCGCAGCGAATGCAAGGTTGCGCCGGCCTGGGGGCCGGCGCCTCTCGATCGGTCAGGGCGAGGATGCAATTGGTCCCCTTGGTGACCGGTACTTGCTCGGAATTCAGGGTCAAGCCCATCATGGGACCACCTTGCACCAGCTTGTGGACCTCCCCGGTAAACCCGCCCGCCGCTCGGATCAGGTCGGCGATCGGGGTGCCGATCAGGACCTCGAAGTTGCGGGGCTCCTTGATGCCGCGTCCGCTCACGGTGACATAGCGGGCGATCGGCGGTTTACCTGCGATCACCGCCTCGGCCACCGCGGCGAGGGAGGCTACGTTCTGGCATAGGATCCCGATTCGGGCCGGGGTGCCGTTGGTCGGCACCTCCTTGCCGGTGAGGATACGGATGAGCTGCTTCTCACCGCCGCTGGGATAAAGGGTGGGAATGGGGCAAACCTGGGTGGATCTCCCGATGTCGCTCTCCGCCACTGCTAGTCGCATGGCCTCGATGGCCTGGGGCTTGTTGTCCTCGATGCCGATCAGGCACTCGCGGGCGCCCAGCAGGTGCATGACGATGCTTGCCCCCTGGACGATGCGACCGGCGTGTTCCCGCATCAGCATGTCGTCGCAGGTGATGTAGGGCTCGCACTCGGCGCCGTTCAGGATGAGCGTCCGGATCGGTTGGTGGGGCTCCGGAGCGAGCTTGACACTGGTCGGGAAGGCGGCGCCCCCCAGCCCCACGATGCCGGCCCAGTGGATACGCTCGCGTAGCGTCGCGGCATCCAGCTCCTTGTAGTTTTCCAGGGGCTTGGGTCGCCGCGCCCACTGGTCCAGACCATCGGTCCGGATGACGATGCAAGTACCGCCGAGTCCGGACGGGTGGGGGACCGGCCGCTCCTCGATAGCGATCACCATCCCCGAGCTGGAGGCATGGACCGGGGCGCTCATGGTGCCCTGGGGCTCGGCGATCCGTTGGCCTTTCAGCACCCAGTCGCCGATCCGAACCAGGGGCAGTGCGGGGAGGCCAACGTGCTGCTGCACGGGTATCGTCAGGAACGACGGCACAGGCACCTTGGCTACCGGGCGGCCGGTCGAGAGCTCCTTTTCGGCGGGCAGGTGGATACCGCCGTGGAATCGCCAGAGTCGGCGTTGCTGCGAGTTGGACGGAGGCTGCTGCAAGGCTAGGGGTCCGTTCCGTTTATCAGGATTGTCAATGAATCGGATCAGGCAAACGGCTTGTCGGTACAAATCCAAATGGTATAGAGGATTACGCCGCTGCACCAGTCACGCCAAGCACCGGAGCGTGGGAACGAGCCGAAAGAGTTTCCTGCCCACCGCCGGACCGGATCGGGTCCTGGTGACGGGATTTGGTAGAGCGCATACTCAATCTCATTTCATATATCCTTTCTATAATCCCGTAGTTCTCTTTACCCGCAACCTGTCCAAGCGTAATCGTTCAGATCCCCACTGTTTTTGCCATCCCTGGCACTGGATTCCGGCACTCCCTGCCGGAATGACGCGGTGGGGACTGAATGATTACGTCTAAGCTGGCGTGGGTCCCATTCCCCCGACCTGCAACAAGATCGGTCCGAATCGTGACGACACACGTCAACTGCACGCCCTTTTCCACACTCGTTTTCGAGCCCCTGGACTACCGGGACCGGGAATATCACGTCGCCGTGATACGCGCCACCTGCGACCTCACGGATGGCGGTGAGCTGCGTCCAGCCGCCGCACAAACCTCCGTTGCCGCCGCCGATCAATACTTCGGCGAGCCCACGCTCTCTGGTCTGCGCTGGGAGAGCGACCTGGCACCCTACCCTACAAGCCCCGCTGCGATATTATCCTGGAGGCCACGGCCTATGCCCTCAAGGGCACGCCGGCTCCGGGTTGGCCGGTAGACATCCGAGTAGGCACCCATCGCAAGCGGCTGCTGGTCACCGGTCCGCGCCGGTGGCAGCGCAAGCTGTTCGGCGGCTGGAAGACCCCGCTGCCCGAGCCTATCGCTAATCTACCCCTGCGCTACGACTACGCCTACGGCGGCCAGGTCACCCGCTATGATCCTGAAAGTGAACGGGAACACACCGACTACTGCCCTCACAACCCCCTTGGGTGTGGGCTATTGGCCCCCCTGGGCCCACCAGGAGGCCAAGCGCCGTGACCAAATACCCATCCCGCAGCTCCTTGCGGTGGAAGACGTCCAGCCCGAATTCGGCCGGCCATTGCGGGTCCAGGGCGTGGGTCCCACCGGCAAGACCTGGCTCCCGCGCATAGACCTGGCCGGCACCTATGACGAACCCTGGCAGGCGGGCCGCTGGCCCAAGCTACCCGAGGATTTCGACTTCGGCTTTTGGAACTGCGCCCATCCCGACCTGCAAATCCCCTACCCGGCCGGTGATGAAAAGATTGAGTTGTACAATCTGACCCCCCAGGGTCGGCTCGAATTCCGGCTGCCTAGCTATCGGCCTTTGGTGCTGGTGCGTTACCGGAACGGCGAGGTCAAGGAGGCACGCGCCAATCTGGATACCCTGTTCATCGCACCCGACGACCGGCGCGTCAGCCTGGTCTGGCGGGCCACCATCCTGGCCGAGCCGCCGGTGCGGATACTGGAATCACACCTGCTTACCCAGCCGCGGACCTGAGAGCCGGCGCAGCGAGGACCCACCATGGCGGATCAAGAAGGCGCATGTAAGTCGGGCGAATTCATCGTCGTGAGCCTGACCCCGGACGTGTGCTGGACGCCGATGGGCAGCACCGTGGTACCGGTGCCCTACATGATCACGGCCGACCTGAGCGACAGTCTTGCCACCAGTCCCGACACCAGGTTCAACGGACAGCCGGTCTTCCTCCACGACAAAAGTAAGATCTCCACGTCACCGGCGACGAAGCCGGCACCGCCGGCGGGGTCAAATCCGGGACCTACAAAGGGATCGTCGAATCCATCCAAGGCAGCTCCATGGTCCGCGTGAACGAAACCGGTGGTGCGCCACGGCGATCCCTGTAAGATGAACACCGGTAACACCATGGGCCGGGTCATCTACCAGGGACCAGGCGGCGGTGCCCCCAACACCAGCGGTGACACCAACCCGCCGGTGGTCCCCGAAACGCCGGAAGAAGAACAGGCCGCGCGGGAGAAACGGGGCCTGTGGGCGCTGATCTCCGACGAAGTGCACACCGGCCTGGACATGGCCGGCTTCATTCCCGGCGTCGGCATCTTCGCCGACCCCGCCAATGCCGGCGTCTACCTGATCGAAGACCAGCCGGGGATGGCCCTGCTTTCCGCCGTGGCCGCCGCCCCCGGCATCGGTGACGGCATCAAGGCCGGGGCCATGGCAGCCAAGGCCGATAAACAGGTGGCCGAAAAGGCCGCCAAGGAAGCCGCGGAAAAAGGCACCAAGGAGGCCGGCGAGAAGATCGGCAAGGACGGCGTCCACATCACCCCTAGACGTATGAAGTGGCATAAGGTCGAATGCTTCAAGGCCGGAAAGAAGATCCCCAAGGATAAGCATGCGGAATTCGACCGCCAGCTCCAACGCCAAGAAGACGCCCTGAACCGGATGACCGTGGATGAATCCTTCAAAGGACGCGAGGCCTATCAGAGGCTGGGGCGGAGAGCGAAAAACACACAAGCGGCGAGAAGAGACGAACAAGCAAAATTAGCTAAAAGTCTCACTGAGGATTATCGCAAACAAGGTATGTCGCCGATGCAGGCTTAAAAAATGGCCAATGCCAGATCGTCCGAGATCATGAAAGGCATGGCGGCCCTACATGAGCCGGATCTATCCGCCGGCGGTAAGGATGTGATCGGTGGTTTCGGCGATGCCCAGGTGAACAAATCCATCGGTGCCGGCTGGCGAAGCCGGGTCGGGGGCTTGGATGAGGCCGCCGGAGAGGTATCCACGGCAAAACGTGGAAAAACTCAATCAACCACTATGGACTGAAAGTCCATAGTCTGGAGGACTAAAGTCCTCATCCGTGGACAAGCCACGGACTGAAAGTGAAGGGACTTAAAGTCCATAGTTTCAACTATGATGCGCTTCGCGCGCTAAAGTTATTGAAGCAATGAATGTCAAGCTGCAGCGATGCAAATAACAGGAGAATACGATGGACGAAGACTTTGAATATTTCTTATCAAAAGGATTTGCGCCTGCCTTCGGATGTCGGCCGGTAACTAAAGAGACCTTCAACAAGTACAGAGGCAAGCTGCCTGATAGGCTTTTGGGCTATTGGCAGGCGTTCGGCTTTTGCGGCTATGGGGAAGGTCTGCTCTGGGTTGTGGATCCTGAGGAGTTCGAGGACGTCGTCGAAGCCTGGCTCGAAGACACGCCGCTCGCGGGTTTGGACAACTACCATGTAATTGCGCGGTCTGCCTTCGGTAAGTTGTTCTTATGGGGGAAAAAAGGTGGGCAAACGCTAGAGATTCTATCGAATTATGGGATGCTTTTCCCGACGCCACCGAGGGGAGATGGACTCTTCGATCTTGAGATTCGGGTATTTTTTTCTGCAGAATCCAAGGACGATTGCGATTTTTACGACAGCAACGATAAACCGCTGTTCGAACGGGCCTTGAAGAGGCTGGGCCGCTTAGAGCCGGATGAGCTATACGGCTTCGAGCCGGCGCTGGCCCTGGGGGGTGTTGAAAGGCTGGAAAATCTGGCGAAGGTCAAGGCCGTGGAGCACCTGCTCATTCTGGCCCAGTTGGGTGAAAAAGAGATCCGGGAGAACGAAGCCATCAAGGCCCTCAAAGAAGGCAGGATAACCCCTTGACGTATTTTCCTATTTCCCCCCGGTTCAAACCGCCTCCGGCTGTAGCGTCGAGCCGGGCGGGGCGACGGGATAGGGCCATTTCCAGGTCCGCTGGTCCGCTGCAATCGGCACCATCTCGATGCAGGTCACCGGACAGGGCGCGACACAGAGCTCGCAGCCGGTGCATTCGTCCTCGATGACCGTATGCATCTGCTTGGCGGCGCCAAGGATAGCGTCCACGGGGCAGGCCTGGATGCACAGGGTACAGCCGATGCATGCCTGCTCGTCGATGACCGCCAGGGCCTTGGGCTTTTCCTCTCCGGCCGCCGGTGGCAAGGGGTCCTTACCGAGCAGATCGGCGAGGGCCAGGATTACGGTCTCACCCCCCGGCGCACACTTGTTGATCGCCACCTCGCCTTTGGCGATGGCCTTGGCATAGGGGCGACAGCCCGGATATCCACATTGCCCGCACTGGGTCTGGGGCAGCAAGGCATCGATCCGGTCGGCGACGGGATCGCCCTCGACGCGGAAATAGATGGCCGCGTAGCCCAGAAGCAATCCCAGGCAGGTGGCGAGTAGCGCGAAGGCAACGATGGCGGTCAGCATGCACGTGCCTCCGTCACGAGGCCACCAGACCGGCGAAACCCATGAAGGCCAGCGACATGAGGCCGGCGGTGATCAAGGCGATGGCATTGCCCCGGAAGGGGGCGGGCACATCCGCCACATCCACTCGTTCGCGGATGGCCGCGAACAGGGCAAGTACCAGCGAAAAGCCGATGGCGGCGCCGAAACCGTACAGGGCCGACTCGACGAAGGTCCGTTGCTCCTGCAAGTTGAGCAGGGCGACGCCGAGCACCGCGCAGTTGGTGGTGATGAGCGGCAGAAAAATGCCCAGGACCTGATACAGCACCGGGCTGCTCTTGTGCATCAGGGTCTCGGTGAACTGGACCACGGCGGCGATGACCAGGATGAAGGCGATGGTGCGCAGGTACTCGATCCCCAAGGGTTCCAGCAGCAACGCATTGACCAACCAGGCAGTGACCGAAGAGAGGGTGAGCACAAAGGCCGTCGCCAACCCCATGCCGGTAGCGGTCTCCAGCTTCTTGGAGACACCCATGAAGGGGCAAAGCCCGAGGAACTTGACCAGCACGAAGTTGTTGACCAACACGGTGCCGACCAGGATGAGGGCATAGTCTTTCATGCAGCTGCCGAATCAGATAGCCGAAGGTTTCGGATTCAGGGTGTGTTGACATTTATCTGGTATCTGGGCGCCATCCGTTTTGTCCGCAGATTACGCAGATTTTTACAGATTATTTCTGCGTTTCACTCGAATTTCCAAACGCCTGAAATCAGCCGTTCGGCTCTAAATGGCAACACACCAGTAGGTCGGGTTAGGCGCGCGTTGCGGTGTTACCTTGTGCAAACGCGCTCGTTCGCGCCGTAACCCGACAACCCAATGTCAAGGGAAAACGACGAATCGCGCGAACCAATCCGCGAGAATTCGCGTGATTCGTGGTTTTCTCTATAGCTGTCGGGTTACGGCGCGTCCAAATTGATCGGCACATCCAAATCCCAGAGCACGCGCCTAACCCGACCTACAGGACTGTTGAAAACCATCCCCCATCATTGGGTCCTAGACAGCAGGGTTTCAACACAGCATTGATGTGGGAATCCACCGCAGGACCTGGTGCGCGGTGCCGACCGAACACCGCAACCAATCGAGCACCTTAGCGTAAAATCATTCCGCTCGGGGTTAGCCCTGCCGGAGCTACCAGGGTGAGCGCGTATAAATCTTCCTGGAAACATGATGTTACCGGATTGGTTTTCCCGACGCTGGAAGGCTCGTAGGCGCGGGTTTGCCCGCGCTTGGGCTTGCCCGCGCTTTCCTGAGGTTCGACCGGCTGGCTTGGTTGCCTTCCAGCTCAGCGCCGGCAAGCCGGCGCCTACCGGTCATGGCCAACCACCGCAGGTGCGGCCGACGACCTGAAGCTGGCAGCAACCTGTTAATCGACAACAAACTTATACGCGCTCGTCCTGCCGGAGCTATCGACAATTTGAAAAACTACGGGTAGTGGTTATATTTAAGTAGCATGGTTGTGCGATCTGATGATTCGAACCCCTACAGTTGTTGCCATCCATGGCACTGGATTCCGGCAATCCCCGCCGGAATGACGAGGTAGGGTCTGGTAGACTTCACCACTTAAAATTTAGCCACTACCGATTTCCCGTCTCCCTGACTCACGGCCTGCCGTAGGCCAAGTAATCAACCACTATGGACTGAAAGTCCATAGTCTGGAGGACTAAAGTCCTCATCCGTGGACAAGCCACGGACTGAAAGTGAAGGGACTTAAAGTCCATAGTTTCAACTATGATGCGCTTCGCGCACTAAAGTTATTGAAGCAATGAATTTCGTCGCTTTCACGAGTATTTCTCCTCATAAGGATGCCTTTAGGAGACCTTTAAGTTACCTGATTATCAAGAATCTTCAGCTAGGCTCATGATCGAACCATCCACGGGCGCACACTACCTTGGATTTTTCATAAAAATGGCGAATCGAAGTCCATGTTTGGGGCAGCGGACGCGGGTGGCTGAAACGCATTGCTAATCAGGTTAAGTTAAACTACCGCAATGGTTCAATCCCCCATTGTTTTTGCCATCCCTGGCATCTGGATTCCGGCCAATGCTATTAAGTTAAGCACTATGGTCGGCAAAAAAAGAGGAAAAACTACGAATCACGCGAATCCTCGCGAAATTGTCATCCCGAACCGAAGGGAGGGATCTTTTTCGCGTCGAGCCATACGCTTCGCGTTCTCTCTTACCAAATCGGTTATCGAGCGGGGGCGTGCTCGGACTTGTTTGTCTATCTCGACACTGGAACACACGCCTAACCCGACCTACAAGCTGCTGTTCTTGTCCCCGCGAAAATTCCAACGCCCAACGCCACGGATTCCACCTCAACGAAAAACACTGCCGGTAACACTCAACCTAATGGTATTGGGATTCCAGCAACACTTACCGGAATGATGCGGTAGGAGCTGAACGAACCGGCCTTATCATCCTTAAGTCAATGGCACTGCCCAATAAGCCGGGTGGCTCAGATTGAGATTCTTCATCGGTCAGACTCCGTAAAAAGGCGAGCAAATCTTCTTGTTCTTGGCGGCTGAGGCCGATCGAGGTCAATGTGGTATCTTTGTGATTCCGAGGTTTTACAGCCTCATCAATCTCATCGTAAAAATCGATGACCGCCTCGAGGGTGCCGAAACGCCCGTTGTGCATGAAGGATTTTCTCTGTGCCACATCGCGTAGGGTCGGTGTTTTAAACTGGTATTTACTCTCGGGAATACGAGTAACATAGCGCACCCAGGGAAAGGCCTGTCCTGGCTGCGCATCATTGTGGCGACTCTCGAAATTGAAGCTTGAAGCACGTACCTGGGCGACGCCGTCCCAGCGCCCGTAATCATTTTATCCCGCGCGGCTGACGTAGACATTATGAAATTCGCTGTCGCTGAAGTTGGGACCGGAATGGCACAGAACACACCTGGCCTTACCCAGAAAAAGCCTCAGGCCGCGCTGAGCACTGGTCGAGAGCGCTGCCATCCGACTTGGGTCGTTGTCTCTCAGGCCCTCGGTGAAGCGGTCGAATGCCGATGAGCGCGAGACGATGGTAGCCTCGAAGGCCGCGATAGCCTTGCCGACGTTGACAAACAGATCGTCCACTGCCTGGCGTTGAGCATCGCTCAAGGACATTCATTGCTTCAATAACTTTAGTGCGCGAAGCGCATCATAGTTGAAACTATGGACTTTAAGTCCCTTCACTTTCAGTCCGTGGCTTGTCCACAGATGAGGACTTTAGTCCTCCAGACTATGGACTTTCAGTCCATAGTGGTTGATTGACGATGTAGAGGATGATTGGGATCCTGGGCTACCGGTCGGCCCTGCTCCGGGAGCCGTGCGGGGACGATCTGCGCAGGAACAGGACCGAACAGGTTCACATAGGCTGGGTAGAGATCCTTTTCCGTCTGTATCCGAATGGCAACCTGTACCCGCGAACCGGCCAGCTCGCCAGGGGATTCAATGGGAATGAGCGACTGCGCCAACAGCGAATCGGCACTGCCGTCCCAATTGAACCAGCGGTTGTAGCCGACGTTGGTCAAGGTCGGTGTCTGGCGTAAGGGTGTCCCATCCCCGCTGGAGTACAATTTTCCGTCGGCCCAACCGCTGTTTGGAATGTGACAAGTCGCGCAAGAGACAGTCCGATCGTTGGACAGGCGTTTATCGAAGAATAGAAGTTTACCGAAAGCTATCGCCTTTACATTGCCGCTGAAGCGGTTCGTCGGGTCTAGAAAACTCCCCCTATCCAGGGCGGCCATGGATAGAATCTTACGTCGCTCCTGCTCAGTATATTCCACCGGGGTATCGTTATCAGTCGCTGCCGCCGGAAGAGCCACAGACAAGATGGAAATAGTGATTGATCGTCTGAAATTGCCAATCATCTAATCCACCACAATATCGATCTCCACTCTATCCTTAATCAGGCCACGGTAGAGGATAAAGGTCAGATTCCATTCTCCGGTCATGTGGAATAACATTCCTTTTACCTGAAATTCCCCGGCACCGATCCGGGTAACTTTCGGCTTGGTAAACATGCCGTGATTGTGTGCCAACATGCAGGCATCTACCTCGAGAGAGACATTTTTTGCAGGGGACGGCTTGTAGCGTTCACGCACACGCACAAAGAGATCGAAGGGCTCGTTGAGTACAAGCGGGGTGGGCCGGGTGCGGTATTCGAGCAGATAACGACCGCCTGCGCTGACGATCCGCGTTTGGTCCGAGGCCGGATCGTCGCTTGGTGCGGCGACGACGCTGGTTACTAGTAAGACGCCGAATGTGATCGACAATAGGGTTGCAAATTTAGTCCATTGATTGAGCATGTTATTTTTCCTTTGCTCATAATTCTTCCAGGGAAAGACAAGCCCGATCAAAATATCCACGGACCGAATCGGACAAAATAACCCTATAAAGTATACAGAAGATCTGTGAATATATGCTATAATTTTCTATATTTCATTGCTTCAATAACTTTAGTGCGCGAAGCGCATCATAGTTGAAACTATGGACTTTAAGTCCCTTCACTTTCAGTCCGTGGCTTGCCCACGGATGAGGACTTTAGTCCTCCAGACTATGGACTTTCAGTCCATAGTGGTTGATGTGGGAGTCGCTTAGAGGCTGCCTAAAAAAGGGCTGTAGGCCAGAGTCGGGAGTCGGCTGGGTCGAGGAACGAAACCCGGCGTTCAGGGGCTAGCTCGGTTTGCTTTAGGTCTCGTCCCTCGACTTCAGTCTACCGGCCTAAAATCAAGGCTCTTTACGGATTACGGACGGCTCACGATCATGGCAGGACAACCAGACATTTTGGAGTGCGGCGGCAACCCGACCCCGGTCCCGATCGGAATCTTCGGTGGCCGTCGTAACCACCGGGTTGCCGGGGTGCACCAGCTCGCCGCCGCTTTGGATTCGGCGACATATGCGTTTCCAGTATAGGCGTTCCCAAGCATAGGCGTCGCAGCCAGGGGAAAGCGCCGTCGCCGCGGCGCGTGAGGAATCCGGCGTCCGGCTTACCGACAACCGTTGTCAGTATCCTCCATCACCGGGGTTCGATTCGGCCACGCCACTTTGCCAGCACACTCCAAAATAGTCCGGAATCCATAAAAAGCCAAAACAATTTAGGTTAGTTTGTTAGACGGCCTCTTCAGCGAAGAACATGAGACGATAGCCGGAAAATACAACACGGGAGTACCTGCAATGCCTACGAACCAGACGCCATACCTGGAAGGTGAAGACCGTTCAAAACGGGCTTCCGAGATCAGAACGGCGGCCGACGCAATCAGAACCGAACGTCCACGGGTGATCACGAGAAACAACGGTGAAGAAAGCGACTATGCGCCGTACTACATCACGAACTTTACCAAAGGACTGCCACATGACGACTATGGCATAGTCGATGAAGAGGCCTTCAAGAAGTTCCGCGACGCCATCAACAAGCCAAGGTGGAATTTCGATGTGCCGACGGGTGAGAAGGATGCACAAGGCAAAACGGTTTACCGCTCGACTGTCAAGGACCCTGTCAAGGGCTGGGTAACACCATCCTTCAGGGCATGGGAGAGTCCCCGTGGCGGACATGTCTACGACCTCCAAGGACCGGCGCAGGGGATGTGGGCATGGCACCCGCGCCGCGTCTCGATTCACCCGAGCTGGCGGTGGAGATGGCGGAGGTCTACGCCGCTGCCTTGCTGAGGGACGTACCTTTTTCAACCATTGAGGCAAATGGAAACCAGTTCATCAAAAACCGGCGCATCAAAGGGCATCTGCAAATGCTGTAGCAAAGCCACAAGATTTGATCAATCTGATAAAGGGTATGGACTGGTTCCAAAAAGGACCGCAGCCGTCAGACGAGCACGAAAGGAATCGCTACGAAGCTCGTCTCGACAAGCATGGCGATTTTACACTCCAGACCTTTCTCCGCGGATCGGCGCCCGGTGTGAAGGACGGCCCCTTCCTCTCCCAATTTCTGCTCGTCGGCAATGAGGCGTGCAACGGGAGCTATGGTATTGATAAAGGCCGCATTCAATATGGTATCCAGATCATCAACCAACGTGTCTGTGTGCACAAGGTCGGCGTCGACTTCATGACCGACTGGTGCAGTTGGTTGGATGTACAAAAGGGTGCGGATGTCAGAGAAGCAGAAGACTACGAATCCAACCGCCGCTTCATAACGACCCCCCGGGATCTGGCGACCTATGTGCACCATGATGCCCTCTATCAGGCCTATCTGAACGCCTGTCTGATCATGTTGGGACTGGAAATTCCCTTTGACAAGGGGTTCCCCGAGGGCAAGGGTCACCCCACCCGTGACGCATTTGCCACCTTCGGCGGTCCGCACATCCTGTCGCTACTGACCGAAGTGGCGACACGTGCCCTGAAGGCAGTGAGACGGCAGAAATTCAACCAGCATTGCCGCGCCCGTCCCGAGGTGATCGGTGGCCTATTGACGCTCTATGAGAACGGGCATGGAGGCAAACTCGGCAAGAAGGGTGAGAAAGCGATTCGTAAGCTGTATGCGTTGCTACCATCCACGTTGTTGGAGTACATCCACGAGCATAATGATCTTCAGAAGGGGAAAGCCCGGAAGCTGACCTGCACCGGATCCCCACCCTTTCCTATTAAACAAGATCAAAACGGACAAGATCAAAACCTTCTCTTGCCGATGGCCTTCCCGGAGGGCTCGCCGATGCATCCGTCATACGGTGCCGGCCACGCCACCGTGGCGGGTGATGGCCGGCGTGCACTACTACTCGGACTACTATGATTCCCTGCGCATGGGTGAGCGAATCGCGGTCGGAATCCTCGAGGAGCAGATCATCACCTATGGGGAAAAGGTGTCGATGACCTTCGACGGCAAGGTCGTGATTCTGGAGAGCCAGCCGGGGAGTATGAAACCGCTGTTCAGATACCAATCGGGTGGAGTAGTACCACCCGAGTGGTGGACGAAGCATGTCTACTGATCGCCTGCAAGGTAAACACAGGGATGTGTTTCCTTTCGGTTCTGTATGGATTCGAGACTATTCCATCTTCCACTCCCGGCATGACCGTAGGGTGGGCTGTGCCCACCAATTGGGCTTCCAGTCACCAGCGACCAGTCGCCGGCTTCCAATTCTGCATGTCATTTCGCTCAATTAGGCCGAATCCACGTAGCGCAGGCATCCCCGCCTACCGGAATACAAGCGTGTAGCATTGGTATCGCTGGGTTGCATCCCTGCAACCCAGCCTACGGGCTACGGGCTGTTGACATAATCGTCGTGCCAACTACTAATAGGACAAGATTAACAGGATTTCCAGGATTATTCTTAAATAATAACAATTATAAGATCCTGTTAATCCTGAAAATCCTGTTAATCCTGTACTATTAGGAGACAAGCTCGGAGGTTGCGGTTTACTCCTTAATCAAATGTCAACACGCCCTAGCTGAAAAGCCACGAATTGCGTGAATCAACACGAATTAATTAGCGAGAATTCGCGTGATTCGTAGTTCTTTTTCCTCATAGGATTCTAAGGCTCGATACGATCCGATACCGAAGCAAGATGCGTTCGGTCAGCTCTGCGGCGCCACGGTGGAATCACCACCGGCACCGCTCGTTTTGCGTCTGCGCCGGCGACGACGTTTCTTGACGTCGGCACCCTCGGTTTCCTTGCTCTCGGCTTGGTGCGGCTCTCCCTCGACCGTTTGCGGACGTGATTTGTGCCTGCCCCCACGGCCGTGACCATGGCCGCGGCGCCGGTCGTCGGGATGCCGCCGCCGGGGTGTACACACGAACTTGGCCGGGTCAATCTCGGCCAGCAGGTCCGCAGTCACGGGTCTGACCGCGATCTTGGCACCGATGAAGGCCTCGATATCCGGCAGGCAAAAGGCGTAGGTCTCGCATACAAAGCTGACGGCATCGCCGGCGGCCCCGGCGCGGGCGGTGCGACCGATGCGATGGACATAGTCCTCCGCATCCTCCGGCAGGTCATAATTGATCACGTGGGTCACGTCCGGGATATGCAGACCACGGGCGGCCACGTCCGTAGCGACCAGGATCGGCAGCGCCCCCTCTTGGAACTGCTTAAGCAATCTCAGGCGCTTTTTCTGGGGCACGTCGCCGGAGAGTACCGCCGCGTGCAGGCCATGGCCCTCCAGATAGCCCCAGATGGCCTCGGTCGCCCGCTTGGTATTGGCAAAGACGATGATGCGGGCTTGCTCTAGTCCCCGCAGCAATCCGACCAGCAGGGGGATCTTCTCGTCATTGGCGATCATGAAGCAGTACTGGGATACCCGGTCAGCGGTTACTTGATCCGGCTGGATCTTCACCGGGTGCGGGTGGTTCATATACTCATAGGCGAGCTCGGTGACCCGGTAGGACAGGGTCGCCGAGAACAGCATCCCCTGCCGCCTGGTCGGCGGCGGCATGCGGCGCAGCAGATAGCGGATGTCGCGGATAAAGCCGAGATCGAACATGCGGTCCGCCTCGTCGATGACCGCCACTTCCACCGCCCGCAGGTCGAAGATACGCTGCTTGTAATAATCGATGAGCCGCCCGGGGGTCCCGATCAGGATATCCACCCCGGCGTTCAGAACATCACGCTGCTCCTGATAACCGGTGCCACCGTAAACCAAGCCCAGACGAAACCCCGTATGCCGATTGAGGACTACCGTATCCCTGTGGATCTGCACGGCGAGCTCGCGGGTCGGTGCGATAATGATCACCCGCGGTTGGTTCACCCGACGTTGCGGGTGCGGCTCACGCGTGACCAGCCGTTGCAGTGCGGTGACCAGAAACGCGGCCGTCTTTCCGGTCCCCGTCTGGGCCTGTCCGGCCACGTCCCGTCCGGGCAGTGCCAGCGGGAGGAGCTCCGCCTGGATGGGCGTACACTGGACAAATCCGGCGTTTTGAAGCCCCTGGAGAATGCGGGGATCGAGGTCGAAGGAGTCGAATCGCGTGTCGGTCAGATGGGTCTGGGTCATGAACAATGGCTATGAACTAACGGATGGAAAATCGGCTGGCTTACCCCCACTTGTCTACGGCAGGGGTTGCATATTTTTGAATTCTTGGCTCAAATAGCATCTTAATCCGAAGGGCACACCGACGCCACTTCCCCACCGCTTCTCCGTCCCAGCGCCGAACGCCGTAAACGGCAGGCCTGCATCCCTGTAAAAACCAACCCAACGGGAGATTATCGCTGTGAGCGAACGCATCGTCCATGTAACGGATGACTCTTTCGAGCAGGAAGTCTTACAATGCTCCAAGCCGGTACTCGTCGATTATTGGGCCGACTGGTGCGGTCCCTGCAAAATGATCGCACCCGTGCTGGACGAGATCGCCGCCGAGTACGCAGGCAGAGTCCAGATCGCCAAGCTCAACATCGACGACAACCCGAATACGCCTCCGCGCTACGGAATCCGCGGCATCCCGACGCTGATGCTGTTCAAGGAAGGTGAGGTAGAGGCAACCAAGGTCGGTGCCGTCTCCAAGTCACAGCTCACTGCCTTCATCGACAGTAACTTGTGACCCGGGCGGGAAGCGGCCTGTCCACCGCGATCAAAGTGAGACAGCCTAGCCGACTGCGGCGCCCACCCGCATGCCCCTCGCCGCAATATCCGTCACACAGGAAATTTCCACCGCGACGCACGTCTCTCATATCCGAGCGGGGCGTTGCAGCACCCTGCCCTCGGACACGCCAGACGCACCTCGCTTTCCACCAGAGATCTATAGACAACACACAGCGCAGCGCCCCCGCGCCTCGCTGCCCGATCTACACCCCGGACAGGGCTGCCAATCGCCAATTGGGGGGAGATCCTCGAGGAAATCCCTGCCGTGGGTTTTCCGGCGCACGGAGTCGAACCTGCGCTTTACGACTCGGTTTCATGTTCAACCAGTGATCCGACCGAACATGATGGGACATCCTTACCGTATACAGACACCCTGAATTTAAGCTGGCCTTTCAACCGCAAACAGCATCATGAACCTGACCGAACTGAAGAAAATGCCGGTGCCCGCCCTCGTAGATCTGGCCCGAACCGTCAACATCGAGGGCATAGGAAGATCCCGCAAGCAAGAGCTCATCTTCGCGATTCTCAAGGCCCAGGCAAAGAGAGGTGAGGATATCCACGGGAACGGTGTGCTCGAGATCCTGCAGGATGGTTTCGGCTTCCTGCGTTCCGCCGATGCCTCCTACCTGGCCGGCCCGGACGATATCTACATCTCGCCGAGCCAGATCCGCCGCTTCGCCCTGCGCACCGGCGATACCATCTCCGGGAAGATCCGGCCGCCCAAAGATAGCGAGCGCTACTTCGCGCTACTCAAGGTCAACGACATCAACTTCGATCGGCCGGAGAACGCCAAGCACAAGATCCTGTTCGAGAACTTCACGCCCCTGTTCGCGAACCAACGGCTGCAGCTGGAGATCGGGAACGGTAGCACCGAGGACATCACTGCCCGCACCATCGACCTGTGCGCCCCCATCGGCAAGGGCCAACGCGGCCTCATCGTCTCCCCGCCCAAGGCCGGCAAGACCATGATGCTGCAGAACATCGCCCAGTCCATCGCCCACAATCACCCGGAGTGCTTCCCCATCGTGCTGCTCATCGACGAGCGCCCGGAAGAGGTCACCGAGATGGCGCGTTCGGTACGCGGCGAGGTCATCTCCTCCACCTTCGACGAGCCCGCCACCCGTCACGTCCAGGTGGCCGAAATGGTCATCGAAAAGGCCAAGCGTCTGGTGGAACACAAAAAGGATGTCGTCATCCTGCTCGACTCCATCACCCGGCTGGCCCGTGCCTACAATACGGTAGTGCCCTCCTCCGGCAAGGTCCTCACCGGCGGCGTGGATGCCAACGCCCTGCAGCGCCCCAAACGCTTCTTCGGCGCCGCGAGAAACGTGGAGGAAGGCGGCTCCCTGACTATCATCGCTACCGCCCTGGTGGAGACCGGCTCGCGCATGGACGATGTCATCTACGAAGAGTTCAAGGGCACCGGCAACATGGAGATCCACCTCGACCGCCGCATTGCCGAGAAGCGGATCTTCCCCGCCATCAACATCAACCGCTCCGGCACCCGCCGCGAAGAGCTCTTGATGAAGCAGGACGACCTGCAGAAGATGTGGATCCTGCGCAAGATCCTGCACCCCATGGACGAGCTGGCCGCCATGGAATTCATGCACGACAAGCTCAAAACCACCAAGACCAACGGAGAATTCTTCGACTCGATGCGGGGGTAGAGATCGATCCGGGACCATTGCAGGCGGGATGGACTTCCCGTATGAAGATTGAATTTGACCAGGACAAAGACGCCAAGAACATTGCTAAACACGGCGTCTCCCTGGCGCTTGCCGAGTCGTTGGAATGGGATCTGCTTCTGGCGACTGAAGACACTCGCGAAGACTACGGAGAAACCCGGCTGGTCGGCTTCGCTCCCATCGGCAGAATGGTCTATTGCATCGTCTGCACCGAAAACGATGCCTGTACCGAATCATCAGCCTGCGCAAGGCATTGCCGAGAGAGGTGAAGGCCTATGCAAGTCAAATCTAAGCGCGGGCGGGTCTTCGATCTGCCGTCCACCCAAGAAGAAGCCGAGATCCGCACCGGGATCGCCGCCGATCCGGCTACCTGCGAGTTGCCGGACGAGGCGCTCGAGGCGCTCCGGCCCGTCGACCGTCCAAAGGCGGCTGTAACCAAGCAGCCGGCGTCCATTCGACTGTCGCCGGAGGTAGTGGAGTATTTCAAATCGACCGGCAAGGACTGGCAGACGCGCATGGATGCAGTGCTCATGGCGTATGTCAATTCGCGGCGGTAATTCATGCCGATTCCAGACACCGGCAACGTGCCCGCGAGTAACATGGGAATTATTTTTGGAAATTAGTAGTTATGGGTTTGTTGGTAAAGCCAAAGCATGCTGCGGGTCACCATGACCTACCGCCCCTGGCGTATCGAATCGCTTACCCTCAAAGATTTCCGGCACAGACAAAATCTGCATTCTCGGATAAAGCCGACCCATAACGTCTAAGCCTCCGGCTTCCGCTATCAGCTTCTTAAAGTTTGATAGCTTGCGCTCACCTAACGGCTCCATCACGATCAATCCGGCCATCAATGCTTCTTCGCGCTCTAAGACACTGTGCAGAGCACGCAAGT
>Ga0209458_1000309_pt1 | contig 19201 bp, 16 predicted proteins | sample WorMetLIZAISLAND_FD_187411 | JGI IMG/M metagenome (GOLD analysis project Ga0209458, IMG submission 187411) | Marine gutless worms symbiont microbial communities from Max Planck institute for Marine Microbiology, Germany - Inanidrilus manae... ...
GCATTGGGCTTGAACAACTGTTCGCCGTTGATCTTGAAGCCAGCGATCGCCGCCTGTCCCTCCTTGGAGACCAGCCAGTCGACGAACTGCTGGCCCATCGCTGCCTTGACGTGGGGAAATTTCTTCGGGTTGACGACGATCACGCCGTAGGGGTTGAACAGGCGCTGATCGCCCTCGACGACGATGCCCAGATCGCCCCGATTCTTGAAGCTGAGCCAAGTGCCGCGGTCGGTGAGCGCGTAGGCGTTCATGCCGGCGGCGGTGTTGAGCGTCGCGCCCATGCCCGAGCCGGTTTCGCGGTACCAGCTTCCCGACGCCTTGGCGACGTCGACGCCCGCGGCCCTCCACAGGCCGAGCTCCTTCTTGTGAGTGCCCGAATCGTCGCCGCGCGAGGCGAACGGGACCGTTGCACCGGCGATCAGTGCGAGGGCCTTCGCGGCATCGGTCTGGCCGGCGACCTGGGCCGGGTCGGCCTTGGGCCCGACAATGACGAAGTCGTTGTACATGACGTCGAAACGCTCAATGCCATAGCCCTCGGCGACGAATTTCTCCTCCGACGGGCGGTGGTGGACGAACAGCACGTCGGCATCGCCGTTGCGAGCCAGACGGATGGCCTGACCGGTGCCGACGGCGACCACCCGCACCTCGATCCCCGTCTTCTTGGTGAACATGGGCAGGAGGTAATCGAACAGCCCGGAGTTCTGGGTCGACGTCGTGGAGGCGACGGTAATGAAGCGGTCGTCGGCGCTTGCCGAGCCGGCCACGAAGGCCAGCAGGGCGGCGCACAGCCAGCGGGCCAGTTTTCTCGTCATGTTTCTCTCTGGTGTGTCATCGCATTTTCTTCCGCCACCACAGCAGTTCGCCGCGGATGAACGCCTGGGCGAGGTCGTTCCGTGGGCCGGCGAAAAACGCCTCCGCGGGCGCCTTCTCGAACAGACGGCCGCGGTGCAGGAACAGGATCTCGTCGGCCAGGCGCCGCGCCTGGCCGAGGTCGTGAGTGGTCAGGATGATGCGGGTACCGGCGGCATGGATGGCATCGATGATCTCCTCGACGGCGTGGGTCGCCGCCGGATCGAGACTCGCGGTCGGCTCGTCGAGGAACAGCACCTCGGGTTCGAGCGCCCAGGCGCGGGCCAGCGCCAGCCGCTGCTGTTCGCCGACGGACAGGGCCCGTGCGGCGCGCCCGGCGAGGCGGCGCAGCCCGGTCCGCGCCAGCGCTTCGGCGGCGCGGTCGCGGCACTCGGCGCGCGAGAACCCGCGCAGGGCCAGAGCGAACTCGACGTTGGCGGCAGCCGAACGGCGCAGCATGACGGGCCGTTGGAACACCATGGCCTGGGCCAGCGCCGGATCGGCGCCATTGGTGCCATGCCAGACGATGCGGCCGGCGGTCGGCGGGATGAGGCCGTGGCAGAGCCGGAGAAGGAGGCTCTTGCCCGCACCGTTGGGGCCGATGATGACGGTGCGGATGCCGGCTTCGAAGGTGCAGGTGATCTCCTTGATCAGCCGCTTGCTGCCGGCCGCGAAGGTGACGCCGTCGAGGGCCAGCGGCAGGATTGAGGCGGCGGCGCCCATCAGCCCTGCCTCCGGACGGCCGCCTCGCGGACCATGAAGGCGGCGCCGTTGACGCCGATGGTCAGCGCGATGAGGATGATGCCGAGGCCGAGCGCCAGGGCGAGGTCACCCTTGGAGACCTCCAGCGCGATGGCGGTCGTCATCACCCGCGTTACATGGTCGATGTTGCCGCCGACGATCATCACCGCGCCGACCTCGGCGCTGGCACGGCCGAACCCGGCGAGCACGGCCGTGAGCAGGGTGAACCGCCCATCCCACAACAGCGCGCCAAGGGCCTTGCCCGGCCCGGCACCGAGCGAACGGAGCTGTTCCTCGTACTCCGCCCACAGGTCCTCGACCACCTGTCGAGTCAGCGCGGCGATGATGGGCGTGACCAGCAGGACCTGCGCGACAATCATCGCCGTCGGCGTGAACAAGAGGCCGAACACGCCGAAGGGGCCGGAGCGTGACAGCAGCAGATAGACGAGCAGGCCGACAACGACCGGTGGCAGCCCCATCAAGGCGTTCAACAGCACGATCACGGCCCGCCGCCCAGAGAATCGGAACAGGGCCACGGCCGCGCCCAGCGGACAGCCGATAACCGCCGAGACCGCCACCGCCGTGAGACTGACGCGGAGCGACAGGCCGACGATCTCGACCAGATTCCGGTCCAGGGTGACAACGAGGGAAAGCGCGGCGCTCAGGGCGTCGCCGAAATCGGTCACGATTTCCGGCCTTGCGTTGTTCCGCCGAAACTACGTCAGTTCATCTTATCACCGGAAAAATACGCATAAAAACCACAAAAAACATAAAAACGCGTAATCCCTCGGTCTGGCCCGGCCTTGGCGACCCAGGCCATAGTCCCGCCACCGTTGCACTCCAGGATCGCTGTCGGGGAAGCGTTGCCGCGCACAATCGGGACGCCCGCCGGCGGTATCACCGCCATTGCAGAAGGAGTAACGTGGACGCGTCGTGTGCTTCTTGATCAGTCAGTTCCTGCGCGGCGCGATAGGCGCCCTGCCGATTGTGTTTGCGCTCGTGGCACCGGCGGCGGCCGAAGAAAGGGATGCGCCGGAGCCTCCGCCGACGGCCGCCGAACCGGCGCCCTCGGAAACCGTTTACCGCTATGATGCGGCCATTGTCGGGGTCGACGAAGAGAAGCTCCTCGAGCTGCTGACGCGCAGTTCGCAGCTGATTGCACTGGCGGATCGGCCAACGGCCACGATAGCGGGTTTGAGACGCCGGATCGAAGGCGACCAAGACCGGCTCGATACTGTCCTCCGCGCAGAGGGCTACTACGCGGCTTCGGTGGAGGCGGCGGTTGATCCGGCGGCGACGCCGGCGAAGGTGACACTGACAGTCGCGCCGGGGCCGCGCTACGTTGTCGGATCCTTCCACCTCGCGGCGGTAGAAGGGTCGGCAGACACGCTCAGCGAATTCGACGACGGTATCTTGGGCATTGGCTCCGGCGACGCGGCCCGAGCCGAAGACATCGTCGACGCCGAGAAGCGCGTGCTGACGCGACTGCGCGACGGCGCTCTGCCCTTCGCCCGCTTCGGCTGGCTTGACATCAAAGGCCTGGAACGGACCGAGGATGCCTACGTGCGGGGCCGCGTTCCGTGGGCCTATCGGGAACCTTTCGATCAAAGCAAGGTCGACGGCTACCGCGCCGACCTTTTGGCGAGCGGGCTGTTCTCTTCGGTGACGATTGACCATGCCGAGGCCGTCGACGCCAATGGCGAACTGCCGATAACGGTCCAAGTGGTCGAGGCCGACGCCCGGACCATCGGCGCCGGTATCCGGTATTCGTCTTCAGAGGGGCCCGGCGGATCGGTGTTCTGGGAACACCGCAACATCTTCGGCCGCAATGAGGACGTCCGTATCGAGCTCGACATCGCGGCGATCACCCAGTCCCTGGGAACGACCTTCAGTAAGCCCGACTTCCGGCTGCGCGGCCAGGAACTGGTTACCGGCATCACGCTTACGCGGACCGACAGCGAAGCGTTCGAGGAACTCGGCGTCTCCGGCAGCATCGGCATCCGCTGGCCCGTCAACGAGACCTGGCGAGGGTCGATCGGCACGACCGTCGAGTACGTCGACCTCGAGGATGGGGAAGGCGATCAGCGTTCCGCGATCGTCGGCGTTCCACTGTCCTACAGCCACGATGGGTCCGACAGCGTGCTCGATCCGACCCGAGGGACCCGGCTGCGGCTGGCGCTGACCCCCTTCGTTGCCACCGAGGAGCAATTGGCCACCTTCCTCGTCGCCACTGTCGGCGGTTCGGGCTACGTGCCGCTGGACGAGGCCCGCAGGTTCGTTCTCGCCGGCCGAGCCAGGGTCGGCTCCATCGCGGGCGAGAGGACCGACGTGGTCCCCGCCAACAAGCGCTTTTACTCGGGCGGCGGCGGGTCCATCCGCGGTTATGAATTCCAGCTCGTCGGACCGCTCGACGCCGAGAATGACCCTGTCGGCGGGCGTTCCCTGCTCGAAGTCGGTGCCGAACTGCGCGTCCGATTGTTTGGCGATATTGGCGTCGTGCCGTTTGTCGAAGGCGGCAATGTCACCGACGGCATCTTGCCCGATCTCGATGACGACCTGCAGTGGGCGGCAGGATTGGGGTTCCGGTACCACACGGCCGTCGGGCCACTGTGTCTGGACGTGGGGTTTCCGCTCAACCGCCGCGTCGGCGTCGACGACCGTTGGCAGTTCTACCTCAGCCTCGGGCAGGCTTCTGATGGTCGGCCGGCGGGTGCTGAGAATCGGTGCGGCGGTCGGCATCGCGGTCCTCGGGATCATCGTCCTTGTGGGCATCGCCGCCAGCGTCGCCTTCGGTACCGACGGGGGACGCCGTGTCCTCGCTGATATCATCGCCGATGCCGCCGGAACGCCGGGTATCGCCGAGGTGCGGGTCGGCCGTTTGGATCCGGGACTTCCGGGAAGAATCGCAGCGGACATCGTAACCGTCGCCGATGGCGGCGGCGTCTGGCTGCGCATCGATGGTCTCGACGTCGCCTGGTCGCCGCTGGCGCTGCTGGTCGGGCGGATCGACGTCGACTCCGTGGACGTGGCCAGGATCCACATCGAACGCCCGCCGACCCTGATGGCACCACCGATGCGACACCGGCGGGCATACCGACCCTTCCGGTGAACCTCCGTTTGGCGCGGTTGGACGTGACCGAAGCGTCGATGGGAGAGGCTGTCCTCGGCGCGCCGGTCGCGGTGCGGATTTCGGGCCGGGTCTCTGGTGAAGGCGGTGTCATCGAGGCGGCGTTGGACGTCGAGCGAACGGACGGTGTTGCCGGGGTCGCGGCGCTGGCCGCGACGTTCGATCCGCTGGCCGCGACGCTGAGGCTGGAGGCGCAGGCTGCGGAACCGGCGGGCGGCGTCGTGACCCGGGCTCTGGGCCTCGCACCGTACCCGCCGCTGGCAATATCGGTCGAAGGGAGTGGCCGTCTCGACGACTGGCGCGGAACCGTCACCGCCGCCGCCGAGGGACTGCTCCGGGTGGAGGCCAGCCTGGGCTTCCCGTCGCAGCGGTTGGGGACCGTGCAGGTCGCCGGCCGGGCAGACGTGGGCGAGCTGGTGGACAGAGACTGGCGGTCGTTGATGACCGACGGGGTCGCCTTCGCCTTCGAGTGTGGTCTCGACGACGACAGCACCATTGTCGTCGAGGGACTTTCCGTGTCCGCCGAGGCGTGGTCGATGTCCGGCGGCGCAAGGCTCACTCTCGACACCCTCGACCTGGACATGTCCCTTCGCCTGAAGCTGGCAAACGCCCGACCCATCTCCGAATTGATCGGGCCGGTCGGATTCGAGGGTGTCGAGGCCGACCTTGCCGTACGCGGCCGCCTCTATGGATCGCCGTTGGGGGTGACGGGCGCCGGCACGGCGCGGGGGCTGCGCTTCGACGATCCCCTCCTGACAGCCCTGGCGGGCGGCACCGTCGCCTGGACGACATCGTCCGCGCTCGATCTCGACGCGATGGTTCTGTCGGCGCGCGAATTCGCGGCCGAGAACGGTGTGATCCGGGCGTCCGCGGCCGGCTCGTTCGGGTTCGACTCCGGAGCCGTCGACGCCTCGGTTGAGGCCGTCATCGGTGACCTTGCCGCGTTGGCGCCGGCCGTGGGCGCGACGGTGGGCGGTCAAGCCCGGCTAGAAGGCTTCGTCTCGGGCACGGCCGGCGGCGATCTGGTGGGTACCGTCGCCGGCACCCTGCGCGATCTCTCGACGGGAATCGCCGGCATCGACGCCTTGTTGGCGCGCGACTCCGGGTTCGGTGCCGACGTGTCCGTCGCCGCGGATGGCACGCTTCGTTTGGGCGACATCACCTTCGACAGCGGAGCCCTGCGTGGCGAAGGTTCGGTGACGCTGCCGCCCGATCTCGATACCGTGTCGGCAACGCTCCGGCTCCGACTCGGCGACCTCGCTCTCCTGTCCTCGGCGGTCGGGATGGCGCTTGATGGGGCGGCGATAGCCGACGTCGAGATCGGCGGTGCCCTCGGTGCGCCGAGCGTTGCCGGTTCGGGACGCGCGGATCGGATCGCCGTGGAGGGTGTCGATCTTGGCGCCGTATCGGCGGGGTTTGCTCTTCGTCCCGATTTCGAGCACGTCGAGCTAACTCAGGTTGCGGCAACCGTCGAAGGGGTTCCGCTGCGCGGCGCGCTCAACGTTGATCTGGCTACCGGCCTCGTCGAAGGAGGGCTCGTCGCCGAGCTTCCGCCGGGCGGCGCGACGATCGCCGGTTGGCGGTTCGGTGGAACACTCGCCGCCGATATCCATTTGACCCGGCGCGGCACCGTGCAATCTGTGGACGTATCGGTGAAGGGCGGCCCTTTGACAGCGCATCCCGCCGATGGACCGGTCATCGGCGCCGCCTCGGTTGCGTTCGATGCCAGCATCGCTGACCCCGGCGGCGGCGGGGAAATCTCGGCCAGGCTCGACATGGGATCCGTCGATGCCGGCGGGGTCTCGGTCTCGACGGTGACCGCATCTGCCGACGGTTCGCTTGCCGATACCCGCGTGTCCGTTGGCGCCCAAGGAATCGCCGGCGACGCTGCAATGGTGCAGGCACAGGGCAAGTTTGCGTTCGCCGATGCGGGCGCCCGGGCCGTTATCCGCCAAATGACCGGACGTGTCGAGGGATATCGCCTGCGGCTTGGCACGCCACTGGCCATTGCGGTGGACGGGGACATTGTCACCGTCGCCCCGCTTGCGATCGAAATCGGTGATGGCCGAATCGCCGGCGGCGGCCGAGTCGGCCCCGACTCGGTGACGGCCGATTTCGCCGTCGACGCAGTGCCACTCGATCTTGCGCGCTTGGTGGTTGGCGGCGAACGGATCGGCGGCGTTCTCGATGGACGCGCTTCGATGACCACCGAGGGTGGCCGCGTCGTGGGGACCGCCGAAGCAACGGTGCGAGGCACAACCTACAAAGCGGATGCTGATACGGTCCTTCCGCCACTCGACGGTGCAGCGTCCGTTCGTCTTGGCGCCCAGGGCGCAGAGATCGATGCACGTGTTATCGGCCTGATGGATCACGATATCACCGCCGCCGGCCGCATTCCCCTCACCATCGACGTCCGCACGCTGTCGCCGACCCTTGATCGCGCAGCACCGATCGCCGGGCGGCTCGACTGGAACGGCGACATCGGACCGCTGTGGGAGCTGCTGCCTCTCGACCAACACCGGCTCACCGGGAACGGGACCGTGGCATTGTCGGCGTCGGGAAGTCTCGACGCCTCCCGATTCGGCGGTACGGTCAGCATCCGGGAGGGCACGTTCGAGCACCTGGTCGCCGGCATGCTGATCGACGACCTGGTCCTAGACGTCGCGCCGCGACCCGACGGCCAGATCGCCGTGAGGCTCTCGGGAACGGACGGAAACGCCGGCCGAATCAGCGGGTCTGGCATCTTGCCGCTCGAAATCGAAGGTCACTCGCCGCTGGCGTTCGAGGTCTCGTTGACCGACATGACCGTCGTGCGCCGCGACGACGTAACGGCCGTGGCCGGCGGCCGCGTCCGGTACGAGGGATCGCTCGCTGAGGGTCGCGTGACCGGTGACATCGTTACGACCGGGATCGAGGCCCGTTTGGTCGACCGCCTTCCGCCGTCGGTGGTGGCGTTGGACGTCGTCGAAGTCGACGGTCCCGGAGACGGGACCGCGAAGCCGACGCCCGAGGAGGACGCGCCGGAATGGTCGGGGACTCTCGATGTCTCGGTCGAGATGCCGCAGCGGGTGTTCGTCCGCGGCCGCGGCCTCGAGTCCGAGTGGGCCGGCACCCTGCGCGTCACCGGCCCGGCCGAGGCACCGCGCATCGAGGGAGCGCTCGGGCTGGTGCGCGGCTTCTTCACGTTCGCCGACAAGCGCTTCACGCTGACCAAGGGCACTGTTGTCTTCGACGGAAAGGAGGAAATCGATCCTGCCCTCGACATCGTTGCCGAGCGCGAGACCAGCGGAGTCGTGGCGGTGATTTCCATCGGGGGACGTGCGTCGGCGCCGAGTATCGGGATTTCTTCCCGGCCGGCGTTGCCCCGCGACGAGGTCGTCGCACGGGTCCTGTTCGGCAAGGGCGTCGCCGAAATCACCGCGGTCGAGGCGGTGCAGCTTGCCGCGGCGCTTGATGCGCTCCGCGGCGAGGGTGACATCACCGGCGACATCTTCGACTTTGCTCGCAACACGTTGGGCGTCGACGTGCTGACCGTCGATCCGGGAACCGGCGAGGACGGCAGCCCAAGCGTCGGTGTCGGCCGCTACGTCGGCGACCGCACCTTTATCGGCGTCAAGCAGGGGGCGGACCTTCAGTCCGGGTCTGCGGCCGTCGAGGTCGAGGTCACGCCCAACATCTCGGTCGAGAGCGAGGTCGGCCAAGACGCATCCGGCAGCCTCGGGCTGCAATGGAAATGGAACTATTGAGATCGCGTTTTGCGTTCGCCAGGGTCGACGCGCCGCGACGCCGGTCTCGCAGGTGACACGGCACGGGAAGGAGCCACATGAGCGGGACGATGATCGTCACCGGCGGCGGACGCGGGATCGGCGCTGCCGTCGCGCGCTTGGCTGCGGAACAGGGGCATGCCGTCTGCGTCAATTACCGCGCCGACGCCGCGGCGGCCGAGGCCACCGTGGCGGCCATCGAAGCGGCCGGTGGACGCGCGGCTGCCATCGCCGCCGACGTTGCCAACGAGGGGACGGTGGAGCGCATGTTCGACGAGGCGGAAGCGGTGCTCGATCCGCTCACCGCATTGGTCAACAACGCCGGCCTGACGGGCAAGGTTGGGCGGCTGGCCGACGTCGACGGCGACACCCTGCGCCAAGTGATCGGTGTCAACGTCCTCGGCGCGCTCTATTGCTCGCGGGCGGCGGCGCGGCGGATGTCGGTGCGCGCCGGTGGACCAGGCGGCGGGATCGTCAACCTGTCTTCGGGCGCGGCCGGGCTCGGCAGTCCCGATACGTATGTCTGGTACGCGGCCTCGAAGGGGGCCGTCGAAAGCCTAACCATCGGACTGTCCAAGGAGCTCGGCCCCGACGGCATCCGAGTCAACGCGGTCTCGCCGGGCTACGTCGACACCGGAATCCACGACGTTTCCGGCATGCGCGAACGGGTCGAACGCGAGGCGCCGTCGCTGCCGCTGGGGCGGCTCGGCACCGCCGACGAGGTCGCCGAAGCGGTGCTGTGGCTGCTGTCGGATGCGGCGTCCTACGTCACCGGAACCATTCTTCGTGTCACCGGCGGGCGCTAGCTTGGCTTCGACAGCCGGCTTGCCGATCCCATATGATCGGTAGCCCGCAACCGGAGGACACCGCGTGAGCCTTGCCGACGAACTTGTGGTCAAGCCCGATCCCGCCGACCCGCGGCTGACGCGCCGGGTCGCCGGCATCGACCACGAGGGCCGCGCGATCGAGACCTCGGTGACGGTGGAACGGCCGCTGACCTTGTATCTCAACGGCCAGGAGGTGGTGACGATGATGACCATCGGCGACTACCCCGAGTATCTCGCCGTCGGCTACCTCCGGAACCAGAACATGCTGCGCGCCGACGATAAGATCACCGGCATCGACTACGACGACGAGATCGAAGTGGTCGTCGTCCGCACCGCGCGCAAGACCGACTACGAAAAGAAACTCAAGAAGAAGACCCTGACCTCGGGCTGCGCCCAGGGCACGGTGTTCGGCGACGTCATGGAGACCTTCGAAACCACGGTCCTGCCCAAGGACGTCGAGCTGCGCACCTCGTGGCTCTATCACCTGTTCAAGACCATCAACACCACGCCGAGCCTCTATCTGGAGGCCGGCGCCATCCACGGCTGCGCGCTCTGCCGAGAAGACCGGGTGCTGATCTACATGGAGGACGTCGGGCGCCACAACGCCGTCGACAAGATCACCGGCTACATGCACCTCGAAGGGATCGGCGCCGCCGACAAGACCTTCTTCACCACCGGCCGGCTGACCAGCGAGATGGTCATCAAGACCGTACAGATGGGCATCCCCATCCTCATCTCCCGGTCGGGCTTCACCGCCTGGGGCGTCGAGCTGGCGCGGCAGGCGGACCTGACCCTGGTCGGCCGCGCCAAGGGCAAGCGGTTCATCGCCTTGGCCGGCGAACACCGCATCGTCTTCGATGCCGATCCCCGGGGCGTCGAGGAAGAGCCTGTCCATCTCCAGCGGAAAGGTGCCCGGTAGTGGTCTGCATCCTCCGCGGCGAGCCGTCGGCCGAGCCTCGCACCTTCGTCAGCGTGCTGCTCGCCGGCGGCCGGTCGAGCCGCATGGGCGGCGGCGACAAGTGCCTGCGGCCACTGGCCGGTCGGCCGATCCTGGCCCACGTGATCGAACGCGCGGCGCCGCAGGTGTCGGCGCTGATCATCAACGCCGGCGGGGATGCCGCCCGGTTTGGCGCCTTCGGGTTGCCGGTGGTTCCGGATTCCGTCGAAGGGTTCGCCGGGCCGCTCGCCGGGGTGCTCACCGGCATGGAATGGGCGGCCGCCAACGCCAAGGAGTGTCCCTGGGTCGTCACGTTCGCCACCGACGCGCCGTTCTTTCCCTTGGACCTCGTCGCCCGGCTCTCGGAAGCGGTGGGATCGGCGGGTGCGGATATGGCGTGTGCGTCTTCGGGGGGGCGGGCGCATCCGGTGTTCGGCCTCTGGCCCGTGCGGCTCCGCGGCGCGCTGCGAAAGGCCATGGTCGAGGAGGGCATCCGCAAGGTCGACGTCTGGACGGCCCGCTACTCGCTGATCCACGTCGACTACCCGGCCGAGCCCGAGGACCCGTTCTTCAACATCAATCGGCCGGAAGACCTCGCCGCGGCCGCCGCAGCCGCCGGCTGATCCGGCGACGGGCCGCCGGCCGATGGCATCCCCGAAAAAGCGGCCCAAGGTCCGGGTGCTGATCGGCGCCGCGACCGCTCTCGGGCCGGGCAAGGTGGACCTCTTGCAGGCCATCGCCGAGACCGGGTCCATTGCCGCCGCCGCGCGGCGCATGGGCATGTCGTATCGCCGCGCCTGGCTGCTCATCGGCCACACCAACAAGTGCTTTCGCGAAGACCTCGTCGTGACCGCGACGGGCGGACGGGGCGGCGGCGCCGAAGTCACGCCGGTCGGCCGCGACGTGCTGCGCCGGTACCGGGATATCGAAGCCCGTGCCGAAAGCGCGGTCGCCGATGAAATCGCCGAGTTCGCCCACCTGCTCGTCGATCCGGAGGGTTAACTACAAGAATACCATGCATATCTGATATGCACCTGCAGCATGGGCGCTGCCTCGTCAGACGTTGTCTGATAGGATATTGAAAACAAATAAACTATTCACCTTCAGAATGAAGCGCCGAGAGCGCTGGTTGGGGGCGACTGGCCACTTTTTTCGCAGCGCACTTGCTTTATAGTATATTTTTTATTAGTATATTAGGGCCGGTTGCCAAGGACGGGACCGGTGCAACGTTCCGCCTCCGCATCTCATTGGCGGAGGGCCACGTCGCTTCGAAAAGGAGGATGTGGGGCGAACGCCCCTCCTCCGTTGGCCGCGGGAATGGGCCCGCGGTCCGACAGACAGGAGGAGAAAATGTTGACCATGAGTCATTTGATCCCTTGGACGCGGGGCCGGGGCCTTGCGCCCACCCGCGAGTCGTATGTCCACCCGCTGGCGTCGTTCCAGCATGAGTTCGACCGTCTGTTCGACGATCTCTGGCGCGGTTTCGACCTGCCGATGACCGGGCGCTTCCGGCATCTCGGTGAGATGGTCGCGCCGCGGATCGACGTGACCGAGGACGAGACGGGCTTCCATGTTTCGGCCGAGCTGCCCGGCATGGCGGAGGACGACGTCGAGGTCGTGCTCGGCGACGGCACCCTCACCATCAAGGGCGAGAAGAAGGCCGAGCACGAGGAGACCGAGAAGGGCTACACCTACTCCGAGCGGAGCTACGGCAGCTTCCATCGCACCATCCCGCTCGGCGTCGAGGTGCTGGCCGACAAGGTCGAGGCCACGTTCACCAACGGCGTGCTGGAGGTGACCCTGCCGAAGGCGCCGGAGGTCGAGGCCAAGACCAAGAAGATCGCGGTCAAGGCCGGAACCCAGAAGGCCAAGGCGAAGGCCGTCGAACACGAGAAGGCGGCCTGAAACCGCGGACCGTGGATGAACGGGCGGGCCGGCACTGCCGGCCCGCTTTTCATTTCAGGTCCGGACTAACTGATTGCCTCGGTGGCGAAATCGCCGCCGACACCGTGCAGGCCGTCACCGAACATCGTCGGATAATACTCCCGGAAGTCGGCGACAATGGTCTCGAACGGCACGTCCTCGAAGACCCCGCGCTCGTGGACATATTCCATGTGCCGCTGACCCGTCGTGTCGAACTCGTGGAGCATGGAATCCCGGGTTCCGTCGAATTCCAGCGGGTGCACGCCGAAGCGCTCGCACATTGAGAGATTGAACGCCGGCGTTGCCTTGACCCAGCGGCCGTCAAGCCACAGCTCGGTGTAGCCGTGCCAGGCAAACACGTTGCCGCCCATCAACTCGAGCAGCCGGGGCGTCGCCAGATGGTTGCGCACGTCGGCGAAACCGACCCGCGCCGGAATGCCACGTGCCCGCGCCACCGCTGCCAGCAACGCCGCCTTGGGAATGCAGAAGCCGCGGCCGGCGGCGACGATGGCGCTGGCCCGATAGCTTTCGGGATCGCCAAAGGCGACATAGGGGTCATACAGAATCTCGTCGCGAACGGCGAGATACAAGCGTTGGGCCGTCTCGATCGGATTCTTGGCACGATCGACGGCCTGCTTGGCAAAGGCAATCACCTCGGGCGAATCGCTGTCGACGAAGGTTCCGGAACCGAGATGATCGGGTGCGTCGGACATGGGGGAGTCCTGTGACTGGTCGGCGTCCATTTGGAATTTAGGGGGGGCGCACCATGTCGGCAACCGTGACAGCGCCGGTCCACGTGGTTACGGTGGGCGCACGAAACGAAAACCGCGCGGGGGCGATGGCGATGACCGACGACGAAAAGGCGGGCGAAACCGCGACTCAGCAGACCTCATCCGCCAACTCGAGGACGCCGGATTCTTCACGCAGTTGTCGACTCTGCAGGAGAACCTAAAAAAGATCAGCGTCGATATCGGCGACGTCGCCGAGATTGCCACGAAGCGGCTGCAGGAAACCGAGGATCTGGCCGCCCACGTGCTGGCGATCGAGTCGATCCTCGAAGTGATTCTCCGCGCCTCCCCTGTGGACGCCGACGCGGTTCGCGAGGCGATCCGCGCCCGCACCTCGGAGCTGACCGGCACGCCCGATGGCAGCGCCGTCGTCCAGACCGCCGCTGCCGAGTTGCTGGCGCGCACGCGGAATTGATCGCCGGCGTCTGGATTCCGACATCCACGACCACCACGTAACTGATCGCCGAGCCGGCGATTCTGACCATCGGCCGTCGGCCCAAACAGGTCGTGGAGAATGCGGATGTTGCGCAACGCGGTTCTTGTCGCCCTCGTCGTTGTCCCCTTTGTCGCCGAACCCGCATATGCCGGAACCTATCGACTCGACGGCTGCTCGGCGGCTGTCGACGAGGCCGTGCAGAAGAGCGGTGTCGACCCCGCTGATGTCGCCAAGATCGATGTTATTCCGCAGCGGGAAGGCACCGACCGCGGCTCCGTCGTCGGTCTCGAAGTCTGGGTCGCGTTGAAGTCGTGCAAGGGCAACCTGATCCTCAATCTCGACGCACGCTCCTGCCGCATGCGCGACGCCTTCACGCGCGGCGACTGCTCGGTTCCGGGGTTGCCTAATTACTGAGGTCGCAGGCGCTACGCCGCCGGTTCGACTCGGGCGGCGCAGAACTTGAACTCCGGGATCTTGCCGATCGGGTCCAACTGCGGGTTGGTCAGCAGGTTGGCCGCGGCCTCGGCGTAGCAGAACGGCAGGAATACCATGCCCGGCGGGACGCTCGGGTCGGCCCGCGCCGTGACGTCCACCGTGCCCCGCCGCGTCGAGACCCGGATGCGGGTGCCGGCCGGCACGCCAAGGTCGGCGAGCTGGCCCGGATGCAGGGCCGCCGTCGCCTCGGGCTCGAGGGACTCGAGGACCGCCGCGCGCCGGGTGATGGCGCCCGTGTGCCAGTGCTCCAGGAGCCGGCCCGTGCTGAGCACCAGGGGATAGGCCTGGTCCGGTACCTCGTCGGGCGGCGTCAGGTCGGCCGGCACCAGCCGCCCGCGCCCCGATGCCGTGGGGAAGCCCTGGGCGAAGAGGATCTCGCTGCCGGGCTGGTCCTCGTCGTCGCAGGGATAGGTGATCGCGTCTTCGCGTTCCAGGCGCTCCCAGATGATGCCGGCGATGGAGGGCATGACTTCACGCATCTCGGCGAACACGTCGCGGGGATGGGTATAGACCCAGTCGAGGCCGAGCCGGCGGGCGATTTCCTGCACGATCCACCAGTCCTGACGCGTCTCACCCGGAAGCGGTAGCGCGGGGCGGGCGAGCTGCACCTGTCGATTGGTGTTGGTGAAGGTGCCCGTCTTCTCCGGGAAGGCCGAAGCCGGCAGCACCACGTCTGCGTGGAATGCCGTCTCGGTCAGGAAGATGTCCTGGACGACCAGATGGTCGAGGGATGCCAGCGCCTCACGGGCATGGGACACGTCCGGGTCCGACATCGCCGGGTTCTCGCCCATGATGTAGAGACCGCGGATGTCCCCGGCGCGGGCCGCGTTCATGATCTCGACGACGGTGAGGCCGCGCTTCGGATCGAGGCCGGTCCCCCAGAAGCCCTCGTAGCGGCGCCGGACGTCGGCGTCCTCGACCGAAACATAGTCGGCATAGACCATCGGGATCAGGCCGACGTCGGACGCGCCCTGGACGTTGTTCTGGCCACGCAACGGGTGCAGGCCGGTGCCCGGCCGGCCGACCTGTCCGGTGATCAGCGCCAGAGCGATCAGGCAGCGGGCGTTGTCGGTGCCGTGGACGTGCTGGGAGATGCCCATGCCCCAGAAGATGATGGCCCGCTCGGCGGTGGCGTAGGCGCGGGCGACATGGCGGATGGTTGCGGCGTCGACCTCGCAGACCGGTGCCATGGTCTCCGGCGAAAATGCCTTGACCCCCTCGGCGAGCGCCTCGAAGCCCTCGGTGTAGCCCTGGACGTACTGGGCGTCGGTCAACCCCTCGTCGATGATCGTGTGCAGCATGGCGTTCAAGAGCGCGACATCGGTGCCGGGCTTGAACTGCACCGATGCTTCGGCGTGGCGGCTCAGCATCTGGCGGCGGGGGTCGAGCACGAACAGCCGCGCGCCCCGCTTTGCCGCGTTCTTGATGAACGTGGCGGCGACGGGATGGTTCTGCGCCGGGCGGGCGCCGATGACGATGATGACGTCCGAATCGGCGGCGGCGGTGAACGGCGCGGTGACGGCGGCCGAGCCGATCCCCTCCATCAGCGCCGCGACCGACGAGGCATGGCAGAGCCGGGTGCAGTGGTCGACGTTGTTGGTGCCGAAGCCGGTGCGCACCAGCTTCTGAACCAGGTACGCCTCCTCGTTGGAGCCCTTGGCCGAGCCGAAGCCGGCGAGGGCCGCACCCCCGTGGGTGTCGCGAATGGCAGTGAAGCCCCGGGTGGCGCGGTCCAGGGCCTCCTCCCAGGTCGCCTCGCGGAAATGACTCGACGGGTTGGCGGGATCGACCAAGTCGTCGGCGCGCTTGGCAACGCCGTCCTTGCGGATCAGCGGCACGGTCAGGCGGTGGGGGTGGTGGACATAGTCAAATCCGAACCGGCCCTTGACACAGAGCCGGCCGGCGTTGGCCGGCCCGTCGCGGCCGTCCACCGAGACGATGCGGCCCTCCCTGACGTTGAAGGTGAGCTGACATCCGACGCCGCAGTAGGGACAGAGCGAATCGGTGCGCTCATCGGGGTCGCCGGCGTGGCGGCCGTCGACAAGGAGCGCGCCGTCCGGCATCAAGGCTCCCGTAGGGCAGGCCTGGACGCATTCGCCGCAGGCGACGCAGGTGCTGTCGCTCATGGGGTCGGCCTGGTCGAAGACGATCAGCGACCCGGCGCCGCGATGGGCCATGCCGATGACGTCGTTGACCTGCACCTCGCGGCAGGCGCGGACGCAGAGATTGCAATGGATGCAGGCGTCGAGATGCACCGCCATGGCCGGGTGGGATCGATCCGGCGCTCGCGGAGGCGTGTGGGCGGGGCGGAACCGGCTGGCCGAGAGTCCGGCCTTGTCGGTCCAGTGCCAGAACAGGGAGCCCGGATCGTGCGCGTCGGCGCGGTCCGGCTGGTCGGCGAGCAGCAATTCCAGCACCATGCGCCGCGCCGCCACCGCCCGTTCCGACGCGGTGCGGACGACCATGCCCGGTTCGGGCTTGCGCAGGCACGAGGGCGCCAGGGTCCGCTGGCCCTCGATCTCGACCATGCACGCCCGGCAGTTGCCGTCGGGCCGGTAGCCGGGTGAGTCCCGGTGGCAGAGGTGCGGGATGATGGTGCCGAGGCGTTTCGAGACTTCCCAGATGGTCTCGCCCGCCGCCGCGGTGACGGTTTCGCCGTCGAGGGTGAAGGTGACCGGTTCCACGCTGCCTCCCTGCTCGCCGGTTTTCGGCTAAGGTAGCGGATCGCACCGCCGCCGACTATCCGCGGAACGGCAACGGTTGCGCCACGGACGACCCGTGGCGGGAAGGGACGGTCGGTTCCGTCTCCAGAAATGGGCGCGACGTGAGGCAATGGGGCGGGCATGAACGAGGCGCAAAATCAAGCAACCTCGCTGGTGTCGGCGGATGGAGATAATTCACGGCCGGTGTCGTTCGGGGCGTTCTGGCCGATCTACCTTGCGGCCCATCGCCGGCCGGGGAACCGGGCGCCGCACGTCGTCGGCACCGTTTCCGGGGTTGCCCTGCTGGTCGCCGCCGTCCTTCGCGAACCCTCGCTAATCCTCGCCGCGCCGGTCGTCGGCTACGCGTTCGCCTGGACCGGCCACTTCCTCATCGAGGGCAACCGCCCGGCGACCTTCGGCCAACCCTTCTGGAGCCTCGCCGCCGATTTCCGCATGACCGGACTGATCCTCACCGGCCGGGCGCCACCCGATGGCCATGGCGCGGGAGTCCCCGATCGGACTGCGGGAACGAATTGACGCGTTATCGGTCGACTACGTCACCTCTTCAGCAAAGAACCTGAGCGCGCAGAGGACCGGGTTGGGGGCCGCCTGGCCGAGGCCGCAGATGGAGGCATCGGCCATGGCCTGTGACAGTTCCTCGATCAGCGGCCGGTCCCACACCGGCGCGTCGATGAGGTCGATCATCTTCTCGCAGCCCAGACGGCAGGGCGTGCACTGGCCGCAGCTTTCCTCGGCGAAGAAGGCGAGCAGGTTGCGGGCCACCGGCCGGATGGCGTCGGCCTCCGAGAGAACGACGACCGCGGCCGAACCGACGAAGCAGCCGAGCGCATCTAGGGCGCCGAAATCGAGCGGTTGATCCGCCTCGGAGGCAGGGAGGACTCCGCCAGAGGCGCCCCCTGGAAGGAAGCCCTTGAACGTGTGTCCGGGCGCCATGCCGCCCGCGTGGTCGTCGATCAGTTGGCGTGCCGTCACGTCCGACGGTGCCAGCTTGACCCCCGGTTCGGCGACCCGGCCGGAGACCGAATAGAACCGGGGCCGGCCGGCATCGCGAAAGGCCTCGGCACCTCGGCCGACGATCTCCGGCAGCCACCAGGCGGTCTCGACGTTCTGGATCAGAGTCGGGCGGCTGAACAGCCCGGCCTGGGCCGGATAGGGCGGACGGTTGCGGGGCAGGCCGCGCTTGCCTTCGAGGCTTTCGAGCATCGCCGATTCCTCGCCGCAGATGTAGGCGCCGGCGCCGCGGCGGAGGTACAGCCGGACGTTTGCGGCGAGGCCGGAATCCGCGAGGGCGGCGATCTCCGTCGTGAGGATCGCCCGGATGTGGGGATATTCGTCGCGGAGGTAGATCCAGATGTCGTCGGCATCCATCGCCCAGGCAAGGATGAGAGCGCCTTCCAGCACCCGGTGAGGATCGGTCTCCAGGCAGTGCCGGTCCTTGAACGTGCCGGGCTCACCCTCGTCGGCGTTGATGGCGACGACGCGGGGTTTCTGCGTGCCATCGAGGAACCGGAGCTTGCGTCCGGTGGGGAAGCCGGCTCCGCCGAGGCCGGCAAGGCCCGAGGCTTCGATCGTCGCGATGGTGCCGTCGCGGTCGCTGCGGGCGCGGCAATCCTCCAGGACGTCGTATCCGCCGCCGACCCGGTAGGCATCGAGGGTGCGGTAGGCCGGAAGGGGTGTCGTCGTCGCGCCGGCATCCACGGCTGCGCGGACCGAGTCGACGGTGGCGCCGCCGATCCGGTTCCGGCCGACGACGGCCATCGGCGCCGAATCGCAGCCGCCGACGCACGGTGCCGGCTTGACACGCACGTCAGGACCGAGGCTTCCGGTCAGTTCACGGGCCAGCGCATCGGCACCGGCCAGCGCGCAGGCGATGCCGTCGCAGACCCGGACCGTCAGCTCCGGCGGCGGCGCCTCGCCATCGGCGATGACGTCGAAATGGGCATAGAAGGTGGCGACCTCGTAGACCTCGGCCTGGGCCAGGCCCATGATGTCCGCCAGGGCCGCGATGTGCCGCGCGCTCAGGCAGCGGGCGTGGTCCTGGATCGCGTGCAGGGCCTCGATGAGTTCGTCGCGGGCCGGGACAACCCCGCTCAGCATCGCCCGCACATCCTCGACGGCCGCCGGATCGACCGGCTGCCCCTTGGGGATAGGGCGGGCGCCGCGGATGGGCGGGGCGCTGTCGTCTGCGGCCATCGGCGCCGTCCTGTGCGTTGTCCGGGTTCGCTGCTATGCGTTAGGCTGAAGGATAGCGGCGATTGCCGTGGCGCGAGTATCCAAAAAGCGGCGCTTTCTTGGGAGGCAGGACCATGCGGATCGATCTTCGTGTCGCGCAGCTTCTCTGCTCCCGGCTGTGTCACGACCTAGTCGGTCCCGCCGGCGCGGTGAACGCGGGGCTGGAGCTGGCCGGGTCGGCACCCGGCGGCGATTCGGACGCGCTGGCCCTGGCCGCGTCCAGCGGCCGCCAGATGGGACGCCGGCTGCAGTTCTTCCGCATCGCTTTCGGCTTCGGCGGCGGCGACGGGGCGATGACCCTGGCCGAGGCCCGCGAACTGGCGGAAGGCCATTTGGCCGGCGGTACCGTAACGCTGAAC